>Ga0207675_100000545_pt1 | contig 36736 bp, 31 predicted proteins | sample KBSSwiS42_FD_184305 | JGI IMG/M metagenome (GOLD analysis project Ga0207675, IMG submission 184305) | Switchgrass rhizosphere microbial communities from Kellogg Biological Station, Michigan, USA - KBS Switchgrass S4-2 (SPAdes) (version 2) | ecosystem: Host-associated > Plants > Roots >...
CACGGCCACGTCCAGGTTGGCGTCATCGAGCACGACTTGCGGATTCTTGCCGCCCATTTCGAGCTGCAGCTTCTTCATCGTCTCGATGGCGCTGCGCGCGATCGCCTTGCCGGTCGGAACCGAACCCGTGAACGTGATCGCATCGACATCCATAGAGCTCACGAACGCATCGCCGACGACCGATCCGCGGCCCATGACCAGGTTGAATACGCCGGCCGGCAGCGCGGTGCGGGAAATGATCTCCGCGATCGCCCAGGCGCAGCCGGGCACCAGCTCGGCCGGCTTGAATACCACACAGTTGCCGAACGCGAGCGCGGGCGCGATCTTCCAGGCCGGAATCGCGAGCGGAAAATTCCACGGCGTGATCATGCCGATGACACCGACCGGCTCGCGCGTGATCTCGACTTCGATGCCGGGACGCACCGACGGCACCAGCTCGCCGTGCGGCCGCAGCGCTTCGCCGGCGAAGAATTTGAAGATGTTGCCGGCGCGCGTCGCCTCGCCGATGCCTTCGGCCTTCGTCTTTCCTTCCTCGCGCGAAAGCAGCGTCCCGAGCTCTTCCCTGCGCGCGAGAATCTCGGTGCCGATCGCGTCGAGAATATCGGCGCGCGCCTGGATGCTGCTGACTGACCACTTGGCGAACGCGTTGCGTGCGCTGGCGATCGCCGCGGTGGCCTGCTGGCGATCGGCCTGCGCGTACTCGCCGATGATGTCCTTCACGTTGGACGGGTTGACATTGCGATTGGCGGATGCGCCGCCGACCCATTTGCCGTCGATGAAATTTTGACCTTGCATGTCGTCGTCCTCGATTGTGCGGCGCTCAGTCCGTCGCCGTGATGTTCTTTTCCGCGATGATCTTCGCGTAGCGTTTGGTATCGCTGTCGATCAGCGCCTGGAATTGCGCCGGTGTGTTGCCGATCGGAGTTGCGCCCTGCGCGATGAAGCGCTCGCGCATCTCCGGTGCGCCCACGATCTCCTGCACATCCTTCGCAATCTTGTCGATGATATTCTTCGGCGTCCCTGCCGGCGCGAGCAACCCGATCCAGGAGATCGAAAAGAAGCCGGGAATCTCGGTCTCGGCGAGCGTCGGGACGCCGGGCAGCGCCGGCGAGCGCGTCGAGCTCGTCACCGCGACCGGCCGGACCTTGCCGCTCTTGATCGCGCCGCTCGACTCGAGCACCGTCAGGAACGTGAGGTTCACGACGCCGGCCATGAGATCCTGCATCGCCGGACCGCCACCCTTGTAGGGGACGTGCACGAGCTTCGTGCCGGTCGCGCTCTCGAACAGCGAGGCCGCGAGGTGGGTCGAGCTGCCGTTCCCTGCGCTGCCGTACGTCAATGTTTCCGGCTTCGCCTTGGCGAGCGCGACGAATTCCTTCGGAGTCGTGGCCGGCAGCGACGCGTTCACCAGCAAAACCAGCGGCAGCTCCGCCACCAGGCTGATCGGCGTGAACGCCGTGGCGGCGTTGTATGGCATTTTCTTGAAGAGCGACGGGTTGACCGCGCCGGTTTGCGCATTGGACATGAGGATCGTGTACCCGTCCGGCCTGGCACGCGCCACGAAGTCGGATCCGATGATCCCCGAGCCGCCGGGCTTGTTGTCGACGACGACCGCCTGGCCCCAGCGCTCGGACAGTTTCTGGGCGACCCAGCGCGCGCCGGTGTCCGTACCGCCGCCGGGGGCGAACGGCACGACGATGGTCACCGCCTTCGTGGGGTAGGGCTCCTGCGCCAGCACCTGCGAGGCGAGCACGAGCGAGGCGACCAGCGGCACCGCAATACGAAGGATCTGCATGATTTCCAGGACGAAAGATGTGGTGGCGACACCAGAGCCGCAACGGCGTTACTCGGGCTGGATGTTGGCGTCCTTGGCGACCTTCGCCCACTTCACCATCTCGGCTTGGAGGAAGGCGGCGAATTGCTCCGGCGTTCCGCCCGCGGGCTCGATGCCGGCGTCGGTGAGCTTCTTGTGCACGTCGGGTAGCTTGAGGTCGCGGTTGAACTCCGCGTTCAACTTGGCGACCACGTCCTTGGGTGTTCCCGCTGGCGCGAGAACGCCGCCCCACGTGCTGGTTTCGTAGCCGGGCAGGCCGGCCTCGGCCATGGTGGGAACTTCGGGCGCGGTCGACGCGCGCTTCGCGGTCGTGACCGCGATGGCGCGGACGGCGCCGCTTTTCACGTGCGGCTGGATCGCGGACACCGTGTCGAACATCAGCGAGGTCTGGCCGCTGACGAGATCCGGATGCGCGGCAGTGCTGCCCTTGTACGGAATGTGTGTCATCTCGATGCCGGCCATGCTCTTGAACAACTCGCCGGACATGTGCGGCGCGCCGCCGGGTCCGCTGGATGCGAACGTCAGCTTGCCCGGATTGGCCTTCGCATAGGCAATCAGCTCCTTCAGGTTCTTGACCGGCAGCTGCGCGTTGACGACGAGCATCAGCGGGACGACGTGGGTGAGCACGACCGGCTCGAAGCTTTTCACCGTGTCATACGGCAGTTTCTTGAACATGTTGGGATTGATCGCATGGCTGCTGGCGACGAGGGCAACCGTATGGCCGTCCGGCGCGGCGCGCGCGACGAACTCCGTCCCGATCGTGCCGGTCGCACCGGCCTTGTTGTCGATCACGACCGGCTTGCCCCACACCTCGGTCATCTTCTGGCTCGACAACCGCGCGACCAGGTCGATCGCACCGCCCGGCGAGGCCGGGACGATGATCGTGATGGTCTTGCTCGGGAAGGTCGCGGCCGCCTGCGCGAGCGCTGCGGAGCCATGGCCTGCGGTGGCGATGGCGAGCATCGCGGCGACAACTGTTCTTTGCAGCATTGAATTCCTCCTTGAGAGCCGATCGCGGGTCGATACCTGCGCCGGGCTGTTGCTTCCGATGTTGGAGTCTTCGCGGCTGATCTTTGAAGTGCGCCGTGGTCGGCTTCGCCACTTCGCGGCATTCACGCTTGCTCCAACGTCAAAATGATAGCGCAATCATTTTGCCGGTGCAAGCACTTTTTTGGGCCCCGTTTACTCAGGTCGTCCCGCGGTCGGCGATCACGAAGCCGACGTCGATGACCTTGCCGGGCTTGGCGTCGCCTTCGAACCGGGCGAGGATTTCTTCGGCCGCCCTGCGCCCGATGCCGGCGCGATCGACGGTGACGCTCGACAGCGCGGGGAACGTATGTTCGGTGAATTCGAGGCCGCCGAAGCCCATGATCGCCAGCGAGCCCGGCACCGCGAGCTTGCGCGCCCGCGTTTCCTCGAGCGCCCCATGGGCGAGGAGGTCCGAGCTGCAGAATACCGCGGTCAGGCGCCCACCGCGGTCGAGCAGCTGCGCGAGTCCTTGCCGGCCCTGCGCCAGCGTCGATGGCGCGGCGATGGTGACCGTCTCCGCGTGGGCGTCGCGCGTCCGCGCGAGCTCGTTCAGAAATCCCCGCCGTCGCGCGAGCGCGCGCTCGTCGTCGGCGGTGACCAGTCCGAGGTGCCGGTGCCCTTTCCCCAGCAGGTGCCGGGCGACCGCCTCACCCACCTTTTCATGGGAGAACCCGACCAGCATGTCGATCGGCGTAGGCGTCATGTCCCACGTCTCCACGATCGGGATCCGCGCAGCCAGCAACCGTTGCCGAACCTCGGACGAATGGTTGATGCCGGTGAGCAGGATCGCATCGGGGCGGCGGCTGAGGACGGCGGCCAGCAGCGCGTCTTCACGGGCCGCGGGATAACCGGACAGACCCAGCAGCACCTGGTAACCCGCTTCCCAGAGCCGGTCGGTAAAGGCCTGCACCGAGTCCACGAAGATCGCGTTGGTGATCGACGGGACGATGGCCGCCACCAGCCGGCTGCGGCGCGACGCGAGGCCTCCGGCCAGCATGTTGGGCACGTAGCCCGTGCGGTCGATCACCTGCTGGACATGTTCGAGCGTTTCCGCGGTGACCAGCTCCGGCCGGTTCACCACGCGCGAGACCGTGATCGGCGACACGCCGGCCAGCATCGCGACGTCGGCGAGCGTGACGCTGCCCGTGGAGCGCGCCGACGGGGGCGTTGATCTGCTTTTCTTGGCGAGTTTGGAGGCCATCCGGGTTCAATCCACACAAAATGATAGCGATAGCATACACGACCGCGCAGCATTCGCCAGTAAAACGGCCGCAAGGGGCATGCTAGATTCGCATGCCGCCCGCCGCCGTTCCTTGCGCCATCGCGGTGGATTCAACGTCCGCTTCGCTCGCGGCCCCGACCAAGCAGCTTCCCCAGCTCGGACCGAATGCGATCCCCGCGTCACGCACCGATGTCGGCAAGCTTCCACCGCTTTCTGTGGACACGTCTGCTGGGCACCGCGGCGAACCAGATGCTGATGGTGGCGCTGGCCTGGCAGATGTACGACCTGACCGCGCGCGCATGGGATCTCGGCATGGTCGGCTTGATGCAATTCATGCCCGCGTTGCTGTTGACACTGCCCGCCGGGCAGCTGGTGGATCGCGTGGACCGGCGCGGCGTGCTTGCCGCTGCGCTCGTGCTGCAAGCGGTCGTGGCCATCGCGCTGATGTGGGGCAGCCTGCACGACCGGGTGGGACGTGAGCTGATTTTCGCCGCCAGCGCGACGCTGGGCGTGGCGCGCGCACTGCAGATGCCGTCGCAGCAGGCGATCGTTCCCGCGCTGGTCTCACCCGAGCAACTGCCGCGCGCATTTGCGCTGAGCTCCACGCTGCTCAAGGTAGCGATCATCGGCGGACCGGCGCTGGGCGGATTCATTTACGCGAGTGGCCCGGCCGTGGCCTACGGCGCGTGCTTCGCGCTGTTGGCAGTCGCCACCGGGGCCGTCGCAGCCATCCGGCGGATTCCCGTGTCGCCGCCAACGGAGCCGGTCTCGCTCGCGTCGTTATTCGCAGGTGTCGGATTCATCTGGCGCAAGCGCACGGTGCTCGGCGCCATCTCGCTCGATCTGTTCGCGGTGTTGCTGGGCGGCGCGACGGCGCTGTTGCCGATTTACGCCAAGGACATCCTGCTCACGGGACCGTGGGGACTCGGCCTGTTGCGCGCGGCGCCTGCCGTCGGCGCGTTGGTCATCGGTATCGTCCTTGCCCATACGCCGTTGGCGCGGCACGTCGGGCGGCGGATGTTCGTCGCCGTGGCGATCTATGGCATGGCGACCGTCGTGTTCGGGCTGTCACGCGATTTCACGCTGTCGATGATCGCGTTGGCGGTAAGCGGTGCCGCCGACATGGTGAGCGTGGTGATCCGGCAAACGCTCGTCCAGCTGGACACGCCCGACGCCATGCGCGGGCGGGTCAGCGCCGTCAACGGGACGTTCATCGGCGCGAGCAACGAGCTCGGCGAATTCAGGGCGGGAACCGTGGCGGAGTGGGTGGGTCCCGTAGGGGCCGTGATCGCGGGAGGGGTGGGCACGCTGATCGTCGCCGGACTCTGGATCCGGTGGTTTCCATCGCTCGCGCGGCGCGACCGGCTGTTGTCATACCGGTAATCGTCCGCGCCGTCGCCACACGCGCCACAGAAGCCACGGTATGCCGACGATCGTGACGACACTCCAGACCGCGACCGCATAGTCGGAAGGGTGGCGTGCCGGCGGCAACAGGTCCGGGTCGCGCAACGCAGCGGGAAACGGGCGCGGCGGGACCGGGACCACCTGCGCGAGCGCCGGATCGTCGGGAACGCGCGCGTGGTATTCGCGTGTCGTTACCGCAGGCGCATCGCCGAACACGCGGCTCGACGGAAACTGCGGGACACGCACGAAGGCGAGCGCGTCCAGATCCTGCGCCAGCATCGCTTCGATGCCATCGCGGTCGCCGCCGGCCGCCGCATGAGCGAGGGCCCACAGGCTGCCGAACGCCTCTTCGAGCGCCGCCGCCGGCAGGAGCCGTGTCTGGTCGGTGTACAGATAATCGAACGCGAGCTTGGCCTTGCCGATCGATCGTTCCTTCAACGCGAGAAACGGAAACCCGAGCCAGGCGAGCAAGCGGCTCGAGGGCCCGCGCGCCGGTATCGGCCAGCCGAGCGCGCGCAACGCGTCGACGCTGATGCTGGTGCAGTTCTCATCCGGGTGGTAGTACGCGAGCTGGTGCCGGTAGAACTGGTTGTAGACGCGGTTCAACGCCGACTGCACCAGCGTTGGCACGCGCGCGTCGCGCAATACCGCGACGACCAGACAGGAGGGACGGTACCAGCTCTGGCCGCTGTTCAGGTCCCCGAGGTAGTTGTCGAGCGGAACCGGCGCCGCGAGAATACCCTTTTCGCTCTCGGCGTCGAGCGTGTAAAAATTGTTGGCGAGCCAGTCGCCGATGCTGCCGTCTTCGGCGACGCGGCCGGTGACGAGCGCGAAGTGGCCGGCGTGCGCTTCGTCGTCGTCGCCTTGCGCGCCGTTGACCATCAACGCGAGGATGGGGCGCCCGCTCCAATCGGCCAGCGCAAGATCGCGCTGCCACAGCGTCGCCGCGCTGTACGGACTCTGTGCGCCGCCACGCGGCGCTTCGCGCATCAGCGCGCGCAGGCTTGCCTGGGGCGTATCCGCCGCGGGCAACGCGCGCACTGGCGGTGGGCGCCGACCCAGCACGAAATCCTCGGGCCAGAACGTGCGCGCGATGAAGCTCGGCGGTGTTGGCGTACCGCGGACCGACACGGCGCGCGACGACAGGAAAGCGATCGACGACGCGTCGAAATAGGAGCGATTGAGCGGAATCTTCGGCGTGAGCTCGTACGCGATCGCACCGTCGCTCGTGACGAGCGCGTTGCCTTCGGTCGCCATTCGCGCATGCCGAACGACGGCGGGCGCCGCGACCCAGATGAGCGGCGGATAGTCGATCGGCGCGTCGCGCGGCCGTGTGTCCGCCCACTGGCGTATGTCGTCGAACGCGGGCACGCCGCGCGTGAACGACGCGACCGGCAACCCGGGCTTCGGGAGCGCGATCGTTTGGTCACGGAAATACCACAGCGCCTGGCGGATCGTCGGACCATTGCCCAACGCACCGGTCGCGATCCGGAAATCGGAGGCGGGATAGAGGCCGAATACGCCGGACCCATTCGCGGGCTCGACGGGCGCTGCGGAACGTGCGATTGGTGCGGTCACGAGGGGAGGCGGTCAGGATCCGCTGCCTGACCGCCGGCAATGACCGCGACCGTTCAACCGGTCACTTCGCGCATCGTGATCTTGTACTTGAAGGTATCCGGATCGAGGCTGTCGACGCGCTCGCCCCGCGTTTCGGCTTGCGGATACATGAGGAACGCGACCTTGGCGCCGGTCGAACCCGGCAGCGCGATGTCGTGCGCGGTGTTGTAGCCCATCCAGTTGCCTTCCCAGCTTCCAAACAGCGCGTCGTACACCGGCGCCGCGACTTCGTTGCGCGGGTCCTTGATCCAGACCGGCGTTTCCTGCCGCATGACCTTGGCCACATCGGCCGGGTCCATGGCGACCCAACCGTAATCGTTGAGCCAGACTTCGGCGCGGCAGTGCTGCGCCTTCGATATGTCGTTGGTGCCGGCGCCCAGCTCCTTGTAGCCGAACGCCGACTTGGCCACGCGAATGCCGTAGATGTCGCGCGCGGGAATCCCGGAGGCGCGGCACAGCCCGACAAACAGCGCATTGAGATCGGCGCACTTGCCGCCCATGTTGCCGGTCTCCAGCATCCCCTTGATGTCGCCGACGCCGCATCCGCGCACCGTCGGCTCGCGATACGTGTTGTTCACCACCCAGTCATACAGCGCGCGCGTCTTGTCGACGTCGGTCGTCTTGCCGGCGACGGCCTTGGACGCGGTGGCGGCCACGATGCCGTCGGTGGGAATGAGTGCCGTCGGCTTGAGATTGAGGGCGAGATCGCCGGTGTTCGCAGCTGGCGCCGATTTCTTGCTCCAGTCGATGTCGCGATCGCGCGTGCGGATGGTGCTGACCACGATGATCACGGGGGACGACTCGCCGTCGGCCCAGGTCGCGCGCACCATCTTCGCGCCGTACGCCGGGTCGGTGTAGAGCGCCGCGTCGCGCAGATTGCCCGACCACGTGCTGTCGCCCGACTGTTGCCAGTCGGTGTTGAGCGCGGGAACCGGAATCCAGGCCTTGGTGCCAGTGCCCGCGTTCGCGATTTCAAGACGCGTCGTGACCTCGAACGTCCTCCATGTGCTGGAAGCCGGTGCGTACGTTCGCGCCTGCGCATGCGCGAGGCTGGGGAAGGTCGAGACGAAGGGGAGCGCCGACGAGGCGGCTAAAAAGGAGCGACGGTCCATGCCATTTCCTTTCGCTGGTCGATCAACGAAGACTGCGTAAACGTGATTCTACTCGCGCATCATCCCAGTCGATCTCTCCCTTGACCCACCAGGCGATGCGCTGGTCGGGACCGACGACGAAGCTCGTGGGATACACGCCGACGCCCCAGGCGCTGCGCACGCTTCCGTCGTGATCGCGCACCACGGGGAACGTAACGCCGAGGCGCTCGAGGAAGGGCTGGATGCGCGCGCTGTTTTCCTGCAGGTTGACGGCGATCACCTCGAGCCCTTCCGGCGCCATCCGGTCGCGCAGCCGCTGCAGCGACGGCATCTCGACTACGCAGGGCACACACCACGTCGCCCAGAAATTGACGATGACCGTGCGGCCGCGAAAGTCGTCGAGCCGGACGTCGCGGCCCGCAAGATTTTTCAGGATCAATGCCGGTGCCGGGCCGCCGGTCCAGGGCTCGAGCGCGCCCGTCGCATGCGCGATGGTCGTGGCGACCAGACCAAAAGCCACCGCTGCGCGCAGTAGGGCGGGGACCACGTTCGCTGCAGCTATCATTGTCGACAAAAATACCACAGTCCACTGAAGCTCGAGCGATCCTCAGGATGTCCGAATACCGCATTGTCGAACGCCTGCGCGCCGATCCCGCGGCCGAGCGCCGCGCGCTCGTCGCGGGCCTGCTCGCATCGCCCGCCGTCATCGCGCCGAAATACTTCTACGATGCACTGGGTTGCGCGTTGTTCGGCGCGATCTGCGAGCTGCCCGAATACTATCCGACGCGTACCGAACGGGCGATCTTCAGCGAGCATCGCGATGCGATTGTCGCTGCCGTCGGCCGCGGCAAGCAGTTCGTCGACCTGGGCGCCGGCGATTGCTGCAAGGCGCTTGGCTGGTTGCCGTATCTGGCACCGGCGCGCTATATCGCCGTCGATATCGCGGTCGAAGAGATCGCGCGATCGCTGGCGAAGATGGCGCCCGAATTCCCGGAGATCGAGATGCTGGGGATCGTCGCGGACTTCACGCGCGGGCTCGACGTGAAGCAGGACCTCGACGCGGGAGCCGTGACGTTCTTCTACCCGGGCTCGTCGATCGGCAACTTCACGCCAGCCGACGCATTGGCCTTCCTGCGCGACCTTCATCTGCATTGCCTCGGACGCGAGGGCAGCGGGCTGCTGATCGGCGTCGATACCAAGAAAGACAAGGCGCGGCTCGACGCCGCCTACGACGATTCGGTCGGCGTCACCGCGGCGTTCAACCGCAACGTCCTGCATCACGTCAACCGCCTTCTCGCCAGCGACTTCCGGCCCGAAGCGTTTGCGCACAGGGGGTTTTACAACGCGGAGCAGGGTCGTGTCGAGATGCATCTGGAAGCGCAATCAGCGCAGGCCGTGCATCTTCCCGGCGCGGTCCGGACGTTCACCGCCGGTGAGCGTATCCACACCGAGAATTCGTACAAATACACGCCGGCCGAGTTCACCTCGTTGCTGCAGGACGCCGGCTTCGCCCGCGTCACCTGCTGGCAGGACGCGGCGCGCGATTTCGCGGTGTTCTACGCGGCATGAATGATGTGCGTCATGCGTGAGAAATTACGCGTCGTCGCCGAATCCAAGCTGGAACACCTGCTCGCCGCTCAGCGCGGCGCCTTCCATGCGGAGCCGCTCGAGTTCGGGGGCGGGCAGGGCCGCGCCCAGCAGCGGGCCGAGGCGGGCGCGCACTAGTGCCGCAACCGGACGCACGACCTCGCCGGTACGCGCAAGGTGGGCGTCATCGTGGCCGATGACACGTGCCGCGGCGGTCATTCGTCCCTGCAATGCCGCAAGCAGCGCGAGCGCTGGCAGCACCCGATTTTCGTCGCCCTCATGCAGCAGCAGCCTGTGGGCCATGCGTCCTGCATCCATCCCCTCGTCGCGACGATCGAGCAGCACCAGGGCAATCATCACGATCCAGTACAGAAACCCGGCACTGGCGCCTGCGCCGAGGGCGTCGAGCCGCCCGATGGCGGTGCGTGCATGCTCCAGCGCGGCTCCCGGGCGCCCGAGCAGCAATTCCATTGAAACGACGTTGGCCATCGCAACGTGCTCGCCGACCGGACTTCCGCTTTCGCGAGTGTTGGCCACCATCTGTTGCGCGCACGCGAGCGCTTCCTCGTAGCGGCCGACACGCGCGTACCACCAGCATCGGGCGTACAGCAGCCGCGCGCGCTGCCGCGCCGGCCAGGTAGCGCGTTCCAGTCGCGTCGCTTCGGCAATCGCCAGTTCTCGCTCTCGCGTCGACGTGCCCATGACGGCCGCACAGAGCAGCGCATCGTAGCGCCGGCTATCGTCGCCCAACGATTGATAGAGATCGGCAGCCCGCAACGCCGCGTCGAAGCCTTCGCGGGGCTCGGTGCCGATCAGGCCGAGCGTTGCCACTGCAAGCCAGTACAGCGCCACGTCGCGGGTCGGGACTCCGTCGTGCACGTGGTGGCGCAACGCCAAGCAACGTTCCAGCCCCTCGGCTTGATGGAAGGTGGCCGCCCAGACGTGAAGCGACAAGCCCGCCAACGGGACGACGAGATCGGTGCCGGCGCCTGCCGTGACCACCCACGCGAGTGCGGCGCGGAGATTGTCGAGCTCGGCCACAAGGGCGGCGTTATCGGCCGGCGTTTTTTGCCATCGACGATCGTCCTTTTCGTGGGCCGCGAGCAGCGTGAGAATCGCTTCGGCGTGCCGGCGCAGCATGCGCTGGGTCTCGCCGGCCTCGGCAAGCCGCTCGAGCGCGTACGCGCGCGTCGTTTCCAGCAGCCGGTAACGCGGTACTGGATCGCCTTCGGCAAGCACCAGCGATTTGTCGACGAGCGCACCGAGATGATCGAGCGCCGCCCAGGTGTCGATGCGTTCGTCGCTGACGACGTGTTGCGCGGCTTCCAGCGTGAAGCTGCCGGCGAAGATGCCGAGGCGCCCGAACACGGTCTGCTCATCCGGCGTCAACAGGTCGTGACTCCATTCCAATGCGGAGCGCAGCGTCTGATGCCGCCGCAACACCACGCGCGCGCCCGCGGTGAGTATGTTGAAGCGTTCGTCCAGACGCGCACGCAGACCTTCGACCCCAAGCAACGGCAATCGCGCCGCCGCCAGCTCGATGGCGAGCGGAATCCCATCGAGTCGCCGGCAGATCTCGATGACCGCCGGCGCGTGCGCGGGCGTCAACGTGAAATTCGGATCGGCCCCCTGCGCGCGCGCGACGAACAGCTCGATCGCGCCGGCCTGCGACGCGTTCGCCGCGCCAACGTCGACCGGCACCGCGAGCCCGCCCACGCGATAGATGTGTTCTTCACCGGTTTTCAGCGTTTCCTGGCTGGTGACCAGGATACGCACGCCAGGCGCGGCGGCGCGCACCGATTCGATGAACTCCACGATCGACTCGGTCAGATGCTCACAATTGTCGAGAACGAGCAGCAATCGTTGCGACGCGAGCAGCGACGCGATCGCCTCGGCGGGCGGGCGGTCACCGGGTAGTTTCACGCCCAGCGCGTGCGCGACTGTCGATGGCACGAGGGCGCCATCGCTCAATGCAGCCAGCTCGACCCACCAGACGCCGTCGGGAAAGTCGGCGGCCGATTCAATGGCGATCTCCGCCGCGACGGCTTGCGCGACCCGCGTCTTGCCGATACCGCCGGCACCGACGATGGTCACGACGACATGCTTGCGCAGCAGCGCCTTGATCGTGATCAGGTCCTGGCCGCGGCCGTACAGCGACAGCAGGGCGGCGGGCAGATTCGTGCGCGCGCGCGCCGCTGCCGGCGGCGCCGACGCGTCGGGCACGCCCTCGCCGGGATCGGCGTCCGGGCGAAGCGCGTCGCCGTGCTCGACCGGAAGCTCGAGACGATAGCCGCGCCCCGGAATGGTGGCGACGGCACTCTGGCCCAGCAACTTGCGTAGCGCGGAGATCTGCACCTGCAGATTGTTTTCCTCGACCACCAGGCCAGACCAGACACGCGTCAGCAGGTCGTTCTTGGCGACCAGTTGACCGGCCCGCTCGACGAGCATGAGCAGCACGTCGAACGCGCGGGCGCCGACAGCGACCGGCTCCCCGTCATCGAGCAGCCGCCGCTCCGCGGGCTGCAGCTCGAAGCGGCCGAAGCGATGGGAGCGGTGAGATGCGCGTGAAGGGGCAGCGTTGCTCAAGCGTGAGCTCCAGGTCCAGGGTGGTGGCTGAAGTCTATCCCGCGTGAACGGTGGAGGGCGGGCAACTGCACGTTTCAGGCACGTTTAAGGCCACCTTCAGGACTGAACGCGTGCTTCAGGAGGACATTGGCATCGTCGTCAACGTCACCCCGAAGGAGAACCGCCATGCAAGCCACGCACCATGTCCGCAACATCCTCGCCGCGCTTGTCGTCCTGATCATAGCCGCTACGCTGATTGGCGCAGTCGCCTGGACCCCCGCCAAACAAGCGCCAGCCGCCGTGCTCGCCGTGAAGGCCGTAGCGGCGGCGCCGATGGTCGGTACACCGACCGGCGAATTCGACCACGGCGTCCCCGTTTATCGGCTGCCTGCGGTCAGCGTGACCACGAGCCGGAGCGCTGAACTGGCCAGGATGGCGCAGGAAGAGCAGCTCGCGAAGAGATAACGACTGCCGCTAGACCAGTGGCGGCGCCAGCTTCTCCGTCGCGAACGTGCGCTGAATGGCCGGCCGCGCCAACACCCGCTGCAGGTAGGGCCCCAGGTGCGGGAGGCTGCGCGCGGGACGCGAGAAGCCGCGGGTCCAGCGACACAACATGAGCGCATAGGGGTCCACGGCGCTGTATGTCGAGCCGAGCAGCCACTCGGCCCCGTGCGACGCAAGTTGCGCGTCCAGCTGATCGAGCATCGCACCGACCTTCGCCTCGGCGTGCGCCTTCACCTGAGCCGCCGCGCCGGCGTCGCCTTCGTTCACCAGGCGCTCGCTGTAGAAGTAGTGCATCAACATCGCCTGAGGCGTGTTGGTACACCACACGAGCCACTTGTAGAAGTGCGCGCGCTCGACCGTCTGGATCGGCGGCGCAAGTCGCGCCTGCGGATGCGTATCGGAAAGGTGCAGGCAAATGGCGGCAGTTTCGTACAGCACCAGGTCACCGTCCACGAGCACCGGAATCTGGCCGTTCGGGTTGAGCTTCAGGTATTGCGGTGACTTGTGGGCCGCGTTGGCGCGATCGACCAGCAGAAGCTCGAAGGGCGCGCCGATTTCCTCGAGCAGCATGTGGGGCGCGAGGCTGGCGTTGCCGGGATGGTAGTAGAGCTGGATCATCGCGCCACCGGGAGTAGCCGTCGCCGCTTCACAGCTTGCGGGCAAACTCGCGATTCGATTTTTTCAATCGCGCATTGGTGCCGAAGTACGCATGCTTCGACATGTCGGCCGAATAGCGGCTCGCCGCCGGTTGCCGGCCGAGCGCCTCGGCGATGCTTCGGATGTGATGCGGCATCGCGCCGCAGCACAAGCCCAGGTAGCGCGCGCCGAGCGCATGAGCTTCCTTGGCGAATTGGGCGATCTCGAAGCGATTGCACGTGAACGGGTCGAGCGCCACCGGAAACGGCATGTCACCTGGAATGCAGTTGCAATGGCGGTCGCGCAGCGACTGGAACGTCGGCTGGCGGTGGTGCGTCCGATAGGGGACCGGCAGCGCGGCCACCGGCACGTTCACCGCACGTACGATCCTGGCGATCAGCGGCAGCATCGTGCGCGGTCCGCGGATGCAGTTGAGACCCACGACGTCCGCGCCCGCGTCCGCCAGCATCCTGCAACACGCTTCCGGCGTAAGTCCGTCGCGGGTGAGCGGTTCGCGATGGATGGTCATCGTGATCGCGGCGACGAGGCCGGCGGACTTGATGGTCTGGAGCGCCAGCTTCGCTTCAGCGCCGTAGGAGAATGTTTCCGCGATCACGTAATCGACGCCGGCCTCCGCGGCCCACGCGACCTGCTCTTCGAACATGGCCCGGCATGCCTTGATGCTCTTCGCATCGCCCGGGGCGTAGACGTTCGTGTTGCAGATATCGCCGGCGAACAGCGCGCCGGTTTCGGCGGCGACCTCCTTGGCAATCCTCAAGGCCTCCCGGTTCATCGTCTCGAGCTGGTGCTCGCGGCCGATGAGCCGCAACTTCTCGCGATGCGCGTAGTACGTGAACGCTTCGACCACGTCCGACCCGGCATGGACGAAGTCGCGGTGGACTTGCGCCACCACGTCCGGATGGTCGAGCACGGCTTCGGGCACGAACGCACCCGCCTGCACGTAGCCGCGCCGCTCGAGCTCGAACAGGTAGCCTTCGGCGCAGATGACGGGGCCGTCCGCCAGGCGCGCCAGCAGACCCTTGCGCGGCTTGGCCGCCGCGTTCTGCGCCACGCCGGTGTTCATACCCACGGGCAGTGACTGTTGCTGGCGCCGAACGTGTTCCCGTTGGCGAAGCGATCGAGGCTGAACGGCTGCAGCTCCGCAACGCTGGTGCCGCCGACCAGCAGCTTCGCGACCAGCTTGCCGACGCCGATCATCTTGAAGCCGTGGTTGCTGTCGGCGATCATGTAGACGTTCTCGCCAATCCAGTCGAAGATCGGCACGTTGTCGGGCGTGAAGGCGCCAATGCCGCCGTTGCGGCGCTCGCGAAAGTTCCGGCGCGATCCTTTGAACCGCGTCATGAGCTGCCCCATCGCCGCGGTGAGATAGTCGGCGAACTCGGGCTCGGCCTGGTACTCGTCGTTGGCGTGCCCGTACGGATCGGTGACCGCATGCGGACCGATCTTGATCGGAATGGAGCCGCCCTGGACGCCGGGACGATCCATCCGCTCGGCGCCGTTCTTCCAGTACACGTAGAGATGATCGGCGAGCTCGCGGCCGGTGCCCGGGTCGATCACCGGCGTGCTCATCATCTCGACATGCAGCACCGGCGGATCGAGGTCGCCCGCGGTGCGGTAGGGACGATCGACATACACTTCGCCTTCGAGCAGGCGCCAGTAGGTCCACATGTCTTTATGTATCGTGGCGCCGTCCGGATAGCGCGCGTCGATCTCCATCGGCCTGCCGAGCATCGCCCAATGCCTGGGCGTCCATGCGCCGAGGCCGAGGACGACCGCGTCGCAGCCGATGTCGCCGTGGTCGGTGCGGACCTTCGAGACGCGACCCGCCGTCGCATCGTAAGCCACGACCTCCACGCCGGACAGGATGCGCACGCCGTGGTCGCGGCATTTCTGCGCAAGGCCGGCGATCGCCTGGCGCGTGCCCGCGTAGCCGCTCACCTTTTCGTGCAGGACCACATCGATGCCATCGGTCTGGAAGTCCGGCCAGATCGTCTTGAGAAAGCGCTTCGCGTCGCGACCCTGGTAGAGATCGGAGGGATAACCCACGCGCGCCTGGCTCGCGTGCAGCTTCTCGTAATCGGTCGCTTGATTGGCTTCGCCGGCCGATACGTAGCCCACCTGCTGAAAGCCGAACGCCACCGGGTCGTAGGTCCAGACATCGACCGAATGCCGCAGGATCGCGTGGATCGGCTCGGTCATGTAAAGGTTGCGCACACAGCCGCAGGCGATACCCGAGGCGCCGGCGCCGGGGCCGGTCTTGTCGAGGACCACGACGTCGGCGCCCGAACCGGTCCCGCGCGCTTCGAGCTCCATCGCCAGGTGCCACGCGGTGGATAGCCCATGCACGCCGGCGCCGATCACGACGTAGCTGGCGGAGGTGGGAACGGCGTTGCTCATTGCAAGTCGAGACTCCATCAAGTGCCGCATGCGCGCCGGCATCGCGCATGAAATTCGAACGCGCGGCCGGATGGGGTCTCATTGTGCCGGAGGCACCCATCGAATTCCAGCGGAGGCGCGATATATCGCTGCGCGTCCCGCCGGCGGATTTGCTGTTAGCGTACTGTTCGAGCCTGGCCGAAGGCATTTTTGGAAGACATGAATGGACGCGAGCGGTCCGCGGACGGTTGGCTTGCCGATGTACGATCCACCTGAGTTGCGCGCGACGGTCGATGCGTGGTGGAACGGCCTCGCGCGCGCGTTTCGCGCCGAAGGCGTCGCCGCTGTGCCCGATGGACTCGATCGCAGCCTTTCGCTCGACGCGCTGTGGGGTGCGCCCGATCTCCTGTTCACGCAGACATGCGGCTACCCTCTGACCGGCGCATGGGCTAGCCGCCTCAAGTACCTGGCAACACCGCGCTATGCGGCGCCCGGCTGCGACGGTTCCAGTTACTGCAGCTGGATCGTGGTGGCTGCCGACTCGCGCGCACGTGGTGTCGAGGACCTGCGCGGCGCGCGCTGCTCGATCAACGGCCGCATTTCGCACTCCGGTTACAACGCGCTACGGGCGTTGGTTGCGCCGCTTGCTCGCGACGGCCGATTCTTCGGCTCGGTCAGCGTCAGTGGCGGGCACGCCGAGAGCCTCGTCCAGCTGGAACGGGGCGAGGCTGACGTGGCGGCGATCGATTGCGTGAGCTATGCGCTGTTTGGTCGCTGCCGACCGCGCGCCATCGAGGCGACGCGCATCATCGGGCGGACGACGCAGGCGCCGGGACTTCCCTATGCCGTCAGGATCGACGCCAGCGCCGACATTTGCCGGCAGCTGCGTGCCGGCCTGTTGCGCGCGTTTCAAGACCCCGAGCTACGCGCATTGCGCGAGGAGCTGCTGATCGTCGGCCTTGATTTCCTGCCGGCGGGCGCCTACCGCTGCATGTCCGACATGGAGGTCGACGCCAGACGGCAAGGCTACGTCGAGCTGGATTGACTCCGTTGGTCATCCGGCGTCCCGCGCGAGCCGCACGCCGGAGAATTGCCAGCGCGCGTCGGGCGGGAAAAAGTTGCGGTAGGTCGCGCGGATGTGCGACATCGGCGTCGCACAGCTGCCGCCGCGCAATACGTACTGGCCGCACATGAACTTGCCGTTGTATTCGCCGACCGCGCCCGCGGCGGGCCGATAGCCGGGGTACGGTGCGTACTCGCTGCGCGTCCATTCCCAGACATCGCCGTACATCTGCGCGGGACCGGCGAGCGCCTGCGGACCGGCCAGCGGCAGCGGATGCAGCGCACCCGTGTCCAGGAAATTGCCGGCGATCGTTTGCTGGCGCGCGACGAATTCCCATTCGAATTCGGTGGGCAGCCGGGCGCCGGCCCACCGCGCGTAGGCATCCGCTTCGAAGAAACTCAGATGGCACACGGGCGTATGCGCGTCGATGTCGACCATCCCGTGCAGCGTGAACGTGCGCCACGCATCGCCATCGCGTTCCCAGTACAGCGGCGCTTGCCACTGGCGCGCGACGACGGTGTCCCAGCCAAGCGACAACCACAGCTCGGGCCGCCGGTACCCGCCGTCGGCAATGAATTCGGCGAATTCGCCGTGCGTGACCGGTCGCGACGCGAGCGCGAACGGGGCCACGAAAGCGCGATGCGCCGGCAACTCGTTGTCGAATGCAAAGCCGCCGTCCGCATAGCCGAACGTCGTAAGTCCCGCCTCGAAGGCATGCCATGCCAGCGGTTGCGGCTGCACCGACGCCAGCGGCCACCGTCCGTGGTAGATCGGCTTTCCGGGATTGCGCGCGAACAGGTGCTTGACGTCGGTCAGGATCAGCTCCTGATGCTGCTGCTCGTGGTTGAGTCCCAGCTCGATCAACGCGTGAGCGGCAGGTGGCAGCGGCTCCGCGAACAGCGCGTGCATCGCGCGATCGACGTGCGCACGGTACGCGATGACCGTGGCGAAATCAGGCCGCGAGATGAACCCGCGCTGCGGCCGCGGATGCTTGTCGCCAACACCGTTGTAATACGAATTGAAGAGGATGCGAAACGCCGGGTCGAACGGCGCGTAGCCCGGGACATGCTCGCCCAGCACGAATGTCTCGAAGAACCAGCTGACGTGCGCCAGGTGCCATTTGACCGGGCTCGCGTCGGGCATCGATTGCAGCGCGCAGTCCTCGGGCGACAGCGGCACGGCCAGCGCTTCGGTGGTCCTGCGCACCTGCCTGAAGTGTGTCGCGAGCGCCGCATTGGACTCGTGTGCGCGATGCGGCGCGGTTCCACGATTTGACTTGGCGGCTGACATTCAAGGTCCTTTCGCGATAAACGATGCAACGCTCGGAGCAGCTATTTCGGCCGCGGCCGTGAAAGCTTCGCGTCCGGCGGCGCGAGCTTGCCGGCGCGCAGGTCGCGCACGCCGGCAATCACCGCGCGGGCCACGTTGCGCACTTCCTGCTGCACGGCCCGATCGGCGTCGAGCGTGTCGTGACTGGTGGCATAGGGCTCGTAGTAACCGATATAGCGGTCGAGACGTGCTTTTTCACCTGCATCGACCAATCCCATCCAGTCGAGCCAGTCCGATAACGAGCGCCGCACGCTTTCGATGCCTGCGACGTCGCCGTGCACGACGAGACCATACACCCGATTCGAGAGGTGCTTGGGATAGTCCCATCCGGCCATTTCGACCGCCTTCGCCTTCGCGGGGTCCTTGCCGTCTGTCGTCGTCGGGTCCGGGTTGCCGCCATCGGCGCACACCAGCCGATCGATCATCAGCTTGAGCACGCTCGGCACCTGATACCAGTAGACGGGCGTGACGATGACGATGCCATGCGCCGCCGTCCAGCGCTCGTAGATCTCCGCCATCCAGTCGTTGGTTTGGCCGAGTGCGTGATTCGGATAGCAACTGCATGGCCAATGACAAAGAGGCATCGCCGTCGACACGCAGCCCTTGCAGGGATGAATGCGCCGCCCCGGCTCGGAGATGAGCAAGCTCAAATCGAGCAGGTCCGGCGCGACCTTCGCCGCCTGCAATTCCTTGCAGACCAATTGCGCGAGCCGGTACGTTTTCGACATCTCGCCCGGACACGTGCCGTCATTGCGCGCCGCGCCGGCAACGACCAGGACACGCGAGGGTGTCGTGCGTTTTTTCTGAAGTGCCGCAACCCGGCGCAAGCGCTGCCGCGTGGCGAGCCACTCCACCGAAAGCTCGTAATCAGGGTTGGCAAAACCGGCGCCGGCCTTGCGCGTGACCGGCGACTTGCGCGACTCGTGATAGGCCTGCCAGGCGACGACTTCGATGCGGGCGAGTGCCTCGGCCTGCGGCCGGAACGCCGGATCCATGAACATCTGCCCGAAGCGCTGCCGGAACTCGTCGCGCGTGAGCATCCGGGGCGCCTGCCCTTTGCGAACCTTGATCATCGCGTTCTCCACCGTTCGACAGCAGCTTTGTCAACCGATGCCGGGTCGTTGATAGCGCTTGAGCGCAGATTGGCAGATCGGACCGTCGAAGTCTCTTGTGCAGGTGTCCTTCAGCGCGCCGCACATCGCGCCGCCCATGCCCTGGAGCATCGAGGTCAGCGCATCGCCGACACCTTTGGCGACCGATGCGGGCGGATCGGTGCTTTTCTGCGCTGGTGTACCTGTGTCCGGCTTGGCGTTCTCGGGGCTCGCGCCCAACTCCTTCATGCACGCGTTGAACGCCGACTCGATGCGGGCGTCGCGCGAGAAGTGCCGCTCCCAGACGAGATAGCCCAGCACGGCCACGATGACGACGATGAGCACCGCCTTCATCGCGCGTGCCGTCAATGCACGGCCACCCGTGGCGGTCCGGCGATGATCTCACCGATCACCGCGGCATCCCCGAAGCCTTCGCTGCGAAAAATGGCGAGCACGTCGTTGACGGCGTCGCGCGCGCAGGCGACGAGCAGCCCGCCCGACGTCTGCGGATCGGTGAGCACGGCCTGCTCCGTATCGCCTACGCCGCCGGCGAGCTCGACATCGTGGCCGTACCCGGCCCAGTTGCGGCCGGAGGCGCCAGTGAAGAGGCCTGCACGCGCGAGCTCGAGCACGCCCGGATGCAGCGGTATTCGCGCAAAGTCGATCGTGGCGCCGGCGCTCGATCCGCGGCAGATTTCGAGCAGGTGACCGAGCAGGCCGAAGCCGGTCACATCGGTCAGCGCATGCACCGATGCAAGCTGCCCGAGCGCGATGCCCGGTGTGTTGAGCTGGGTCGTGCTGGCGATCATCGCCGCATAGCCTTCGGCCGACAGCTTCTCTTTTTTGAGCGCCGCGCTGTACACGCCGACGCCCAGCGGCTTGCCGAGGATCAGCTGGTCGCCCGGCCGTGCACCGGCGTTGCGCTTGAGGTTTTTAGGATCGACGAGGCCGATCGCGACCAGCCCATAGATTGGCTCCACGGAATCGATCGTGTGGCCCCCGGCGATGGGGATGCCGGCCTTCGCGCAGACCGACTCGCCGCCTGCGAGGATCTTGCGGATCGTATCGACCGGCAGCTGGTTGACCGGCATGCCGACCAGTGCAAGTGCGAACAGCGGCGTGCCGCCCATCGCATAGACGTCGGATATCGCGTTGGTGGCCGCGATGGCGCCGAAGTCGAACGGATCGTCGACGATCGGCATGAAGAAGTCGGTGGTCGCGACGATCGCCTGGTGCTCGTTGATCTGATACACGGCGGCATCGTCGGCCGTCTCGATGCCGACAAGCAATTGTTTCGGAAGGATCGACGGTCCCGCTTTCGCGATGATCTGCTGCAGCACGGCCGGCGCAATCTTGCAGCCGCAGCCGCCGCCATGGGAGAACGACGTGAGGCGCAGCGGCATCGGATCGGGAGCGTTCATGGGATTCCTCGGGGCAAGACTTGCAGGAGCTAAACCGCCATTCTATTCCCGTGCAGTGACCGGGCTTCGCTGACGACTGCCAGCAATCCTCGCGTCTCGGCCGCCGGCGTGAACAGGTGTGCGCGCCGTCGGCAACGACCTTCGAGCGTCCGCAGGAACGCGCGATCGGAGGCCGCACGCTGAACGAGGGTCGCGAGCTCCGCCGCATTGCCAACGGAGAAGTATCCAGGATAGTCGTCGCCGAGCATGCCGACATTGCCGGACATGCGGGTCCCCAGGATTGCGGTCCCGGACGTGATCGCCTCGACCACGACGTTCGCGCCCCCTTCCATGCGCGAGGGGATGATCAGCAGGTGCGCGCGCTTGATCGCCTGCCGTGTCCACGCGTGCGCGCGCGGTCCCACCCATTGCACACGCGGGTCGGCGGCCGCAAGATCGTGCGCGGCGCGACCGAGCGCCGGATCGAGCGCGGCGCCGATGATGGTCAAGGTCGCGGCGACGTCGCGCGGAAGCAGGCGCCACGCTTTGAGGACGGTCGCCGGATCCTTTTCCTCGCGCAGGTGCGCGACCAGCACGCAATGAAGACGATGCGACGACTTGTGCGGCCAGCGCACGAGCGTGCGCGCCGATTGGAAGACCGCGCGGGCCTTGGGTCGCATCGCGTCCGGCAGCGCACGCAGCGCATCGTCCTGCAAGACCACCAGCCGGTCGGCCAGCGCAAGCGACGCGCGGGTGGCGCGGTCGCCCGCCGGAAGGTCCCGATACAGGTCGGTGCCGGTCAGCGCGACGATCAGCGCGCGTTCCGGATAAGCGTCGCGCCAGGCGGCGATCGCCGGATGACTGCGCCGCGCGTGCAGCGCAATCAGCGCGAGCGCATCGGCCGCGTTGCCTTCGGCTACCTCCGCTGCGGCCGCTTGTACAATGACCCGGTACGAAGGCGACAGCAGTCGCGCCCAGCGCGCGGCCGTGCGCCAGTTGCCGTTGTTGGCGTCGGCGAGATATGGCGTCGCGAGAAGGAGCGCGGGGGTGCGGGATCGCGGCATGGACGAGCGGAGTGTTGCGGAGGAAGGCGCGCCGCGGTCGGCGCCGGCACTGACCGACGCGCTGGTCGATGCGCGGAATTATACGCAGCTGATGTATGCGCACCTGTCCGACGCGCAAGCGCAATTTCCCCAATTGCCGACCGTGAATCCGGCGCGCTGGGAGGTCGGACACATCGGCTGGTTCCAGGAGTTCTGGTGCCGCCGGTATGCGCCCGACGATCCCCGTGGTGCACGAACGCCGTCGCGGATCCGCGATGCCGATGCGTGGTGGGACTCGAGCCGCGTGCCGCATGCGACGCGGTGGTCGCTGCCGCTGCCGGCATGGGACGGCATTCATGCCTATCTCGCCTCTACGCTTGCCGACACGCTCGACGCGCTCGCCCGCTCCCGCGATGGCGACCGCTATTTTTTCGAGCTGGCCCTCTACCACGAGGACATGCACATCGAAGCGTTGCTGATGACGCTGCAGACGCTGGCGCTTCCGTTGCCGACCGCATACGGGATACCTCGTCGCGCGAACACCATGACGCCGGTCCATTCATCGGATATTCAATTCACTGGCGGGCCCATGATGCTGGGCACGCCGAAGGACGCCGCCACAACGCGATTTGTATTCGACAACGAGAAGTGGGGTCATCCCGTCACGTTGGCGCCATTCACCATGGCACGCTGTTGCGTCACCAATCGCGAGTTCGAGCAGTTCGTGGCCGCCGGCGGCTATGCGCGGCGCGAGCTCTGGTCCGAGGCGGGCTGGCAGTGGCGCGAGGCGCAAGGCGCGATGCATCCCGTGTATTGGCGGCAGGACGCGGGTTCCTGGTGCCAGCGGCGTTTCGACCGGTGGCTTCCGCTGGCCGCCGCCGAGCCGGTGATCCACGTCAACGCGTTCGAAGCCGAGGCCTATTGCGCCTGGGCCGATCGCCGCTTGCCCACGGAAGCCGAATGGGAATTCGCGGCCAACGCTGTGGGCCCCGCTGTGGGCCCCAACCTCGACCACCAGAGCGCGGGACCGTGTGCCGCCGACGCCGCGGAAGGCGGCGTCGCGCACCTTTTCGGCAACGTATGGGAATGGACGGCCACGACGTTCCGGCCGTATCCGGGCTTTGCCGCCGACCCCTACGCCGACTACTCCGCGCCCTGGTTCGGCGATCATCGAGTTCTGCGCGGCGGGTCGTTCGCGACCCGTTCACGGCTGATCCATGCGCGCTGGCGGAATTTCTACCGGCCGGAGCGGTCTGACATGTTCGCCGGCTTCCGGACCTGTACGTTGTAGCCTTGCAAAAACCATACGGATAACAAAGGTTTGGCGGCGTTGCCGCTTTCCTTGGACCCCCGGCAGGCGTAGCATCGCGGCTGCGACAACGGTTCGGCGCGGATCCTGCTTCAACGGTTGAGGAAAGCGCTACGGAAAAGCAACCGGGCGCGCCATTGGAGAGCACCTGCATTGAAGCCGACGGATATCGCGCACCCCGACTATTTCCATAAAGTCGTCGATTGTCAGTGGGCTTGCCCGGCCCATACCCCTGTTCCCGAATACATCCGGCTGATCGCCGCGGGCCGTTATGGCGATGCGTATCTCGTCAACTGGAAATCGAATGTGTTTCCCGGCATTCTCGGGCGCACCTGCGATCGTCCGTGCGAGCCCGCGTGCCGCCGCGTCCGCATCGAGGAAGGCTCGCCGGAACATCGGAAGAACGAAGCCAAGCCGGAGCCGGTGGCCATCTGCCGGTTGAAGCGCGTTGCCGCCGATTTCAAGGAAGATATCCGGCCGCGCCTGCCGAAGCCCGCGACCACCAAAAACGGCAAACGGATCGCGCTGGTGGGCGCCGGACCGGCGTCGCTGACGGTCGCGCGCGATCTCGCGCCGCTCGGCTACGAATGCGTGGTGTTCGACGGCGACGCCAAGGCCGGCGGCATGATGCGCACGCAGATTCCCAAGTTCCGCCTGCCCGATGCGGTCATCGACGAGGAAATGGGCTACGTGCTGAACATGGGCATCGAATTCCGCGCCGGGCAGCGCATCGACAGCATGCGCACGCTGCTCGAAGGCGGCTGGGATGCGGTGTTCGTCGGCAGCGGCGCGCCGCGCGGCCGCGATCTCGACCTGCCCGGCCGCAGGGAAGCCGCAGCGCACATCCACATCGGCATCGATTGGCTGTCGTCGGTGTCGTTCGGACACGTCACCGCGATCGGCAAGCGCGTGATCGTGCTCGGTGGAGGCAACACGGCAATGGACTGCTGCCGGTCGTCGCGCCGCCTGGGCGGCGACGAAGTCAAAGTGATCGTGCGCTCGGGCTTCGACGAAATGAAAGCGTCGCCGTGGGAAAAAGAGGATGCGATGCACGAGGGCATCCCGATCATGAATTATCTGGTGCCGAAGGCATTCACGCACGACAACGGCCAGCTGAACGGCGTGACGTTCGAAAAGGTCGCGCCGCAAAAGGACGCCAAGGGCCGGCGGCAGCTCATTCCAACCGGCGAACCGGACGTGCACGTTCCGTGCGACGACGTGCTGATCGCGGTCGGACAGGAGAATGCATTTCCGTGGATCGAGCGCGATATCGGCATCACGTTCGACGAGCACGGGATGCCGGTCGTCGACAGGAAGACGTTTGCGTCCACGCGGCCGGACGTGTACTTCGGCGGCGACGCCGCGTTCGGACCGAAGAACATCATCTGGGCGGTCGCGCACGGTCATGACGCGGCGATCTCGATCGATCTATTGTGCGAAGGCAAGCCCCTCGCGCAGCGGCCGCCGCCGATGGTCAATCTCATGTCGCAGAAGATGGGCATTCACGAGTGGAGCTACGACAACGCGATCATCAGCGACAAGCGCTACCGCGTGCCGCTCAAGGACACGGTGATCGCGCTCAAGGACATTCGCGCCGAAGTCGAGCTGGGCTTCGACCGCAAGGTGGCGTTCGCCGAGGCGCAGCGCTGCCTCAATTGCGATGTCGAGACGGTATTCTCGGAGACGCTGTGCATCGAATGCGATGCCTGCGTCGATATCTGTCCGATGGACTGCATCACGTTCACCGTGAACGGCGACGAGGCCGATTTGCGGACGCGGTTGCAGGCGCCGGCCGTCAACCTCGCCCAGGACATCTACGTTTCTGGGGAACTCCGGACCGGCCGCATCATGGCCAAGGACGAGGACGTGTGCCTGCACTGCGGTCTGTGCGCGGAACGGTGTCCGACCGGCGCGTGGGACATGCAGAAGTTCCTGTTCGAGCCCGCGCACGCCGAGGATCGCTGCAATGGCGGCGGCCGGCCGGTCGTTCCGATCGAATTTGCCGCTCTTGCCGCGGAGTAGCGATGAGGACGGCGGGGCGAAGCCCAAGGCCCGAAGGGCGCGTCGCCGGGCGATTCGCCCGCGGCGACGCGCGGTTTCGCGCGAAGCAACACAGGTATCAAGGAGCCGCACGATGAGGACGGCGGGGCGAAGCCCAAGGCCCGAAGGGCGCGTCGCCGGGCGATTCGCATGCGGTGACCGGCGTTTTCCCGAACAAATGGACAATACATAGAGCCGCATTGAGATGAGATGAGCCCTCCGGTCCGCATCAACGATTTCGTCGTCAAGTTCGCCAACGTCAACGGCTCGGGCTCGGCGTCGGCCAACGGCCTGTTCGCGAAAGCCGTGCTGCGCATGGGCGTGCCGGTGGCCGCGCGCAACATCTTTCCGTCCAACATCCAGGGCCTGCCGACGTGGTACGAAGTGCGCGTCGTCGAGGACGGCTGGCGGGGTCGCCGCGGCGGCGTCGATCTGATGGTCGCGATGAATCCGCAAACGTGGGAAAAGGACGTCGCCGAAGTCGATGCCGGCGGCTATCTGTTCTACGACTCGACCAAGCCGTTGCCGCCGTCGCGCTTTCGCGATGACGTGACCTCGCTCGGCATCCCGCTGACCGGCATCTGCAACGCCGAATACACCGACGCACGCCAGCGGCAGCTCTTCAAGAACATCATCTATCTGGGTGCGCTGTCGGCGTTTCTCGACATCGACCCGGCCGAAATCGAAAAGCTGTTCGGCGAGCAATACAAGGGCAAGGAAGCGCTGCTCGAATCGAACCGCAAGGCGTTCCGGATGGGACGCGACTACGCGCTGGCCCACTTCGAATGCCCGCTGCCGATTCGCGTCAAGCGCAGCAATCGCGTCGGCGACCGCATTTTCATCGACGGCAACAGCGCCGCGGCGCTCGGCAGCGTGTACGGCGGGGCCACGGTGGCCGCGTGGTATCCGATTACGCCGTCGTCGTCGCTGGCCGAAGCGTTCATGAGCTACTGCCGCAAGTTCCGCACCGATCCCGTCACCAAGCAAAAGCGTTACGCGATCCTGCAGGCCGAGGACGAGCTCGCGTCGATCGGCATGGTGATCGGTGCCGCGTGGAACGGCGCGCGCGCGTTCACCACGACGTCGGGTCCCGGCGTCTCGCTGATGCAGGAATTCCTGGGGCTCGCCTACTTTGCCGAGATCCCGGTGGTGCTGTTCGACGTGCAGCGCGGCAGTCCGTCGACCGGGATGCCAACGCGCACGCAGCAGGCCGATCTGCTGTCCTGCGCGTACGCGTCGCATGGCGACACCAAGCACGTGCTGCTGCTGCCGGAGGATCCGACCGAGTCGTTCGCGTTCGCCGCGCAGGCGTTCGATCTGGCCGATCGGCTGCAGACGCCGATTTTCGTGATGCTGGACCTCGATATCGGCATGCAGGACTGGTTGTGCGAGCCGTTTGCGTGGGACGACAGCCGGCGGATGGACCGCGGCAAGATCATGACGGCGGCCGACCTCGACGCGGGCCGCGATTTCGGCCGCTATCTCGACGTCGAAGGCGACGGCATTCCGTACCGCACGTATCCGGGCACCCATCCGACCAAGGGCAGTTATTTCACGCGCGGCACCACCAAGGACCGCTACGCCCGCTACACCGAGGAGGGCGTGGCGTACGTCGACAATATGCAACGGCTGCTGCGCAAGTTTGATACCGCCAAGGCGTTGGTTCCCGCACCCGTGATCCGCAAGGCCGCGAAACCGACGCGCAGCGGCGTGATCTGGTTCGGGTCGACCGGCGCAGCGATGGCGGAGGCGCTTGCAGCGCTCGAGCTCGACGGCATCCACGTCGACCAGATGCGGTTGCGCGGCTTCCCGTTTGCCGACGCCGTGCACGAATTCATCGCGGCGCACGATCGCATCTTCCTGGTCGAGCAGAACCGCGACGCCCAGATGAAGGCGCTGCTGGTCAACGAATGCGGCGTCGATCCGGCGCGGCTCATTTCGGTGCTGCACTACGACGGCACGCCGATCACCGCCCGCTTCATCACGCGCGAGATTGCCGAGAAGGCGCGCCTGTTCAACGTAACTCCGTTGCGCAGGGTGGCTCCGTGATCGGGCCGCACACCGTCCCATTCCGTTATTGCGCACTTTCTGATTCCTGATCCCTGACCTCCGATCCCTGAAACCATGACTTATCTCGCCAAGCCGAGGATCCATCACCCGTCGCTGCCGAAGAATGCGCTCGGGTTCACGCACCGCGACTACGAAGGCGCGATCTCGACGCTGTGCGCGGGCTGCGGGCACGATTCGATCTCGTCGGCGATCATCCAGGCGTTCTTCGAGCTCGACGTGGCGCCGCATCGCGTCGCCAAGCTGTCGGGCATCGGCTGCTCGTCGAAGACGCCCACGTATTTCCTTGGCCACTCGCATGGGTTCAACAGCGTGCACGGCCGAATGCCGTCGGTGCTGACCGGCGCGGCGCTCGCCAACCGCGATCTCATCTATCTCGGGGTTTCCGGGGACGGCGATTCGGCGTCGATCGGCATCGGCCAGTTCGCGCACGTGATGCGCCGCGGCGTGAACATGGTCTACATCGTCGAGAACAACGGCGTCTATGGCCTGACCAAGGGGCAATTCTCCGCGACCGCCGACAAGGGCAGCAAGAGCAAGCGCGGCGTGATCAACAGCGACGAGCCGATCGACCTCGCGATGCTCGCGCTCACGCTGGGCGCGACGTTCGTCGCGCGCGGGTTCTCCGGCGACAAGGAGCAGCTCATTCCGCTCATCAAGGCGGCGGTGATGCACCGCGGCGCCGCGTTCATCGACGTGGTGAGTCCCTGCGTTGCGTTCAACAACCACGCCGGCTCGACCAAGAGCTACGACTACGTGCGCGAGCACAACGACGCCGTGAACCGGCTGGATTTCATCTCGTCACGAGACGAGATCACGACGAGCTACGCGCCGGGCGAGACGCGCAGTGTGACACTGCACGATGGCGGGACCGTTCGCCTGCACAAGCTGAACACCGACTACGATCCCAGCGATCGTGTTGGCGCCATGTCATTCATCGAGTCGCGGCGCGCCGCAGGCGAGGTCGTGACCGGCCTCCTGTATCTGCATCCGGACAGCACCGATATGCACGACGCACTGGAGACGGTCGCCGCGCCGCTCAATGCGCTGACCGACGCGGACCTGGTGCCAGGCAACGGTGCGTTGGCGGCGGTGAACGCGAGCCTGCGCTGACGAATCCGCTGCTTCAGCGCGGCGTGCGAGAGTCGGTGCGCGAAGCCGTCACCTAGGAATCGTCCTACGCAATTAACGGCGTACCGGCGCTGAACAGCGCCTTCTCCGTGTGGTCCTCTAGGTTCGTCATGACCCACGCGACACGCGCCAAGGCGCGACCTCCATCCCGACGTACCGCCGGGCGGCGAGAACCCGCCTGGGGGATGATCCTCGTGATTGCGCTCGTGGTGGCCGCACTCTTCGCGCTCTGGCACGTAACACCGCTCGCCGAGTACGTGACGCCGGAACGGATCTTCGACTGGGCCGAGACGTTCGGACTGCAATGGTGGGCACCGTTGGCCGTCATTGCCGCGTACACGCCGGCCTGCTTCACCATGTTTCCGCGGCCGCTGATTACGCTGTTCGCAGTGATCGCCTTTGGACCGTGGCTCGGTTTTGCGTATGCCATGACCGGAATCCTGCTTGCTGCGCTCGCGACCTACGTGACGGGCGTCGCGCTGCCCGCTGACACGCTGCGGCGACTCGCCGGACCGAACATGGAATCGCTGGCCGGGGTCGTTCGGCACCGCGGATTGATCGCTTGCGTGGCGGTCCGGATCGTGCCGGTCGCGCCGTTCGCCGTGGTCGGCTTTGCCGCGGGCAACATCGCCATCAAGCTGGGCGATTACATGCTGGGCACTTTTATCGGCCTGCTGCCCGGAACGCTGACGACCACCATATTCGGCGATCAGATCCAAACGGCCCTCCAAGACCCGTCGAGGATCAACTGGTCGTTGATCGCCGGCGTCGTCCTCTGGTTCGTCCTGATGGCGCTGTTGCTGCGGCGCTGGCTCGAAAAGCAACATGCAGCATCCAAACCGACGAGCTCACATGATCATGGCCGGCGGCTGGTGAATCGGCGGCAGTAGTGGTGATTCTCGACGGTTCGGAATTTTGCCCTTGTCAGGTCACATCTGCTTGAACAGATGCACGTAGTTCTCGCCGACCGGCAGCGTTTCCTTGCGCTGCTTCAGCCGCACGTTGAGATGCCCGCGGAAGTCCCGATCAACCCCGGCAATCGCGTTCACGTTGACCAGGGCGGAGCGGTGGATCTGCCAGAACGACTGCGGATCGACTTCTTCGGCCAGCGCCTTCAGCGGGCGCCGGATCAGGGCTTCCGCATCGGGGGTCACCACCAGCGTGTACTTGTGATCGGCGCGAAAATAGCAGATCTCGTCGACGGTGATGAGATGCAGGCTGTCGCCGCGTGACGCGGTGATCCAGCGCAGGTAGTCACGGCGCTTGCCCAACGTCGAAGCGAGCGTCTGCAGGATGCCGTTCAAATCCGCGGGCGGCGCTTGCATCCGCTGCTTCAGGCGCGCGATGGTCGCGCCGAGCCGCTCGCGTGAAAACGGCTTCATCACATAGTCGACCGCGCCTTGCTCGAACGCCGCGACCGCGTATTTGTCGTAGGCCGTCACGAACACGACGTGACACTTCCCGCTCGCCCGTTGGGCGACTTCGAGCCCGCTCATCCCGGGCATCTCGATGTCGAGGAACAGCACGTGGGGCATTTGCTCGGTCAGCGCACGGACGGCCGCAAGGCCGTCCCCGGCTTCCGCACGAATCGCAAGCTCGGGCCACAGCTCGGCGAGAAACTCTTTGAGCTCGCCGCGCAACAGCGGCTCATCTTCAGCGATGATCGCCGTCAGCGCGTTCATTTGCCCGCCGATACGAGTACCTTCACGCTGCGCGCTCCGGTATTGGCCCTTGGGACGGCCCGGCGGGCGGATAACGAAACCTTCACGCTGCGCGCTCCGGTATTCGCCCTTGGGACGGCACGGCGGGCGGATAACGAAGCCTTCACGCTGCGCGCTCCGGTATTCGCCCTTGGGACGGCCCGGCGGGCTCATGCGGTATTTCCATGATCAATTGAATGCCGTCGCGGTCGCCCGCGCGCAGCTCCATGCGCGCCGTGGCACCGTACAGCGCGGTCAGCCGATGGCGGATTCCTGCGACCTCGGCTTGATGCTCGCTGCCGTGGGGAAATCCGGCGCCGGTGAAGGCGAGCGAGACTTGCAGCTTGCCGTCGGCGATTTGGAATCCGATGCGCAACCTTCCGCCACCGGTCTCCGCGTCCAATCCCCGCAGGAACACGTGGTCGATGAGCGGCAGCAGGATCATCGGCGGCATCGCGGCATCCTGTGCCTCGGTGGCAACCGCAATATCGAAACGTACCCGATCGGCGAACCGCCGCTTCTGGATGTTGAGATAGGCGAGGGCGAGCTCGCTCTCCTTCGCGACGGTCGACGTCGTGTCGCGCAAATGAGGCAGCGCCGCTCGCAAATAGACGATGAGATCGTCGAGCATACGCCCGGCGTCGCCGGGATCCGCGTCGCAGCGCCGCTCGACTGCCGCCAGCGTGTCGAACAGGAACTCGGGCTCGATGCACGCCTGCATCGCCTGCAGCCGCGACTCCAGCGTCTGCCGGGCCAGGCGTGCGCGCTCCAGTTGTGCGGCGCGCAGGCGGGCGATCCGCTCGAGGCCGCGCTGCCGGAAGTAATAGCCCGCCGTCACGAAACCGCAGATGAGGAGGCTGTCCGGAAGCATGTTGGCCACGCGCTGACCGGGTCGCCATTCGTCCATCGAACATTCACAGGATGCTACGTCGAGGGTCTGAACGGTCGCCGTGAACAGCAGCTCGCCGCCCACTGCGGCCGCGACGACCGCGATGGCGTACGGTGCCAGAGGGTTGCCGGTGCGTCCGACCAGCGCATCGGCTGCCGTGATCGCCAACAGCAGCAGGAGCATCGGCAGCTCGGCCTCATACACGAAGTGGGCGAGGGTGTGCAGGAAACGGTCAGTGCTTCCGCCGAGCCACCAGCCGAACGTGTTGGCGAGGCCCCAGGCAAATCCCAGCGCGAGCGCAATCGCGAAGAGCGCTATCGGAATCCGGCGCCACGCATGCGAGACAAGCGAGAGCGACCGGACTATTGGCGGCAACGAGAACGTGCGCGCACTGTTCACGGTCACGCGACCTTGGTCGCGTCCAGCGGATTGACCACCGGCAGCTCGATGGTGGCAATGACGCCCTGACGGGAGTTCTGCGACAGCAGCAGGCGCGCGCCGCCGCCGTGCAGCGTGGCAAGCCGGGCTCGAATGTTGGCGAGCCCGACGCCCGCACCGGAGCTTTCCTGCAGCCCGCGACCCGTATCGGCGACCTGCAGCCGAAGTCGGCCATCGATCAGCCGCGCGACGATCCGTACCTCACCCCCTTGCGGCAATGGATTGATGCCGTGCCGGATCGCGTTTTCCACGAGCGTCACCAGCATCATCGGCGGGAAGGCCAGCGCTTCCAGCGACTCGGGAACGTCGGTCGCTACCGTCAAGCGCGGTCCCATCCGTACCTGCTGGACATGCAGATAGGCGAGCGCCAGCCCGAGCTCCTGGCCGAGCGTGGAATGCACCGATCGCATCCGCGGGAGCATGGCGCTCAAGTAACGTGTCAGGTGATCGAGCATCGTGCGGGCCGCGCCAGGATCGGTCTGGAACAGCCGGCGAACGTTGGCGAGCGTGTTGAACAGGAAGTGCGGTTCCACCTGCGCCTGCATGACCTGCACGCGCGCTTCCGCCAGTTCTCGGTCCTGTGCCTCGCGCTGCAGTTCCTCGGCGTGCAAGGTCGCTGCGGCTTCCCGTTCCCGCGTGAAAAAGAAATAGCCGACGACCGCCGCCGTCACGACATGGCTCCAGAGCACCATCCCGGAAATCGCCTTCAGCAAGGTCGGTGCGTCCTTGCCGCCGGACCACGCTATCGTCATGTAGGACTTGCCCAGAATGGTGCCGATGGCAAGACCCAGGGTCGCGGCACCGATCAACGTCAGCACCCGCGGTCCCGTGCGCGTCGGGCCCCAATTGACCGCGGCGATCACCGCGCACCAGACCGGCGCGAAAAACAGGAGCAGATGGATGTAGTTCTTGACGAACGCGACCGGCGCCGCGGACAGACCCTTGCCGGGGAGAATCGTGTTGGCAAACATCTGGCCGATCGCGGGCACGGCCACGATGGCGCAGAACAACGCGAGCCGCCGTCTCGTCACGCCACGAAAAGTTCGCGCGAATGCGGCAGCCAGCGGGTGCAGGGCCGGGGAAGGATCGCTGTCCATGCGGGGCACAACTCGATGACGCGAGCCGCCATCATAAAGCGGCGTCGCCCGAAACGGGGCTCGGCCGACGAACCGGCCTGACTGGCGACCAACCGCTTCACGACCGGAACGAACCCTTCACTGACCTTCCCGTGTTACCGCCCCCGCACTGACCCGCGGGTAGAATCGCCGCATGCGCACCGCGGTCAAGATTCTCGCCGGCGCCGGCATCTTGCTGGTCGTGCTGGCCGTCGGCATCGTCATCGCGGTGTCGACGGTCGACGTCAATACGTTGATCGGCCCGATCCAGACTCGCATGAAGGCGGCCACCGGTCGCGACCTTGCCGTGCGCGGCGGCGGACGCATTGCGCTGTCGCTGCATCCGAAGGTCGTGCTTTCCGATGTGACGCTGAGCAACGCGCCGTGGGCCACCGCGCCGCAGATGGTCACCGCCCAGCGTCTCGAGCTCGAGGTGGCGCTGCTGCCGCTGCTGGCGCGACGCTTCGAGTTGATCGAATTCGCGCTGGTCGGTCCGGTCATCGCGCTCGAGTCGGACGGCAAGGGGCAGAACAACTGGGAATGGCCGCCTGCCCCGGGTCAACCACCCACGGCAACGTCGGGGACGCCGGCGATGGCGATGGTCTTCGGTACCGGCAACATCGAGATCACGAACGGCTCCCTCACCTATCGCGATGGAAGAGGCGGTGACGTCACCCGTGTTGCGATCGACCGATTGTTCCTGCGCGCGCGTGACCCTGCCGCGCCGATGGCAGCCGAGTTCCGCGGCAGAGTCAACGAAGTTCCATTGGCGGTCGAAGGCACGCTCGGACCGCTGGGGGCGCTGCTGCAGAAGCAATGGCCGTATCCCGTCAGCCTGCAGGGCGAAGTCGCCGGCCGCAAGGCGGCGCTCGCAACCAAGCTGCGGGCCGAGGACAAAAAATACATGTTCGACGAACTGCGCATCGCGTTCGGCGCCAACGCGCTGACCGGATCGTTCACCGCGCTCATGGGCGGTCCGCGACCGAAGCTCACGTTCGACTTGTCCGGTCCCGCGCTCGCGCTCAACGAGCTGCCTTTGCCCGTGGCCGTTCCGTCCGCGCCACCGCCGCCGGCGACGAAAGCGGCAGCGTGGCTCTTTCCGGATGTGCCGGTCGATTTCGCGCTGCTGCGGCTCGTCGACGCGGACGGCACGCTCGCCATCGGCAAGCTGGTGCCGCCGCATGGCGTGACGCTCGACAATCTTCGCGTGCACGTCGTGCTCGACGGGGGAAAGATCGCGGTGCCAACGTTCAGTGCGGTGGCATGGGGCGGTACGTTCGCCGGGAGTTTTTCGATCGATGCCAGTCAATCCGGCACCTCGATCCTGGTGCTGCATGTCGATGGCAAGGGGCTGGCGTTGGGAACGCTGTTGGCCGCTGCCGGCGTGCATCGCGAAGTGCGCGGCGGCAAGACCGACATTGCGCTGAATCTCACGATGCGTGGCGTATCGCCGCATGCATGGGCGAGCACGGCCACCGGGACAGTGCAGGCGGTCGCCGGACCCGCGACGCTGGTCAACACCAAGCTCGATCTCGGGACGCCGCTGGACAGCTTGCTGAATGCGGTCAACCCGTTCCGTGCGACTGATCCTTCCACTGAACTCGTCTGCTCGGTGGTCCGGTTGCCGCTCGCCAATGGCGTAGCCCACGTCGACCGCACGATTGCGATCGAGACAGCCAAGGTCGGCGTATCCGCGATCGGCACGCTGGATTTTCGCAACGAGACGCTCGACCTCGGATTCCAGCCGAAAGTGCGCAAAGGGGTCACGATTTCGGTTCCGAACATCGCCGGGCTCGTGCGGCTCAGCGGTCCGTTCCGCTCACCGCAAGTGAAGGTCGACGCGGTAGGCTCGGCGGCGGCGATCGCATCGATCGGCGCGGCGATCGGGACCGGCGGCTGGTCGCTCGTGGGCCAGACGCTCTTTTCGTGGGCGGAGGGCAGCGGTCCCGGCCCGTGTCAGGTGGCGCTGGGCGCGCCCGCCGGAAAAGCGACCTCGGCCGCCGCGAAGAGTGAACAGCCGAGCTCGCTGCCGGGCGAAGTTGGCAAGGCGATCGGCAAACTCTTCGGGAAGTGAAGCCGCCGCTTCAGCCGGTGACGAGCGCTTCAAGCCGAAAACGCGTGATGCGCGCGATTTGCGCGAGGCATTCCGCGAATTCGGCGACCCGATCCTGTTCGACGCGCCGCGCGAATTCGCGGATGACGCTCGCGCGGTCGTGGCCTTTCACCGCGAGTATGAACGGGAAGCCGAATTTCGCGTGGTAGCGGCGGTTGAGATCGGTCAGCAACGCAAACTCTTCCGGCGAACACTGGGTGAGTCCCGCACCGGATTGTTCGTTGCTGGAATCGACGGTGAGCTCGCGGCGTACCGCCGCCTTGCCGGCAAGCTCCGGATGCGCGCGCAGCAATGCCAGTTTTTCGGGTTCCGAGGCGCGGTCGACGGCCGCGACCATCGCCGCGTGCAACGCGGGCACATTGGCAAATGGCCGATCAGGGAATGCGCGCTCCGCGACCCATGGCGAGTGCTCGAATATGCCGCCGAGGGCGTCGACGAACGCCGGCTGGTCCATGGCGTTCACCTCGGCAAGCGTCATAAGGAGCCTTCGCGCTGCGCGCTCCGGTATTCGCCCTTGCGGCGGCCCGGCGGGCTCATGCCCCAACGTCCGCCGGCGGATGCGTTGACAGCCAATGGCGCGCGATGTCGATGCGCCGCGCGATCCATACGGCGTCGTGCTGGCGCACGTAATCGAGAAAGCGGGCCAGCGCGGCCGTGCGGCCGGGATGGCCGACGAGCCGGCAATGAAGGCCGACCGACATCATCTTCGGCGCGTCCTGTCCCCGCGGATCGCCTTCGGCATAGAGTACGTCGAATGCATCCTTGAGGTACGCGAAGAACTGGTCGCCGCTGTTGAAGCCCTGCGGTGTCGCGAAGCGCATGTCGTTCGCATCCAGCGTATACGGCACGACGAGCAGCGGTGTCATGCCGCGCCGCGTGCGCACCGGCAGGTAATACGGAAGGTCGTCGGCATAGCTGTCCGCGAAATACGTGAACCCCCCGTGCTCGGCGACGAGCCGCCGCGTGTTGGCGCTGTCGCGTCCCGTGTACCAGCCATCCGGTGGACGGCCGGTGAGCCGCGTGATGGTGTCGATCGCAAGCCGCATGTGCTCGCGCTCGACGTTTTCGTCGATCTGCTGATACGAAATCCAGCGCCAGCCGTGGCTCGCGATCTCGTGACCGTCTTCCAGAAACACATCGACGACGGCGGGATTGCGGGCGAGCGCCATGCCGACGCCGAACACCGTCAGCGGCAGGCGGCGCTCTCGGAACAGGCGCAGGACCCGCCAGACGCCGGCGCGCGACCCGTACTCGTACAGCGACTCCATCGTCATGTGCCGCTCGGGGAACGCCGGCGCCGCGACGATCTCGGACAGGAACGTTTCGGACGACGGATCGCCGTGCAGCACGTTGTTCTCGCCACCCTCCTCGTAATTGAGGACGAACTGGACGGCGATGCGCGCGCCGCCGGGCCAGTGTGGATGCGGTGGCGTGGGACCGTAGCCCGCGAGATCGCGCGGGTGGCCGGGCTCGAACGGCGCGTGCGTCGTCATCGGAAGGCGCTCGCGCCGCACGGCCGCACACGCAATGCAGTCGATGCGACCCGATTTCGCGTGTGCGTCATAGCTTTTTATTGTAGCTTGCGTCCTGCGGTTGCGCGTGTTTCTGGTATTCAGACTAACCACTGACGGGAGATGCCGATGGGCCGCCTCACCACCCACGTACTCGACACCGCGAACGGCCGTCCCGGCGCCGGCGTGCGCATCACGCTTTACCGGAATGCGGGTGAGCGCTACCTGCTGATCGGCGACGCGGTGACCAATCAGGATGGCCGCTGCGACGGTCCGCTGCTCGAAGGCGACGCCTTCACCCGCGGCCGCTACCGGATGGTGTTCGCCGCGGGTGAATACTTCGCCAACGCCGGGGTTGCGCTACCCGATCCGCCGTTCATCGACGAAGTCGTGGTGGACTTCGGCATTGCCGACGCCGCGTCGCACTACCATGTTCCGCTGCTGGTTTCGCCGTGGAGCTTTTCGACGTATCGCGGCAGCTAGGCCCTGACGTGGAAGCCTACGCAGGCGAGTGGCTGCAGCTGTTGATCCGCTGGGTGCACCTCATCACCGGCATTGCCTGGATCGGCGCGTCGTTCTATTTCGTCTTCCTCGACAACAGCCTCACGCCA
>Ga0207675_100000547_pt1 | contig 36682 bp, 33 predicted proteins | sample KBSSwiS42_FD_184305 | JGI IMG/M metagenome (GOLD analysis project Ga0207675, IMG submission 184305) | Switchgrass rhizosphere microbial communities from Kellogg Biological Station, Michigan, USA - KBS Switchgrass S4-2 (SPAdes) (version 2) | ecosystem: Host-associated > Plants > Roots >...
CCATTCGCAACGGAGCCTGCGGCAATTTTCCCCGGCCAGCGCACCAGCATCGGCACGCGGAACGCGCCCTCCCAGTTCGTGTTCTTCTCGCTGCGGAACGGCGTGGTCCCGGCATCTGGCCACGAATTCCGATGCGGGCCGTTGTCGGTCGAATACATCACGAATGTATCTTCGGCGAGGCCGAGTTCGTCGAGCAGCTTGAGCATCTGACCGACGTTCTTGTCGTGGTCGATCATCGTATCGTGATAAGGCGACTGCCAGCGGCCGGCCTGGCCGAGACTGCGCTTCTTCGTGTGGGTGATGAAGTGCATATGCGTTGTGTTGAGCCAGACGAACCAGGGCTTGCCGGCCCGGTTCTGACGCTTGATGAAATCCGTCGCCGCCGCCACGAATTCGTCGTCGCACGTTTCCATGCGCTTGGTGTTGAGCGGGCCGGTGTCCTTGATTTTCTGTTTGCCGACTTTGCCCCAGCGCGGCATCACCGTCTTGTCGTCCTTTTCGGTTGCCCAGGAATGAATCACACCGCGCGGACCGAACATCTCGTGGAACTTCGGATCCTTGGGGTAGTTGTACATTTCCGGCTCTTCTTCGGCGTTCAGGTGATAGAGGTTGCCGAAGAATTCATCAAAGCCGTGATTGGTCGGGAGCATGTGATTCAGGTCGCCGAGATGGTTCTTCCCGAACTGGCCGGTGGCGTAGCCCTGTTCCTTGAGCAGGGCCGCAATCGTGACGAGCTTGTCGGACATGCCGATGGGCGCCGCCGGGATGCCGACCTTCGAGAGACCCGTGCGATAAACGCTCTGCCCGGTGATGAACGAGGAGCGGCCCGCCGTGCAGGACTGCTCGCCGTAGCTGTCAGTAAACAGCATCCCTTCGCGCGCAATGCGGTCGATATTGGGCGTCCTGTAGCCCATCAACCCATGCGTATAGCAGCTCAGGTTGGACTGCCCGATGTCGTCTCCCCATATGACGAGGATGTTTGGTTGCTTCGCTCCACCGGCGGGGGCCTTGCCAGCATTTCCTCGCACCGCAAGCTTGGTTGTGGATTTCCTGGCTGCGCGTGTAACCATTTGCTTTCTTGCTCCCTTTTAAAGTCTCTCTCGTCAACTCTCACACCTGGCTCGAGAGTGCCTTACCGGCGTGTTCCAGTTCACCTACGACGCGTTGCGGTCGCGCTGTCACAAAAACCTGCGAACAACCTCACAGCCGACCGGCCCGCGACGATGCACAGTCCTGGCTGGTCGATGACTTTTGTTCGAGGATCCCATGACCGATCGGAAAGTCATTCCGTTTCGAAAGCGCCCGCCCTCCCAGGCGGAACTCGAGATGTATCGGCAAATCACCCGGAACTGGCATCCGGACATGCGACGGTTGATGCTTCCGGAGCACTTCAAGCGCGACCAGCCCGGCGGTAAGGGCTAGCGAAGCTTCGTCGCGCCGGACGGCAGCGCCGCTGCCGCCCGGCTGCTGATCCCACCAGTACCTGCGGCATCAGTTCTGGTGCGCACTCGCCGTCGTGATCTTCTCCATCGCGTCGCCTACGGTGAAGCTCGCCGCCTTGGCGCGCGGCGGGAACTCCTTGAAAGTCTCCAGTACCTTGCCAACGATTGCCTGCGCTGGCACGAACAGGAACATCCGGTGGGCCGACCAGTCGCCGTAGTAGATGCTCTCTGTCCCGCGCTCGAACGGATCGGAACGCAGGTTGTACAACAGGGGGGCGCGCAGCCGGGTGAAGTCCCCCTGCCAGACCCCGAGCGGTGTTCTTGGGTCGCTTTCGGTGTTCTGCTCCAGGAAAGCGACCTTCCATTGCCGAACACGCACGGCCATCAGGTCGCCGTCGTCGCTCCAGTACATGAAGCCCTCGCGCGGCGATTCCTTCTGCTCGCCCTTGAAGAACGGGATCAGGTTGTTGCCGTCGAGATGCACTTTGAAGCTCTTGTCGCCGATCTTGCCACCCTTCTTGACTCGGGCGACGACATCGACGTCACCGGCCGCCGCCCCGAGCGTGGGCAGGAAATCCTCGTGCGCGCAGATGTCGTTGACGATTGTCCCCGGCTTGATCACGCCGGGCCAGCGGATGGCGCACGGCACGCGGAAACCGCCTTCCCAGTTGGTCGCCTTCTCGCCCTTGAAAGGCGTCGAGCCGCCATCGGGCCAGGTGAAGCACTCGGCACCGTTGTCGGTCGTGTAGACCACGATCGTGTTGTCGGCGACGCCGAGCTCGTCGACGAGCGCAAGCAACTGTCCGACATGTCCGTCGTGCTCGACCATGCCGTCGGGGTAGAGGCCGAGGCCGGTCTTTCCCTGCGATTCCTTCTTCAGATGCGTAAAGACGTGCATGCGCGTGCTGTTGAAGTAGCAGAACCACGGTCCGCCCGCCGAATGGCTGCGCTTTATGAAATCCTTGGCTGCTCCAAGGAATTCCTCGTCGACCGTTTCCATCCGCTTGCTGTTAAGCGGCCCGGTGTTCTCGATCTTCTGCCCGCCCTTGCCGTCTGACTTGCACTTCAACACCCCGCGCGGCCCGAACTTCTCGCGGAATTTGGGATCTTTCGGGTAGTCGGGATTCTCCGGCTCCTCCTCGGCGTTCAGGTGATAGAGATTGCCGAAGAATTCGTCGAAGCCGTGCATGGTCGGCAGGTGTTCGTCGCGATCGCCCAGGTGGTTTTTGCCGAACTGCCCGGTCGCGTAGCCCTGCGCCTTCAGCACCTGGGCGATGCACGGATCGTCCGGCCCGAGCCCGAGCTCCGCGCCCGGCAGGCCGACCTTCGTCAGCCCGGTGCGGATCGGCGATTGCCCGGTGAGAAAGGCGGCGCGCCCAGCCGTGCAGCTCTGCTGCGCGTACCAGTCGGTGAAGAGCGCACCTTCCTTCGCGATTCGATCGATGTTGGGCGTCCTGTAGCCCATGATCCCCAGGTTGTAGGCGCTAATATTGAACCAACCAATGTCGTCGCCCATGATGAACAGGATGTTCGGCTTCTCTGCCTTGGCCATAACCGTCTCCTTCGGTAAGGCGGTCGGTTGCCGACCGCGTTTTTCGACTTCGTAATCTGGACTCTGCTCGCGACGGCATCGCGTTCAGCCAAACGCCCCGCCGCCAAAGACCATGCTGGTGATCGCAAAGAGGCCGATCAGCAGCAGTATTGCCGCGGTAATCAGCGTCATCGATGGCGGGAATGCGCTTTCGCCATGGATCAGGCCGGCGTCCTTCATGGCGTGACGTTCCTTGCGCAGGCCAATCATGAACAGCACGTGATAGATAATGCCGATGACGAGCATCAGGATGCCAAGCGCAACCAGCACGACACCAAAATTGCGCGGCGCCGCGGCGTGCGTCACCGTCCCGGCCTCTTTCAGTTTCTGGAAAAACTGAAAGATCGTGAAGCCGAACCCGATCAAGGAGAGCGACGTGCGGATGACCGACATCAGGGTACGGTCCGCGCTCAGGCGCGTGCGCTGGAACGACATCCCCGTCCGGCGCATCGACAATTCGGTGGCGGTGTCTTCGGTTGCCATTCTGGTCTCCCGATCAAGCCTGCGAACCGGCCTGGTGGCGGGCAAACCACCAGCGCGAGGCGCCTTCGACGACCCACCGGAACACGAAATACGGAACGACCGCCAGGACGATCGCCATCAGCACGCCTTCGATCGGGTAGAAGCGGTGAAGCACGCGGAGCTGGTAGATCACGTCCATGCTGAGACCCAAGAGCACGATGCGCGCGGTAGACTGGAGTCCCTCGCGCAGCCGCCCGCCACGTTTCGTCGGGTCCAGCGCCACCGTCCAGAAAAACGCCTTGTGCCCAAAGCGCGCGTCGCGGATACCGTCGTGCAGCGCGGCGATCAAGGCCATGGTCGGTTGCAGGTAGAAGCGGAAGGTCATGGGTCCGCTGGCACGGGCGAAGATGTCGCTCCAGAATCGTTGATGAACCTCCGTTGACCAGCCGTACTGCGCGATCCCCCAGGCCAGCAGGATCACCGGCAGGCCGACGGCGAGCCAGGTCATGACGCGCGCGCCGCGCGACGGCTGATCGCGCGACGGCTCAGCGGTCGCCACTGGGCACTCCGTCACGAACGATGCAGCGAAACCCGACGTGGCTGGTCGAGGTGTCGACCGGTTCGGCATGCCGCGCCGCTGGTCGGTAACGCCGACAGTAGTTCGGCGCGCAGAGGTGCGAGCCGCCTTTGAGGACCTTGCGCGGAATGCGGATCGCGGGCTGGCAAGTGTCGTAGCTTGCATCTTCGGGACCCCCGCGCGGGTTCTTCATGACCCCGCAGCAGGAGTTTTCGGCGCGTACTTCATGTCGGCTCGAGTACCAGTCGGTAGTCCATTCCCAGACGTTGCCGATCATGTCGTACAGCCCGTACCCATTCGGCGGAAAGGCGATCACCGGCGAGGTCCGCGCGTAGCCGTCGGTCTTCAGGTTCTCGTGCGGGAAGGCGCCCTGCCAGGTATTCGCCATCTGCCGATCGCCGGGCGTGAACTCCTCCCCCCAGGCGTACTCGGCGGCATCGAGTCCGCCGCGCGCGGCGAACTCCCATTCAGCCTCGGTCGGCAGCTCCTTGCCGGCCCAAGTCGCATACGCCTCGGCATCCCGGTACGCGACGTGCACAACGGGACAGTCGTCGAGACCACGTATCGAGCTGCCCGGTCCCTCCGGCCGACGCCAGTTCGCTCGGAACTTGAAGTTCCACCACTGTGACCAGTCGCGGAGATCGACCGGATGCTTCGGGGGCGTGAAGACGAGAGAACCGGCCTTCAGCATGTGCGGCAGCGCCCCCGGATAGTCCTTCGGATCGGGCGGAATCTCGGCGAAGGTGACGTAACCGGTCGCCTCGACGAACCGGCGGAACTCGCGGTTGGTGACCGGAGTGCGGTCCATCCAGAACGCATCGACGCGCACGCGATGCGCCGGCGCTTCTTCCGCGTAGTGACTGTCGGATCCCATCAGGAAGGCGCCGCCGGGGATGCGGATCATGTCGGGCGCATCCGCACGCCCGGGTGCATCGAGATCCACGTCTTCCCCGACGGCTCCCTTTGCGCGTGCCTCGCCCAAGTGCGCCTCCCTTCCTCTCGGCGACGTCCTGGGCAGCGTTGCTCCCCGGACGGGGTCGGTTATCCTGCTCCACCAACCGCACCGTGCCAACCCCCCGCGGGCCGTCCGTCGTTCCTGCGGGGCCTCATCGACCGGGCTCGGCATATACAGGCGTCACGGGTGTCCTCTAGAATCGTCAGCCCGTCGAGATCCAGTTCTTTGTGCCCGTATGCCATTGGGCGCCTAAAAGCCCAGGGAGGGAACATGCGCAGGCGTCTCCTGGTATCCATCGGACTCATCGCCGCCGCGCTCGTAGCACCGGGTTGCGGAAAGAAGGACACACCGGCGGCATCTGCTCCGGACGCGACGACCGCCACCCAGCCGGCGGCGACGGGAACAACGACGTCCGCCGCGGCCGCTTCTGCTGCCGCCCCCGGCACGTGGACTCCAGAGGCCCTCGAGGAACTGGCCGCGCCAATCGCGCTTTACCCGGACGTCGTGCTTGGGCACGTGCTGGCCGCGTCGACCAACCCGCAGGAGGTGCTCGACGCCGGCAACTGGCTCATTGCGCACCAGGACCTCACGGGGAGCGCGCTGGACCAAGAAGCCTCGAAGCTCGGTTTCAGTCCGTCCACACGCGCCCTGCTCCAGTTCCCGGAAACCGTCGACATGATGTGCATGCAGATGGACTGGACCACGCAGTTGGGTCAGGCCTTTACCGCGGACCAGGGCGCCGTTCTCGACGCCGTCCAGCGGCTGCGCACCCAGGCGAAGGACGTAGGTAATCTCGAGAGCTCGAAGCAGCTCAAGGTCGAGACGGAGACGCAGGAAGGCAAGGAGGTCGTCACCGTTGCGCCCGCCGATCCGCAGGTCGTCTATGTCCCGAAATACGACCCACAGGCCGTCTATGCGCCACCGCCGGCGACGATTCCGCCGCCGACGACCATCAACATCACGCCGGCGCCGGGCACGACCATCACGACCGCCGACGGCCAGGTCGCAACGACCACAGCTGCAACGACCACCACGACCACGACGACCACCGAAGAAAAGGGTCACAGCACGGGCGCGTTGGTCACGACCGGGCTGCTCGCCTTCGGTGCCGGCCTCCTGGTCAACGAGGTCTTCGACGACGACGACGACTGGGACAATTACTACCCGAACTACGGCCACGGCGGGATGTACTACGGCGGGGGGCCGTACTATCCGCCGCCGCCCTACATGTACCGGCCGCCGTACGGAGGGGGCTTCTACCCTGCGAACGGCTACAACCGCCCGCCGAACTACCAGCACGGCTTCAACAACAACACGATCATCGTCAACAACGGCGGCAACGACTACTGGAAGCGCAATGGCCGCAACTCAACGCGCGTTGACACGCGCGCGGCGAAGAGCCCGATTACTGCTGCAAAGCCCAATCGTTCTGAGCTCAACGATCTGAATCGCCAGGCGAGCGATCGCGCACGGACTCAGGCCCAGCGGCCCGACACACGACAGGCGCAGTCCAATCAGGCCCGCCAGACCGGCTACGCCGGCGCGCGCCCAGAGAACAAGGCAGCGCGCGATAAAATGGTGCAGAACTCTCCAAAGCCGGCCGGTGTAAGCCAGGACCTGCCGAAGCGTCCCCAGGGCACGTATGCCGGAGCAAAGGGTGACCAGGGCACATATGCCGGGGCAAAGGATCGACCCGCGGCAAGCCAACGGCCGGCAGCGGCCAAGCCCGCGACACGCGAACCGCCCAAGCAACGTCCGGGCGGCGCAACCGATCGGGGTCGTGGCGGAGCTGAGGCCGCGAGGCCATCAGCGTCGCGACCGGACCTTGCACGGGACAGTCCGGCGTCCACTCCCGCGCGGCCGGAAGCTGCGCGAGAGCGGCCGGCCACACAGGCGGCACGACCGGAGCAGCCGCGTCCATCATCCGCACAGCAGCGATCTGGCGGCGGGGCATTCAATGCCAGCAGCGCAAAGCCGGCGCGTGCAGAGCACGCGGCCAGTCAGCGCGGTCGCTCCAGCAAGCCAAGTGGCGCACATAGCGGCGGCGGCAAGAGACAGGGGCGCTAGGAGGCCGTCATGAGCAACCGTACTACCAATGCGACTCTGCTGCCGGTCACGAGCCTCGCGCTGCTCCTCGCAATCGGTCTCGGCGCCTGCGCGAAGAAGTCCGATCACACGTCTTTTACCTCTCCGGATGAGGCTGTGTCCGCGCTCATCGCCGCGGCTCGCAAGGGCGACGCAAAGACCCTGCGCCAGTTGTTCGGACCCGGCTCGGAGGAGATCGTGTCGTCCGGCGATCCGGTGGCCGATGCGAAGACACGCGAGAACTTCATCGCGATGTACGACGCGAAGCACGTGCTCGCGCCTGAAAGCGAGGACAAAGTCTGGCTGCAGATCGGCCCGGACGGCTGGCCCCCGCCCGTGCCGCTCGTCCGGCGCGACGGGCGGTGGTATTTCGATGGCGCCGAGGGCGCCGACGAGATCGTGTACCGCCGCGTCGGAGCCAACGAGCTCGGCGCGATCGCGGTTTGTCGCGGCTATGTCGATGCACAAATCGAATACGCGTCACGGGACCACGACGGCGAGGGCGCGGGCGTCTACGCGCACAAGCTTGTGAGCGACCCCGGTACGCAAAACGGCCTGTACTGGGAAGCGGTAGAAGGCGAGGAGCCGAGTCCGGTCGGACCGTTCATCGCTGCCGCCGCGGCCGAGGGTTACAAGGCCAGCGACGCGGCCTACCACGGCTATCGATATCGCTCGCTATTCCGGCAGAGCGAGAACGCCAACGGCGGCGCATTGGACTACTTCGACAGCGGCGTGCTCAAGAACGGCTTTGCGCTAGTCGCGTGGCCGGCTGAATACGGCGTGAGCGGCGTCATGACCTTCATCGTCAATCAGGACGGTGTCGTCTTCCAGAAGGATCTGGGCGAGGACACGCCGGCGATCATCGCGGCGATCGAAGCCTACGATCCCGACTCGTCCTGGACGGCCGTCGTCGACAGCGAGGAAGCTCCGGCGACGGAGGAAGCTCCGGCGACGTGAGTGCCTGCGGAGGCACCCTCGTTCGCCGCCGGTGAGCGTTGCTTCAACCCCCGGGGAAAAGCAGCGTCAGTGTCGCGCGCATCCCCCAATCTGGCCCCTCGCCTGGCGTCTCGATATAGTAGCGTAGGCCAACCTGCCAGCTCAGCATCTGCGAGCCCCACTTCGTGACTTTGGAATAGCCGAGGTTCAGCGGTACGTTCCAGTTCTCCCCTTTCCAGTCGTAGCTGGATTCCGAATTGACGGTGATCGTGCGGCCGCCCGGAAATTGCTTGGCCACGAAGGGTTGCAGGAACGTGCTGCTGATATCACTGCGGTCGTCATCGCCGGCGAACGACCAGATGTGATTGACGAGCACGCCGTAGGTGCAACCCCCGGGCGTCTGTTGCAACGCGAGAACGGTCGGCCCGGCGCCCCATTTGTCTCCGCCCAGCAGCTCGTCAGTAGCGGTTGGCAGCAGGAACACCGGCCCGGCACCGAGGATCCAGCCGCCAACCGGTTCCTTCGGCGAGAAGAAGAACGATGGGGTGGTGTCGCCGAGGCCGAACTGGTCGCCGGAGTCGCCAAACACGTCGTCCTGGTAGATCACGGGCACGATCACGCGCGTGGTCAGGTTCATGTCGTCGCTGAGGCTGTGCGGAATGACCGGCTGGACATTGAGATAGTGCTTCGTGCCGTTCGCTGTGCCGATGTCGAAGTCGACGTTGTACTGCATCGGCACGCTGATAAGCGAGGCGACCGGGTTTGACAGCTTCTTCGCCAGCTCGTCGGCACTCTCCTGCGTAGACGCGAAAGACGAGTACAGCACGGCAGCGAGCGCGAGCGCGCCAATGGCAGGTTTCAACTGCGCCATCGTGGACTCCCTTCCCGTGGCGGCGGACCCGGGCCCCACCGAAATTGACGCGCGATCTGCGCGTCAGAATCTGAAGTTGACGTCGAGCCCGTACGAATCGCCCGGCGCGTTGTGGATGAAAGACCCACCGAACTCCGGCGCCGGGATGATCTCCGCGAGGTATTCCTCGTCGGCGACGTTGCGTCCCCAGGCGGTTACACCCCAACGATCCCCGGCAAGCGTCACGCGCAGGTTGAGCACGGTATACGGATCGCGCTTCTGCTTCGAGAATTCGCCCTGCCCGAAGTTGAACGCGGTGAACAGGTTCGGCAGGCGCTCGCCCTGCACAGGGTGGAACCAGGTCTCACCCACGAAGCTCGCATCAAGCCGGGTCATCAGCTCCAGGTCACCGATCGGGAAGGTCAGCTCTGCCCCGAGGTTGCCGGTGTACTCGGGCGCGTACGGAACCTCGTTGCTCTCGGTGTACGGCCGGCCATCGTATCGATCGATCTCGCCATCGATGAATGCGTAGCCGCCGAACAGGCTCAGCACGTCGCCAGGCTTCCACCGGAAGTCGAATTCCGCACCCTGGATCGACACCTCGTCCAACGTCGTGACCACACGCAGCAAGCCGAACGGCCCCGCGAAGAAGTTGAAGAACTGCATGTCCTCGACGTCGGTGTAGAAGAGCGCAGCGTTTACGTTCACCGACCGGTCGGCAAAGAACGACTTGAAGCCGAGCTCGGCCGCCTTCGAGATCTCCTTGTCGTAGGTGTCGCTCACGTCGCGCAGGTTGGGCGTGCCATCGTCGAGGGTGAGCCCGCCGTAGAAAGTCTCGGCGGTCGCGGCGCTGCCCGACGAGTTGAAACCGCCGCTGCGGAACCCGTATCCGTAGGACGCGAACAACGCGAAGTCGTCGGTGAGCTCCCAGTTAACAGAGGCTTTGGGCTGGAACTGCTCGAAGGTTTCCGAGCGGTCCGGGATTCCGTCGGTCGCGAACGCCGGATTGACGGTATACGCTGGATTGATAAAGGGGTTGGTACCGAACGAAAACCCTGGCGTCTGCGCGCGGCAGGACGTGGTATCGGTCGCGCTGCAAGTCGGGACGTTGTTCGAAACCTCGCGATCCTCGCTGTCGTAGCGCGCCGCGAGTGCGAGCTCGAGGTTGTCGAGCACGTCGACGGCGAGCTGCCCGAACACCGCATAAACCTTGCTCGAGAAGCTATCGTCGTACAGCAGGTCGGTCGGGTTCGGCCCGCTGGTGGGAACGAAGGGATCGGCCACCAGGCTTCCCCCGAGGTCGCCGCCCTGCGAGACTACGACGTCGCGGTCGATATCGGCGAAATAGACCCCGCCGACCCATCGCAACCGTTGGTCACCCGGCGACGTCAGGCGCGCCTCGATGCTGGCGTCCTGCTGGTCGCGCTGCTGATACTGATAGCCATCGCAGGTCGTCGGACTGTACGGTGGCAGAAACCCCGCGCCCGCGGGCGACCAACTACTCGACGGAATGCCGAAGAACGGTGGCTCGTATCCGGGATCGGTCAGACTGGCATCGTTGGTCGCCGGGCACGTGCCCGTGGCCTCGAACGCATACAGGCTGAATGCGCCACTCGTACCGTCGGTCAGGAAGAAATTCTTCTGATCGTTCCAGGCGATGTATCCCGTGAGCGTAGCAAACCCGAGGTCCCAGTCGCCCTTGAGCGAGAGGTTGACGTTTTCCTGCTCGTTCTGCGGCTCGATGTTATTGATATAGCGGAAGTTGTGATCGTTGGGATCCTCGTAGAACGCGGGCGCACCGAGAAACGCGGCCGCGTCCGCCAGCGCAATCGAGGCATTGAAGTTGATCGCCCCGGCGTCGATCTCGGAATACTTCGCCTTGAAGTCGAGCTCACCGCCGCCGACTTCGAACAGGAGCCGGCCCGTGACGCCGTACTCCTCGAACTTGTCGACACAATCATCGCAGTCGAGCTTGAGGTTGTCCCACTGCCCATCGGTCTTGCGCATGTAGGCGGACACCGAGCCGCTCGCGTTCCCGCCGATCGGTCCGCCCGCGTAGATGCTGCCCTTATATGTCGAGTCGCTGCCGATTCCGGCGGTGAGGTCTACATCCCATTCTTCACCGGGTTTGCGCGTGGTCATGATCAGCGCACCCGCGACCGCGTTTCGACCGTACAGCGCGCCCTGCGGGCCTTTCACTATTTCAATCTGCGTGACGCCTGAAAGCTCCTGGTTGAGCGCGTTCGGGTTGGTCTGCAGCACCCCATCGACCACCAGCGCGAAATTGGTCTCGGCGTCGCGCCCGGTGTTGATCCCGCGGATCGTGACTTGCATGTCGCCCGCCTCGGCGGTCTGCACCTGGGCGACACCCGGCGTCAACGCGATAAAGTCCTGCGGTCGCTCGATGCCCGCGCTCTGGATGTCGCTCTGCGTGAACGCGGTGATCGTCGCCGGCACATCCTCGATACGCTCTTCGCGTTGCCGTGCTGTGACGATAATCTCCTCGAGTCCGCCGCTCGTCTGTGCTTCCAGCACACCGGGCACCGCTAGAAGCGTGGCACCGTTGGCGGCTGCGAGCGCAAACAACCGAGACCTGCCGTTCTTCATGACGATCCCCCGGGAGTTATCTGGCTTCTGGATACGCGATGCACGCGGCATCTGGAAGCACCATAGCATTCGCGGCTTGTTGCCGACAAATTCAGGGCAGAGCCTCGATCGATACCCCGCATACGACTCGGCTGGTACGCTTGAGTCCATCGTCCTTCGCCTGCAGAGCGATTCATGCCCGTCGATGTCGTCAACGGCCACGAGCTGTACTACGAGGTGCTCGGACGGGGCGACCCGGTGCTCTGCATGGGCGGATGGGGCACGTTCTGCCACGAGAATCACGGCCACCTGGCGAGGGGGCTGGTCGACCGCCACCAGGTCATTCTGTTCGATTACCGCGGAATCCGCGACTCGGGTGACGACCTCTCGCAACCCTCGACCATGGCACTGCACGCCAGTGACGCCATCGGCCTGCTCGACCACCTGGGACTCAGGAACGTGCACCTCGTCGGACTCGTGGGCATGGGCGCCTGTATCTGCCAGGAGATTGCGATCCGACGGCCGGATCTCGCACGCAGCATGCTCAACATGGGCGCCTGGTGCGAAGTCGACGAATATCTCCGCGACCAGCTCGAGATGTTTCGCTGGCTGCACCGTGACCTTGGGTTCCTCGCCTTTCAGAAAGCGGTCACGCTGTTGTCGTTCGATGCCGAGTACTACAACGCGAACAAGGACCGGCTGCTGGGTCCGGACGGCGGCTGGAAGGAGCTGAACGGCCACTACGCGGCGCATGCGCGCCTTATCGACGCCTGCGTCGGGTTCGAGTCGAAAAGCCGCCTCGGGGAGATACGCTGCCCGTCACTGATCGTGCACGCCGGGCGCGACGTCGTCACCACACCCCGTCACACGCGCCCGATCGAGCAGGGCATACCCGGGGCGCACGGACTGCTGTGGGAGGACGTGGCACACGTGGTCGCCGGCCGCGAGCAGAAAATACGTTTCGCCAACACGCTCTTCGATTGGCTGGCGGCAAACTGAAGGGCAAGCGGTGCAGCCCCGCTTGCAGGCTATCCTGCCGGAAGCGCTCGGAGATAATCCTCGACCCAGGCGCGATCCACGACGTCGGCGTAGCGACGCCCCACGTCGTCGAGATTCGAGCGATGCTGACGCTCGTCTGCATCGCCGCAGCAATCGGCGGCAACCAGCACCCGGAAGCCATAGGAAAACGCGTCCACGACCGTCGCCCGCACGCAGCCGCTGGTCGTACAACCGGTCACGATCACGGTGTCGATCGATTGTCTCACCAGCCAGGTGACGAGCGCGGTCTTGAAGAACATCGACGCGGCGGTCTTGGCATAGGTGAAGTTGTCCGGATGATCGATCCGCGGATCCATCGCGGTGCATGGGTGACCGTAGAAGAACTCTTCGCGCACGGCTCGCACCTTCCAGTGCGGCATCTCGGCGGCCGTGTGATACGCCGTATAACACGCGGCGATCGGGACCCGGCGGCGTCGCGCGACCTCGAGCAGGCCGGCGGTCTGATCGCTGGCTGCGTGGATCATCGGCAGGCCGCCGAGCGGAAACTTCGGGTCGGTGAAACCCGTTTGCAGGTCGACCACCAGCACGGCGGGACGCCGGCCACCGCCGACCATCGTCGCGCCATAGCCGACGTTCGTGTAACTGTCGCTCATGCCGCCTTGCTCGCCTTCGTCTTCTCTTTGACGCGCTGCGCGAATTGCGGCTGCCGCGGTGGCTCGAGACCGGTCTCGTGCTTGCAGCGCGCCTTGAGTTCGTCGATCGAGTCGAAGCCGCGATCGAAGAGCTTCACCGACTTGCGCTCGGCGCGCAGCTTCTCCCGAAGCACCGTCGTCGCATCGTGGTCAGCGGTAAGGTCGTCGCGAATAACCACGCCGTACGACAGCGCCCCCGCTTGACTCACGAGACCCGCCTGCACGTCAAACTCTACTCGCTCCACCTCGCGCTCGTACGGATCGCCGCATCCTCCGCCGCCCCAGGTATCGGCGAGTAGCAGGTCGCCGCTCTCGACCTTGATGCGATCGACCTTGGATGGCAACAGCTCGCTGCTGCCGTCGCCGCGGATCAGTGTCTTGCGGCTGCGCGCGCCGGCCAGTCCGCCATTGACGCCCCATGGATAGGTGAGCCAACGGTCATCGTGAATCGATATCTCGCCCGGCTCGAGGAACCGGTATCCGATGCGCAGCCCATTGCCGCCGCGGAAACGTCCTGCGCCGCCCGTATCGGAAATCGTCTCGTAGGTCTCGATCCGCAGCGGAAAGTAGCTCTCGAGAAACTCGTTCGGCACGTTGGTGAACGACGGCCACAACGAATGACCATCCGGCCCGTCGCCAAACGGCTTGCCAGGGATGCCACCGAAGGTGATCTGGTAGAGCTGGTACCACTCCCCCTTGCTGTCGTAACCGGAGTACATGAAATGCGGGCTGTCGGAGAATCCGGCGGCGCACATGAAGGCGGGATTCCCCTGGCCCAGCAGGCCGCCAAGTATGTCGAAGATGCGGCCAAGCGCATGCGTACGGCAGGACAGTGCGGCGGGCTTCAAAGGCTTGAGCAACGTGCCCGGCGGGATCCGTACTTCCATCAGTTCGTAGAACCCGTCGTTGAACAGGATCTGCGGGTCGAACACCATGATCATGTAGACGCCCGCGAACATCTTGAACATTTCCTCGTTCAGCAGGAAGTTGATCGAGGAGATCGACTGCGGATCGGTGCCGGTGAAATCGAAGATGCACTTATCCCCTTCGCGCCACATCGAGCAGGCGATTCGGTACGGACCCATGCCGAGACCGTCGTCGCAGATATAGTCCTCGAAGTGCTGCTTCGTCTCTGGAACCGTGCGCCGGATGAGCTGACGCATGGCGCGCTTGTTGCGCTCCAGCATGCCATCCATCGCCGAGTAGAACACGTCGTCGCCGAAGCGCTGCGCGATTTCCACGCAACGGATACCAGCAGTGCGCAGCGCGGCGACGATCGCGTTGAAGTCCGAGTAGTTCCAGGTCGGCAGCCGGCAGTTGTGCAGCACGACCCGGAGCAGGTCGTCCTGCAGCTTGCCGCCCTTGATGATCTTGACCGGCGGAACGCAGATGCCTTCCTCGTACACCGTTCGCGCATCGGTCGGAAGCGATCCGGGAACCTTGCCGCCAACGTCGGTCATGTGTCCGAACATCGCCGACCAGGCGATGATCCGCCCGTCCTTGTAGACGGGCATCAGCATCAGCCAGTCGTTCTGGTGACTGATCGCACCGTTACAGGAGTACGGGTCGTTCGTCAGGAAGACGTCTCCCTCCTCGACCGTGCCGTCGTAGCCCTGCATGAATCCCCAGATAAACGACCCGAACTGCCCGACGACCATCTTGCCTTGGAGATTTGCGATCATCGGGAACTCGTCATGCTGCTCTCGGATTCCCGGCGACATCGCGGTGCGGAACAGCACCGTGTCCATCTCGAAGCGGGCGTTACGGAGGGCGCTTTCGATGATGTCGATGGTGACGGTATCGACCTTTACCTTCTTCATCGGCTTGCGGTTGCGCTGAATGATCTTGGCGGGCATGGGTGGCTCCGGATTCTGTGTGGCAACCGTGGGTCAGCGTCGAGCGCGGCGTACGGTCTTTCTGGCTTTGGGGGAGCGACGCGGCACGGCACGCGGTCGAGCTGTGCCGGCGCCGTTCGTCGCCGACTTGCGCACGGGGCGGTAACCCTCCGGGTAGATCAGGATGTTTCCGTAGCTGTCTATCCGGCCGTGGTGCCTGGGCAGGATCACCGTCGTCGAATCCATCTCCATCACGATGGCCGGACCGGCGATCCGGTTGCCGGCCTTGAGCAGCGCCCGGTCGTATACGGTTGCCGAGCGGTCCTTGCCATCCATGTACACCTGCTGGCGCCCTACCGTCGCCTTCGCCGGTGAGGATCCGCCCTGCGCGATCCGGTGACGCTTGATGCTGATACCGCGCCCCTGTGCGACCGCGCGCAGTGCAACGAACTCATGCTCCAGGGGCAGCGCAAAGGTAAAGAGCCGGGTGTGCTCGGCATCGAAGGGCTGGCGGATCGCGTCCAGGCCATGCTGCCCGAGACGATCCAGGTCCACGTCGATCGTGAGACGCAGCCCTTGCCCGTGATAGCGGACGTCGACCTGGTACGAGAAGTCCATATCGGCGACGGCGACGCGGTCGCGGGCCAGCGCCCTTGCGGCTCCGTCGCCAAGCGCGCGCAACTGGCTTGCGATCTCCTTTGGCGTCGTATCGGAGAACTTGCGGATGACGGTTCGCCCCGCCTCGTCGCGCACTGCGGTCGTCGCGTCGCCCAGGGCACACAGCACCCCCGGTCCTGGCGGGATGATCGACGGCCAGGAGCCGAGCAGGCGCGACAGCGCATTCGCGTGCAGGGGTCCGGCGCCGCCGAACGCGATCAGTGCATAATCGCGCGGATCATGTCCCTGCTCGACCGATACCAGCCGCAACGCCCCGACCATGTTCTCGTTGACGATGTCATAGATGCCGAGCGCTGCGTTCCTGACGTCGCGGCCGAGTGCCTTGCCGATCTTCTCCACGGCCGCATTGGCGAGCTCGCGGTCGAGCGGCATGTCGCCGCCGAGTCGCTGCATCTCCGGCAGGTAGCCCAGCACGACATTTGCGTCCGTGACGGTGGGGTCGACGCCACCCTTGCCGTAGCACGCAGGGCCGGGCTCGGCACCGGCTGATTGCGGGCCGACGCGCAGCGCACCGGTCAGTTCCGGAACGTGCGCGATCGAGCCGCCGCCCGCGCCGACAGTGCGGATATCCACCGACGAGGCGCGCACCGTGATGTCGCCGACGGTCGTTTCGCGGCGCAGTCGCGGCTGGCCACCGTTGATCAGGGCAACATCGGTCGAGGTCCCGCCGACGTCGATGGTGAGCAGGTTTGGAAACCCGGCCTGGACCGCAACCCAAAGCGCTCCCGTGACGCCGCCGGCGGGGCCCGACATCAGCAGATTGACCGGAAAGTCCTCGGCCGCGCGCGCGGAGGCAAGCCCCCCATCCGACCGCAGGATGTGCAGCTTTACGCGGCTGGCGCGCTCTTCGAGCCGCGCCTTGAGGTTGTGAACGTAAGTCTGGACGCGCGGTCGCACGTAGGAGTTTGCGACCGTCGTCACCGTGCGCTCGTACTCCTGCATCTCCGGGACGACCTCGGACGAAAGCGAAACCGGCACGCCGGGCATCACCTCCTGCGCGATCTCCTTGATACGCCGCTCGTGACGATCGTTCGCGAACGCGTTGATGAGCGACACCGTCAGGGCCTCGATCCTGCGCGACGCGAGGCCGTGCAGATCTTCGCGCAGGCGCTTCTCGTCGAGCTTCGTGACGATGTCCCCCTTCGCTCCCACGCGTTCCTGGGCCTCGATGGTGAGCGCGAGCGGCGCGAGCGGCAGCGACTTGTTGTAGATCACCCAACCGCCGAGGCCCCCGGGCACGAAGCTGCGGGCGATCTGCAGCACCTGCCGGTATCCCCGTGTCGTGACCAGCCCGACCCGCGCGCCGGTGCCCGTCAGCACGGTATTGGTCGCGACCGTGGTGCCGTGCATGACGTGATCGATCTGGGTCGGATCGATGCCGGCCAGGCCGCAGACGCGGTCAAGCCCCTGGAGGACACCGACCGACTGGTCCTTCGGCGTGCTCGAAACCTTGGCCTTCCAGGTTCGCCCGCTTCCTTCGTCGACGAGCAGCAGGTCCGTGAACGTTCCTCCGACGTCGACACCCAACCGATAGCTCATGCGTCACCTCAACCTTGTCGTGCCGTACCGGGAAACCCACCCGCCTTGACGAGCATCCCCGGCACGGGGCGCCCGAGTCGTTCCTGTAACCACCCGCTTGCATCGATCAGCTTTTCGAGCGACACGCCCGTCTCGAACCCGGAGCGATGCAGCATGTAGACGAGATCCTCGGTGGGAATGTTGCCGGTCGCCGCCGGCGCGAATGGACAACCGCCGATGCCGCCAAGGCTTGCGTCGAGCACGCGGATTCCCGCCTCGACCGCCGCATAGGCGTTGGCGAGCCCGGTGTTTCGCGTATTGTGAAAATGGACGCGCAGGGGGATCGATGCCACCGCCGCGCCTACCTGGTGCACCAGATCGGTCACCTGCGCAGGCACGCCGACGCCGATCGTGTCCGCAAGGGCGATCTCGCACGGCGCCGATTCCGCCACCTGTCGCGCGATGTCGACGACCCGCGCCGACGGCACCTCGCCTTCGAACGGGCAGCCGCACACGGCGGAGATCGTGACCTGGGCGCGGATTCCCGCTGCACGCGCGGCCGCCGCGATATCGTGCCACGCGGCGATCGACTCCGCAGTGCTCGCACCCTGGTTGCGGCGGTTGAAGGTATCGCTCGCCACGACCGCCATTCCGATCTCATCGCAGCCGGCGGCGACGGCTCTGTCGAAACCGCGTCGGTTGAGGACCAACCCGACGTAGCTGACGCCGACGCGTCGCGGCAGCCTCCGGAGGATTTCCTCTGCGTCCGCCATCTGCGGAACGCGCGCTGGATTGACGAAACTCGCGACCTCGATGCGACGCAGCCCGGCCGCAATCATGCGTTCGATGAGCTCGATCTTGGTAGCGGTCGGCACGACGCCGGGCTCGTTCTGCAACCCGTCGCGCGGCCCGACTTCGAAGATCTCGACCTGCGCCATGTGACGGATTGTAGCCTTGTCGCCGCAGTCTTGACCCTGAAGTGGTGCGACGGTTAAAACGAGGCGCCGTTACGCGGACGGCAAGCCGCCGCAGGAAACCGCGACGCGGGAATCCGAATGAGCGACACGAAAACCGGGGCTGGCGAAGTTGTCAAAGGCCCGCTAGATGGCCTGCGGGTCATCGAGCTAGGCACGCTGCTGGCCGGACCCTTCTGCGGCCAGCTTCTGGGTGACTTTGGCGCCGAGGTGATCAAGGTCGAGGCGCCCGGCCAGGGCGACCCGATGCGCACCTGGGGCCAGGAGAAGATCAACGGCAAATCGCTCTGGTGGCCGGTCGTCGCCCGCAACAAGAAGGCGATCACGCTCGACCTGCGCCACCCGGAAGGCCAGTGTGTGCTCAAGGAATTGGTCGCGAAATCGGATTTCCTGCTCGAGAATTTCCGTCCCGGCACGATGGAGAACTGGGGTCTCGGGTACGAAACGCTCTCGGAGCTCAACCCTGGCCTGATCATGATCCGCGTGTCGGGCTACGGTCAGACCGGCCCGTATTCGCGCCAGGCCGGTTTCGGCTCGATCGGCGAAGCGATGGGCGGTCTGCGCTACGTCGTAGGCGATCCGACCACACCGCCTTCGCGCATGGGGATATCGATCGGCGACTCGCTCGCCGCCACGTATGCCTGCCTGGGTGCGCTGGCGGCGCTGCAACACCGGCAGCGCACCGGGCGCGGCCAGGTCGTGGATTCGGCGATCTACGAAGCCGTGCTGGCCATGATGGAATCTCTGATTACGGAGTACGACAAGGCGGGGTTCATCCGTGAGCGCACCGGCGCCATCCTGCCGAACGTCGCCCCGTCGAATGTCTATCGAACCCGCGACGGACTGGTGCTGATCGCCGCGAACCAGGATGCCATCTTCGGGCGGCTGGCAGCTGCAATGGAGCAGCCGGGCCTCGCAAGCGATCCGCGGTACGCCACGCACGATGCGCGTGGCTCACGCCAGGTGGAACTTGACGCGCTCGTCGATAGCTGGACGCAAACTCTGTCGACGCGCGACGTGCTTTCGCTGATGGAGCGGCATGCCGTCCCGGCCGGACAAATCTATCGCGCGCCGGACATGCTCGCGGACCCGCACTTCAAGGCGCGAAACGCCATCGTGAGCGTCCTGCACCCTGACTTCGGCGAGCTCAGGATGCAGAACGTGGCACCGCGCCTGTCCGAATCACCCGCGAGCATACGCACCCCGAGCCCTGCGGTGGGCGAGCACAACGAGGACGTATTCCTCGGCCTGCTCGGGATGCCTCGCGCGCGTTTTGATCGACTCAAGGAGCAGAAGATCATCTGAGACGAGCTCTAGCGACTCGTCTCGCGACTGCTGCTGTCGCACAGACGAACGCGCTGCGCCGCAGACGGGTCAGATCCGTCAGCTCGGCGTCGCCGCTGCGCCATCTCGAATCGCTTGCGTGGTTCCTGCGGGCAGCGTGAAGCAGAAAATCGAGCCGATGCCTTCCGTGCTTTCGACGCTCACCGTCCCACCGTGCGCCTCGACGAAGGTCTTGACGATAGCGAGACCAAGTCCCGCGCCGGCGTCGTCCGGCGTCGTGGTCTCGTGCTTATCGAACACGCCCTGGAGACGATCCGTCGGGATTCCTGCACCGTTGTCGCGCACCCAGCATTCCACGCCTTCGCCGTTTCGTTGCCGAGCTCCGATCTCGACCTCGCCGCGCGGCGTGAACGTAATCGCATTGGCGATCAGGTTCTGGAAGATCCGCCTGAGCAGACTGGCATCGGCGTAGGCGCTGAGGTCTTCGGGCACCCGGTTCAGGAGCTGTGTGCTGGATGTGCCGGCGACCGGGTGCAGGTCGTGGATGAGCTCCTCCACGAGCGACCACAGATCGAGCCAGCGGCGCTCCAGCCTGACGCCAGACTCGGTCTGGACATTGGCGTTCTCCTTGAGAATACGATCGACCAGAGTCGTGAGTTGTTCGACGTTTCGATGCAGCGACCTGAGCATCGGCGACATCGGTATCGATCCCGTTGGTGCAGCCGACGAATCGAGAACCCGGGCCGCAAGCGCAATTGCGTTCAGCGGCGTGCGCAGGTCGTGAGTGACGAATGCAAGATACTCATCGCGCCGACGCGCCAGTTCGAGCGCCTGCTGCGTGGCGAAGGTTTGCACGGCCAGACCGATCGCTTCGTCGAATACGCGGTTCAGGATGTGAAACGCCTGACCCTCGACGGCGATACCGTTGCTCTCCGCGAGGTCGTGTATGCAACCGCGCAGGATGCTGTATTCCGCGACGACCTCGACGATATCGAAGCCGTTCTGGTATCGCTCCATCCCGTGGGCCGGTGAACTGCCCCCGAGGACCGCTTGCGCAATTGACTGGTCGGCGACGTTCCGAAGTGCTGCCGACAGTTCGTCCAGTAGAGCTGGCACGTGATCGTTCAGCGTCGGCGTGTCCAGGCCTTGCGCCGAAGGAAGCTTCCGCACCTGCTCCCGCCAGCGCGACAGTAACGTTTCGCGTTCACGCTGAATCAGCGCTGCGAGTTCGTCGAGCCTTCTCATCAGCCGGATTATCCGCCCATCCGCCATTGTGCAACACCGCCGGCACTCAGCGAAGAACCCGCTCACCCGCGTCGCGGGAGGCGGTCGCTTGACCGGGCGACAGCCGTCCGGGACACTCGCGCGGGCCCTGGGGAGGTCACGTGTCAGCCTGGTCTCGCGCTCTGGAAGCCGCGGCGCAGACGCCGCCGTCACGCAACCGCTATGTCGACCTCCTGCGCGCCGTGTCGATCGGCGCCGTCGTCATCGGCCACTGGATAATCGCCGCGCCCTGGATCGACGACGGCCAGCTCCGGCTTGACCACATGCTGGCGGTGGAGCCCTGGACGCAGTGGCTCACGCTGCTGTTCCAGGTCATGCCGGTATTCTTCCTGGTGGGTGGCTATTCCAACGCAGCCTCGTGGGACGCCGCGCAACGCGCCGGCACCCCTTACGGCGTATGGATCGCGGGACGCGCACGACGGTTGATCGGTCCGATCGTGCCGCTGATTCTCGCCTGGGCCGCAATGGCGTTCGTGTTTCGTCTCTTCGGCGTGAGCTACGAGATCATCCGCGTGGGCTCGATTCTTGCGCTGGTGCCGATGTGGTTTCTCGCCGTATACCTGCTCGTGGTGCTGCTCGTGCCCGTAACGCGCGCCGCGTGGAAGCGCTTCGGTATCGTGTCCTTCTGGACGCTGGTCGTCGCGGCTGTGTGCGTCGACGTGCTTCGATTCCATGACGGGCATCGCCCGGCGGTTGGCTGGGTCAACTATCTCTTCGTCTGGGTCGCGATGCATCAGCTCGGCTATTTGTGGCGCGACGGGCGCCTGGCCGGTCCGCGGCGTGCCCTGCCCTGGCTGATAGGCGGTGTGATCGCATGGGTCGCGCTCACGCGCTATGGCCCATACCCGATCAGCATGGTAGGTGTGCCGGGCGATGAGGTCTCGAACACCCTCCCGCCCGACGTCCTGCTGCTCGCGCTTGGCGCCGCGCAGACCGGGCTCGTGCTGGCACTCGAAGTGCCAATGCGCCGCCTGCTCGACAATACACGCGTGTGGGCCGCGACGGTGCTGGTGAACGGCACGATCATGACGGTGTATTTGTGGCACTTGACCGTGTTGGCGCTTCTGGTGGGCCTCGCCAAGCTCACCGGCGGGATCGGGCTGCACTTCGAGCCTGGAACCCAGGCATGGTGGCTCGCGCGGATTCCCTGGTTTGTGGCACTTACCGCCGGGATGGTTGTGTTGCTCCCGCTCGTCGGCCGATTCGAGCGCGCTTCGCCGCTGCCAACCGGCTTTCAGCCGGCGACGCCGCGCATCCTTACCGGTGCGGCGCTCGTCAGCGCCGGGATCGCCTACCTGACGTTGGGGGGCATCGCCGCCGAGGGCGCAATCGGCGTGCGCGGCATCGTCGTCGGCGGAACCATCGTTGGCGCGTGGCTGCTGGGAGCGATCGGGCCAGGTAAGCCGAGCGAACGGCGGCGCGTGCCGGCATGACCATGGTCAAGTCGGTGATCCTGGTCGCGGCGATATTCGTCCTGGTGGCCCTCGGTATTTTCCTCGCCGCGTTCCTGCAGTACCTGAGCGTTCAGCTGGCGTTGCTGCTGCTCATCGCACTGCTCGGCCTGTACCTCGGCTTCGGCGTATTGATTGCGGTTTATCGCTTCACCAGCAAACTCAAGTAGGCAGACCGTTCATGCAGTCCCTCGACGACCAATCGTCGATGCGGGGCGAGGCGCAGTACAGGGAAGCGCTTGCGCCGGTAACGGAATGCATGCTTGCGCTCGCGGGTCTCGCCGCGGGTGAGCGCGTGCTGGATATCGGCAGCGGCGCGGGGGAAATGGCGTTGCTGGCGGCGGAAAGAGTCGGCGCCACCGGCTTCGTGGTGGCAACCGACATCTCACTGGCGCAGATGACGGGCCTCGTTGAGCGCCGACAAGCGCTGCCTGTGGCCGACCGACTCGTCATAGAGGAGACCGCAGCCGAAGACCTGACGCCCGAACCAGACTCGTTCGACGTGGCGCTCGCACGCAACTGCCTGATGTATTTCCGGGACCTTCCCGACGCCGTACGCAAAATCCGAGCGGCGCTGCGCCCGGGCGGCCGGTTCGTGGCGTCGATCTACGGATCTCTGGAGCGGGAGCCTTTTCACGCGGTCCCGATTGCGGTGGTCGAACGGCGGCGGGCGATCGGCGCGCCGTTGCCTGAGTATGTCCAGGCGTTTCGAGTCGGGCGTGTTGAGGTCGAGCGGGCAATGGTTGCCGCCGGTTTCAGGGATATTCGCTCAAGCGTCGTCGCGACAAGCCGACACTATCCATCGGGTGCGGCGGCAATCGTACTGCTGCGATCGTCTCCGTCGTTGAACGAGTTGCTGTCCCTGCTCCCGGAGCTCGAGCGGGACGACGCCTGGAACGAAATCGCCGATGGATTCGCAGCGTATGAAACCTCCGCGGGTCTGAAACTTCCGGGCGAGCAGCTTGTCATCACCGGAATCGCCTGATGATCGGGAGGGGCACCCACTGGTTCTGTCACAGCCGCCCGAGGGATTTGTCTATCAGCCTGAGTTCGTGAGTTCCGCTGAGGAAGCCGAACTGCTTGCGTTCGTCCGGGCGTTGCCACTGAAGGAGGCGCAGTACCTCCAATACACCGCCCGTCGTCGCATCGTGAGCTTCGGCGGCAGTTACGACTTCAGCCACCAGGAGCTGCGTCCGGCGGGCCCGATCCCCGAGGTTATGCATCCGATCCGCGCACGCATCGCCGCGCTGATGCGCGTGCCGGCGGATTCCGTCAATCACGCGCTCGTCGCGGAGTACCAACCAGGGACACCGCTTGGGTGGCATCGAGACGTCCCGGACTTCGGCGTGGTCGGCGGGCTATCGCTGCTCGGATTGGCGCGCATGCGCTTTCGGCCCTATCCGCATCGCAGGAATGACCGAACCACCCTCAAGCTGGATCTGGAGCCTCGCTCCGCCTACGCGATGCGCGGCGCTGCGCGGTGGGACTGGCAGCATGCGATCTCGCCTACGCGGGAGCTGCGCTACTCGCTCACATTTCGCACACTTGCTGAGCAACGACCCGCCGGTCACCCGCCTTTCAACTCAGGCTGAACTTGCACTCTGACGATCTTTGTCGTCCATCGGCGTATCACCAGGTAGGAATTCATCCAGCGCTCGGTTCGCGCGGTCGTTTCATGTAGGACGTGGCTGGCTGCGCGCGGTGCCCTGACCGGTCAACGATGCGCCATTCCGTAAACCTCCTCGCGCGCCCAGGAGTACGAGCATGATTCCGTCCCAGGTGAAAGAGCTGTTGCTCCGGTCTCTGGAGCACGAGCGGAGTGCGGTACTCGTGTACCGCACGGCGCTCGAGTGTGCCGTCAACGAACAGTTGAAGGCCGAATGGGACACATACTTCGACCAGACCGAGAAACACGTCAGCATACTAACGCGGGTGTGCATCGCGCTGGGCATCGACCCGGGCGAGCACACGCCCGGCAGCGAAATCGTTCATCACATGGGCAACTCGTTGGTCGTTGCGATGCGGAGAGCCATGGCGACGGGCGACGCTTCGGCAGCGGAACTGGTCGCTTGCGAGTGTGTCGTGCTCGCCGAGACGACGGATCGAGCCAACTGGGAGCTGCTCTGCGAATGCAGCCCGGTCCTGGACAGCGCCGCCGGGAGCACTCTCGCCGAAGCGTGCGCGAAGGTCCAGGACGAGGAAGACGAGCATCTCGCGCATTCCGCGGGCTGGCGCCGGGAGCTCTGGCTCAAGTCGCTTGGACTCAAGGCCGTCATCCCGCCGCCGGAAGAGAATCGTACCGGGGCTGCGGTGGACGCCGCCATAGTGCGGAAGAACGCTCGAGCAGGACGCTAGGGCATGCCGCGCCAAGAAGCACCCATGAGCTTCCGGAAATTTGCGGCGAAGGCAGCAGAGATCGTCGGCTCTTCGCAGTCGTTTTTCTTTGCGCTCGTGATGATTCTCGCCTGGGCGGCGTTGGGTCCGACGTATGGATGGTCGGAAGGGCACCAGCTCTTCATCAACACGATCACAACGATCGTGACGTTCCTGATCGTTTTCCTGATTCAGAACACGCAGAACCGTGACACGAAAGCGCTGCACCTCAAGATCGACGAGCTCCTCAAGGCCACCGGCGGAGCCCGCAACAGCATGATTGACCTGGACCGCCTCAGCGACGAGCAATTGCGACGCCTGGAAGCGGAGTTCAAGCGCATCTGTGCGGACGACTCCGACAAAACCGCGTAAGGCCGAAATTCCTGTAAGAAAAGGCCGACGGACAGCGCGACGCTGTGTCGGGCGGCGCGCTCCTACCCCGCGGCGCGCAGAGAGCCGACGGTGCCTCGCCGCCGCGGGCTGCGACCATGTTTGCATCCGGAAGCCCGGAGGGATGTGAAATGGAACGCAACGGTAGATTCACCAGCTTCGCGGTCTGCATCGCCGCCAGCGCGCTCGCGGCCTGCGCTTCTACGCCTGATCCCAAGCCTGAGATCCAATCGGCGCGCGCATTGGTTGAGCAGGCGGAGCAATCGGGTGCGGCAGAGTTCGCGGGTAAGGACCTCGAGACCGCACGGGATCGGCTGCGCCTCGCGGAGGACGCGGATGAGGCGCACAAGGACGACGACGCCCAGCGCTACGCGGGTGAGGCGTCGGTCAACGCGAAGCTTGCGATCGCCAATACTGCGGCGGCCAAGGCTGAGCGCGGCGCAGTTGAGAACATGGAAGGCGTGGACGCGCTTCGTGAGGAAGCAAACCGGCCTGAGCCGGAATAACGCCTTGATGCCTGCAAGGAGAGAATCATGACGACCAAATACACTTGGCTCACCAGGATCTCGAGCGTCGCCGCGTTGGCGCTCCTGGTCGGTTGCGCGAGCAACCCCACCACCACCCCCGAGTTGGAACGGGCACGCGATGCCGTGGACAAGGTGGCGAGCATGCCCGACTCATCCACGCTCGCAAGCGCCGAGCTGAAGGAAGCCCAGGAGACCCTCCGCAAGGCGGAGGAAGCCGCGCGCGAGAACGAGCCCGATGCCGACGTCGCTCACCTGGCGTACGTCGCAGAGCAGCAGGCCGCCATTGCGGAGGCGAAGATGAACGAAGCCAAGGCGCTCGAGGATACGAAGAACGCCGAGGCCGACCGCAACGCTGCGCTGCTCGAGGCGCGTGAACGCGACGTGGCCGAGGCGGAGCGGCGGGCCGACCGGGCCGAGGCCGACGCGGCCGCAGCGTGGCGCGAGGTCGAGGAAGCCCAGGAGACGGCGCGTGGTCTGGTCCTGACCTTCGGCGACATGTTGTTCGACACCGGCGGTTCGACCCTCAAGCCGGGTGCGCAGCTCCTGCTGGACAAGCTGGCGGCTTATCTCCAGCAGAACCCGGGCGCGCACGCGATCATCGAGGGTCATACCGACAACGTCGGGTCCGATACGATGAATCAGGCGTTGTCCGAGCGGCGCGCGGCCGCGGTAGCAGCCGCGTTGCAGGCGCGGGGTATCACGGGTGACCGGCTCGAGACTATGGGTCTCGGCGAGTCGTACCCAGTCGCAACAAATGACACTTCGGCGGGTCGCGAAGAGAATCGCCGCGTGGAAGTCGTGCTTTCCGATTCGGAAGGCGTATTCGTCGAGAGCGCCCGTCGTACGGCGTCCACTCGCTAGCCGACGTGGGACGGAGCAGCGTCTCAGCCGCGCCGCTGGACAGGGCGGCGCGGCTTTGGAACCGCCCGCGTGGCTTTGTAAAAAATGCCCGTCCGCGCCGGTTTTGGTTGTCGGCTTTCTTTACGAATTAGGTGTCTGGAGCTTTACATAATCCCTGAGAGCCGCTCCAACGTACCTAATCTAAAGGGCTGGCATGGTACTTGCTCCTCTTTACATATCGCGGGTCGCCACAAGGATGTAGGCCCGCACTGACAATTTGCTCGGACATTCATTCAGCCACGGAGGTGCCATGTCACCCACACGATTCAAGATTGGCTTCGGGCTCGCAACCTTGCTGGCAGCTACGAGCGTCGCGCACGCGATACCCTTGACCCTAGAACTGGAACAGGCCGAACCAGGGACGCTCGGGCCACAGAGCGAGAGCGCGCCGTGCATCATCGCCGGCACGCAATGCCAGAACCCCGACGGGTTCGATTTCACGAACTTCGTTCAGGGCGGCCAACCACCGTCGAACTTCGACGAGAACAGCCCGGAGTATCTGATCAGCGATTTTCCGTTCCTGAGTTTCGACATCGCGATCGACGTGAACACGAACGCCGCTGCGAGCGAGTCGCTGGACAGCTTCAGCGTGCTCGTCAATGGCGTGGAGGAATACAGCTTCACGGGCCCTGCAGCGATCGGTGACGCCTCCAACGCCGGGAACGGCTTTGGCGACTGGCTGCTGACATCGATCGACCTCTCGTCGTTCGCAAGCGACGCGGTCGTGGTATTCAACGCCGTCTGGAGCGGCGACGTCGCGGGAGCGGAATCGTTCTTTCTCGTTGAACGAGATGGGACCGTGACCGAGCCTGGCACGCTGGTCCTGATGGGTCTCGGCCTGCTGGGCCTCGGTCTCCTGCAGCGGCGGCGAAATAGTCGCAGCTGATCGCAGTCGCAGTTGAGCCCACTGCATTGCGCCGCGCGTGTGACGCGGCGCAATGCGGGATCCTCACCCCAGGACCTCTCGCGCTGCACGAATTCCGCTTCGCAACGCGCCGCCGACCGTGGCGGCTTCTCCGTCCGTGTCGCAAGCTTCTCCGGCGAAGAACAGCGTGGTCTGCATCGGCCTCGCGAGCGAGCTCCGGGCGCCCGCTCCCTGGGCAAGGACGTAGCTGTAGGCGCCGCACGAAAACGGATCGCGTTGCCAGTCGTGCCACAAGACGCCCTCGAGCAACGAGGAATAGTTCCGCCGACCAAACAGCGCGCGCAGGCTTCCGTTCACGCTGGCGACGATCTCACCTTCGCTCTTGCCAGCCAGCTTCTCGGCCCTGGAACCGGCGCACCACGCGACGAGGAGCGAGCTCCGCACGGGAAGTGAGGTCCAGACCGTTGGAAACGCCGCCTTCGGCGCGAAGAAAAACGCAGCGTCATGGTAGCGAGCATCGTGCAGCTCGGCCCAGAAGGGACGCGAAAAGTGCATCGCGACCTTGATCACCGGCCCGAACCCCAGGTGCGTCAGTGCCGCGCGCTTGCTGCCCAAATCCGGAGTGAAACGAACCGAATGAGGTGAGGCCGCCGGAAGCTGCAGGACGCTGAGTGGCAGGGTGATGATCGCGCGGCGAGCATGAAAGCGCACGGATTGGCCGCGCCGTTCAGCCTCCACCGTGACACGACCCTTGCGCCACGTGACCGCCCGAACCATCGCCCCGAACTGAAGAGTGACGCGCCCGGCGGGCAGTGTCCGACAGATCGATTGGATGAGGTTGCCATAGCCTCTGGCCGGGCGGAACGTCGGCGCGTCCACGGCGGCCGGGCCACTCAACCCCTCGAGGACCTCTCGCGCGCTGATCCGGGAGACGTCCGCCGCATCGAATCCTTCGACCATCCTGCGCACGAACTGACGGAGCGGAGGTGACACCGCCCGGCGGTGCCGCTCAAGAAACTCCGCGAGCGAGACGTCCGGGTCTGGCCTCCGCAGCCGGCCAAGGACGCGCTTCAGCGCCGGCAGCCCCGCATTGGCGCGGCGCAGCGTGGATCCGTGCACGCTCCAGCGATCCCGGGACGCGTCGATCGCGACGTCACCCGCCGCCGCGAGACAGCGAAGGAGGATCGGGGATTCGCCATGAATGAACTCGGCGCCCAGCTCGATCGGGAGCGGAGCGAGGGTCTCGATATCGGTCAGGATGCGACCGCCGGGTCGCTCGCGCGCTTCGAGGACGGTGACCTGGTGGCCGTTGGAGGCGAGCTCGGATGCGGCGGCGAGACCGGCGGCGCCCGCACCGATGACCAGCGTGTCTGCCTCTTCGGATATCCTCATCCGCGGCGAGCTTGCGAAATGCGGTCCGATAGCGCAACTGTCAGATGTTCCGGGGTTTCATAACGCAGGCCAGCTACCGCGTGGCGACAGACGCAAACGCGCGACGCCGGCCGGTCATACAGATCTATGGGCGCCTGGAGGACGGCGCGTCGTTCCTGGTGAGGGACGACCGACAGCGACCCCATTTCTATATCCGCGCCGCAGACCTGGAGCGCGCCCGCGCCGCCGGTGCAACCGCGGGATCCCCTACGACCCGGCGAACCTTTGATGGCACGCAGGTCGCGCGCATCGAGGTCGAGGCGCCGGGAGATGTGCCGCCGGTACGCGATCGGCTGCATGCGTCGGACATCGACACCTACGAGGCCGACGTGCGCTTTGCCGTCCGCTATCTCATCGAACGGCGCATCAAGGCGGGCTGCACGATCGATGGCGCACCCAGCGCCGGAAAGTCCGTTACCTGGGTGTTCGACAACCCGACGCTCCGCCCCGCGGACGTCAACATCGAGCCGCGCGTGCTGTCGTTCGATATCGAGACGGACCCGAAAGGACGGCTGCTCGCGATCTCGCTCTACGCACCGGGCCTCGATGAGGTCCTGATCGTCGACGACGGCAATCGCGACATGCCCGAGAAGTCGACACGCTGCGAGAGCGAGTTCGCCGCGCTGACCGTGTTCTGCGACCGGGTGCGGGCAGCAGATCCCGACGTTCTGACCGGCTGGAACATCGTCGATTTCGACCTGGCGTCGCTGACGCGAATCGCCTCGCGTGTACAGCATCCCTTCGACCTCGGGCGCGATGCGGGCCCGATCCGTCTCCGCAAACCCGAGGGCTACTTCGGCAGCGGCCAGGCCTCGATTCCAGGCCGCCTGGTGCTCGACGGCATCGACCTCCTCCGCGGCGCCTTCGTGCGAATGGACGACTACTCGCTCGACGCCGTGGCACGCCGGGTGCTTGGCGAAGGCAAGGCCGTGAAAGGTGACGTGCGCGATCGCCTCGGCGAGATCCTGCACAACTATCGCGAGGACCTCCCAGCGTTCGCGCTCTACGCGCGCACCGACGCGCGGCTCGCCCACGACATCGTTCACAAGCTGAACCTGGTACCCCTCGCCTTCGCGCGCAGCCGCCTGACCGGCATGACGCCCGATCGCGTGGCGGCGAGCATCGCGTCGTTCGACTTTCTCTACCTGAGCGAGCTCGAGCCGCTGGGGATAGTGGCACCCAGCGTGCGCGGAGACGATTCGCGTGTCCACGTCGCGCAGCAGGGTGGCCACGTGCTCGAACCCGTGGCAGGGCTGCACGACAACGTCTGGGTCTTCGATTTCCGGAGCCTGTACCCGAGCGTGATCCGCACCTTCAATATCGACCCGTTGTCGTACGTCGAGACCTCGGCGCCGCAGGCGGATCTGATCGAGACCCCGGGTGGCGCATTTCGGCGCGAGCCCGCGATCCTGCCGCGGTTGCTCGACGATCTCTTCCCGCGTCGCGAAGCCGCGCGCCAGGCGGGTGACGAAGTCGCCTCGCACGCCATCAAGATACTGATGAACTCCTTCTATGGCGTGCTCGGCACGTCCGCCTGTCGCTTCTATAACCCTGCGCTCGCGAACTCGATAACCGGCATGGGACGCGAGGTCCTGTTGTGGTCCAAGCGCTGGTTCGAGGCGGCCGGCTTCGTGGTGCTGTACGGCGACACGGACAGCCTGTTCGTGCAGACGCCGACGACGGACTCCGAGGTTGCTCGAGACCGGGCGCGACAGCTCGCCGCGGCGCTGACCGCCGATCTGGCGCGATACGTCGAGGAACGCTGGCGCGTACCGAGCCGCCTCGAGCTCAAGTTCGAGAAACTCTATCTCAAGCTGTTCCTGCCGCATGCACGCCACAGCACGCGCGGCGCCAGCAAGCGCTATGCCGGGCTCCGGTACGGCGACGGCGTCGACCAGGTGGAGTTCATCGGCATGGAGGTCGTGCGTCGCGACTGGACGGCACTCGCAAAGGAGGTACAGCGCGAGCTGTATCGCCGCTTGTTCACCGACCAGCCGGTCGACGTATACCTGGCCGACGTTGTCAAACGCGTACGCAGCGGTCAGCTCGACGAGGCACTCGTGTATCGCAAGAACCTTCGGAAGGACACCGAGGAGTACACCGCTACGACCCCGCCGCATGTCGCGGCGGCTCGCAAGTCGACGCAGGCGTCAGGACGGCTGATCAGCTACGTGATGACCCTGGCCGGACCGGAACCGCTCGATGAGATCAGGAATCCGCTGGATCGCGAACACTACGTGACGAAGCAGGTGAAACCAGTGGCCGAACCCGTGCTCGCGACACTGGGGCTCGAGTTCGAGCGCGTGATTGGCGACATGCGGCAGCTCGATCTACTCGGCGGGTCGTAGGACGACCGTCAGCGCGGCTTGTACGTGAACTTCTGCCCGGCGATCGACGCCTCGTACATGAGGCCACCCTTCGCCACCGTGAACACGCTCATGCCCTTGTAGTACTCGCCCGCGGTTGCCGCTTCGTCCTTTTTTGCGCTCGCAGTGGCGCTGGCGCCGGTGGAACCGGCGCTGGCGGATGCGCTGGCGGTAATGGCGGTCGCCTGCGCGGTCGCGGCCATCTCGAAGTTCCCAGCAGTAAAGATGTCGAAGGCTGCCTTGTTCTCGAAGAAGATGATCTCGCTGAAAGCCTGGCCACCGGCCTGAAAGCCCACGCTCAACTGCGTGAGGGACGTATCGCCGACATACTGTCCCTTCTCGAAGACCCGACCTGTGCCATGTGCGCCGCCTACCACCAGGCCAGCCTTGCCGATGGTGGGGAAGACCGCGTAGCCATAGGCCTTGTCGAAAAACAACGCACTTCCCGGGGATTCCTTGAAGACGGCGATCGTGTCGACGTATTCGTCCGAATGCGCCGTCACCGCGGCAAGCAGCAGCAACCCGGAGAGCATCACCATCGACGTCCTGGACTTCATGCCTTGATCCTGTTTTGGTTCTCGGATCGGCGAGTTACGCGCAACCTTTGCCCACTGTCAAGTCGACGAAGTGAGCCCGCATCGCCATCGGTGAGAGACTTTGCGAGAATTCAGCCGTGATCGTTCACCTCATCGATGGCACCTACGAGCTGTTCCGTCACTTCTACGGGCTGCGCCGCTTCAACAAGGGCAAAGATGCGCCTTTTGGCGCGGTCATCGGCGTGCTCAACGGCGTTCTGCAGATGATCGAAGAAGGAGCCACGCACCTGGGCGTGGCGACCGACCACGTCATCGAGTCCTTCCGCAACCGGCTCTGGCCCGGCTACAAGACTGGTGAGGGCATCGAGCCGGCCCTGCTCGCGCAGTTTCATCCGCTCGAGGACGCCCTGGCCGCCATGGGCGTCGCCGTGTGGCCCATGACCGAGCTGGAAGCCGACGATGCACTGGCTTCCGCCGCACGCATCGCCTCGGCCGACGAACGTGTGCAGAAGGTGTGCATCTGGACCCCGGACAAGGATCTTGCGCAGTGCGTCCGCGGTGATCGCGTCGTACAGGTGGACCGCAAGTCGCAGAAGATTCGCAATGCGGATGGCGTGCGGGAGAAATTCTCGGTGGAGCCGGTGCTGATACCGGACTATCTCGCGCTCGTAGGCGACAGCGCCGACGGATATCCCGGTCTGGCAGGGATCGGGCGCGCCACGGCGGCCCGCCTGCTGGGGAGCTACGGCGCCATCGAAGACTTCCCGCCGAACGTCCTTGGGGAGCGCCGGGAGCTCGCGCTCCTCTTCAAGGATCTGGCAACCCTCAGGACCGATGCTCAGCTCTTCGGCAATATCGACGAGCTGATGTGGCGCGGCCCCGCCGACACGTTCGCGGCGCTGGCGACCCGCATGGGGAGCGAACGATTGCTGGGCCGCGCACTGAAGGCCCCGACTCCCTGAAAATTATTCCACCTTGCTGTAGTCGTACCAGACCGCCTCGATGTTGTTACCGTCAGGGTCGTATACAAACGAGGCGTAGTAGCCGGGCCAGTACTCGGCGCGGTAGCCCGGGCCGCCGTTGTCCTTCCCACCCGCAGCCAGCGCTGCCTTGTGGAACGCCGCAACCTCCTCTCTGTTCTTTGCCTCGAATGCCACATGCGTCGGCACGACGGTATCCTGCTTCGCGATCCAGAAATCCGTGTTCTTGCCGTCGTTGAAGCCCGCCGCCTCACCGTATTCCATGTTGTTGCTGTACCCGAGGGGCGCGAGCGCCTTGATGTAGAACTCCTTCGATTTTCCGTAATTGCCAACCGCAAGCGACGTGTGGGCGATCATGATGCACACTCCTTCGAGCATCGGCTGCGAGCGTCAGTAATTTGACACCGTACTCCACCATCCGGACCCGATCCACTCCCGCGCAGGTAAGGAGTTTCGAGTATCGCTGGTTTCGAAACCGCGCCGATGCGAAGATCGGCCCCGGATACGGACGGCAGCAGGCGGGCACATGAGGCGCCTCGACGGCAAGGTCGCGATCATCACGGGCGGTGCGGGTGGAATCGGCCGGGCCGCAGGCGCCCTGTTCGCGGGCGAAGGTGCCTCGGTGCTCCTGGTCGACCGACCGGGATCGGGCGTTGAAGGCGCAGCTCGCGAGATTGGCGGAGCCGTCGCTGCATTCGCAGCGGACGTCAGCGATGCGTTGCAGGTCGATGGCTACATGCGCGAAGCGGTGGATCGTTTTGGCGGTGTGGACATCGCACTCCTGAACGCAGGCATCGAAGGTGCGCACACGCCGCTCGAGGAATATCCGCCCGAGGTCTTCGCGAGGGTCTTAGCGGTCAACGTCAGCGGCGTGTGGCTCGGACTGCGAGCCGCCATCCAACCGCTGCGGCGACGGGGCGGCGGTTCCGTCGTCATCACCTCATCGATCCAGGGATCATCGGCGCTCCCCTACACGTCCGCCTACACCACGTCGAAACACGCTGTAATTGGCATGATGAAGGGCGCAGCGCTGGAGCTGGCGAAGGACAATATCAGGGTCAACTGCATCGTTCCCGGTATGACCGATACGCCGATGATGGACCGGATTCATGAATCCTCCGGTGCACCGGCGCAGATGGCGGCGACCGTCAGGGCGACGATTCCGATGCGTCGTTATGCGCGACCCGAGGAGATCGCCCGCCTGATGCTCTTCCTCGCGTCGCAGGAAAGCAGCTACTGCACCGGTTCTACCTACGCCGCGGATGGCGGGATCCTCGCGTCGTGGACGTCCCCGTCCGATTGAGGCGCAGATCGCAAATGACACCCTTCGCCCGACGGATCGTCACGGGTCATGATGAGAGCGGAAAGTCCATCGTCGTGTGCGATGGGCCGCCTCCGCAGCACCACTCGATGCGAGGCCCGTCGGTCGGCGCCGACTTCAACGAGATCTGGAATGTCCCGCTGGCAGTGCCGCTACTCACCTCCGTCGAAGCGCACGAGCCCAACGAGCGCGATTTCACGATCATGCCCGTCGCGGGGCATCTGCTGCGCATCCTCGAAATCTACCCGCCGAAGGCGGGCGGCAAGCGTACGGTCATGCACCGAACGCAGACGCTCGACTATGTCGTGATGATCGAGGGAGAGCTCGTACTGCTGCTCGACGACAGCGAAGTCATCCTGAAGCCAGGCGATGTGGTCGTTCAGCGAGGAACTAATCACGCCTGGGAAAACCGCTCAGACAAGATCGCGCGCGCCGCGTTCTTCCACATCGATGCGCAGTTCAGCGAAGAACTGCTCGCGAAGCTGCCGAGACCGCTGGAGCTGATGCGCTGAACGCACAATCACAGACCGAGCGAGACCATGGTAGTTGCATCCGTAAGCCTGCCTGAAGAATCCGATTTCTCCCCCCGCAAGCTCAAGATTGCCGCCGCGATCATCGTTGGCACGCTCTTTGGCTCCACCGTGTTACCCATGATGGCGCTCGGCTTGCTGCTGCTGCCGATGACGGAAGAGTTCGGCTGGTCGCGTACGAGCTTTTCGCTCGGCATGTCGGCAATGATGCTGGGCGGGGCGCTGTCCGCGCCGGTGCTTGGAGCATTGGTGGATCGACTGGGCGTGCGCCCGATGATCCTCGGCGGCACAGTGCTGGTCGGGCTGATGACCATGGCGCTGTCGCTGCAGAGCGGCGCCCTGTGGCAGTTTCTCGTTGGCTTCGCCCTGCTCGGTGCGCTGGGTTCGACCGCGGTCGGCTATGCCAAGGTGCTGGGTGCGCTGTTCAACAAGCATCGCGGCAAGGCGCTGGCGATCTTCGGCGTCGAATCGAGCCTCGCGGGCGCGCTCGCGGTCCCGGTTATCCAGTGGCTGCTGGTCAACCACGGCTGGCGTGGCGTTTTCCTGGGAATGGGCGCGATTATCCTTGCTACCGTGCCCTTGCTATGGCTCTGGCTTCAGGAGCCCGATGCACCAGCAGTGGCGCCGGGCGCCGCCCCGGGTGAGGTGCCCGGCGTGCTGCTCGCCGAGGCGCTCCGCAGTCGGCAATTCTGGTTCATTACGCTGGCAGGGTTCCTCGCGATCATTCCCGCGATAGGCATGCTGCCGCACATGATTCCCTACATGCTTTCGCGGGGCGTGGAGATGAACTCGGCTGTCGGCACGGTGGCGCTGATGTCGGTCGCCATGGCCGTGGGGACGCTGGCCGGCGGCTGGTGCCTGGACCGTTTTGACTCCGCAAAGGTTGCGGCCCCCTTCAGCCTGCTCTCGACGCTCGGGATCGTCGGACTGCTCTTCCTGTCGGGCGGCAGCGCGGGCCTGGCAATCCTCGCCGCGTCGACCGTCCTGATCGGTTTTGCCGGCGGCGCCAAGCGGCCGATGGGAACCTTTTTCCAGCTGCGCTTCTTCGGGCTCAAGGACTTTGGCGGCATCCTCGGTGTGCAATCGCCCTTCCTCGCACTTGGCATGGGCATCGCGCCGCCGCTCGTCGGATATTGCTACGACCGCCTTGGGCGTTACGAGCCGGCGTTGCTTGTCATGGTCGGCATGATGGCGGTGACGATCGTGCTTTATCTCGTGCTGGGACCTTATCGCTATGGGCGCGACCTGACGGTGCTGCCAGAGGCAAGCTAACGGCCTCGGTTCATCTGCGACGTGACTCCCGCTGAATTTGGACTGTGTCTGATCGCATGACAGGCGACCTGAGCTGTCGCCAGATTGATCCACTTTCGCGCGAACTCTCCAGGCGTTCCCCGAGGAATGGGCGTATACGTCGGTCAATCATCAAAGCCCACAATCAGTAGACGAGAAATCTTACGCCGCGGGAAGGGGGGCGTTTCCGCAGCATTCGTTGATCAGACCTGATCAACAAGGGGGCAATCATGAGCCAGACAGCCAGCCGCGTTGTCGCAGTCCTATTCGTATTTGCCAGTGCGCTCGCAGTTGAAAGCTTGCACGCCGCTGATGCCACGCGCGAACTGACGAGCCCCTATTTCCTCGACATCATTGGTGGCGTCGATAGCAGCACCTTCGATCTCGGACCCGATACCGAACGCATTTCACTGTCCCTGGACGGCGAACACTTGGTGTTCAAGAAGGATAGCTATCAGCAAATTGCCGACGGCATAAGCGTGTGGAGCGGTAGAAACGTGAAAAGAGCTCCGATCTACTTATATGTCGCGAAGAATGGTGATGATTCTTCGCTCAAGCTCGTAAGAGGTGACTTCGAATACGACGTTATCAAGGACAGCAGCGGCTATTACGAACTGCGCGTCACAGACCTGACAAACACGGTCGCCGAAGAGTTCCTGGCGGACAGTGACCATAGCGCCAACCAAACACTCGATACTGATTCCCTCACAGTATCTGCACTCGCTACTCCACTCGGGATCAACGTAAATCTGGCCTATACCAACGCCGCGCTAGCGCGCTTTCCGAGCGCAACAGCACTTAAGAACGATTTCGTCATCGGGTTAGCTCGCACGAATGAAACGCTTAAAAACAGCAACCTCAACGTGCGGGTGACACTCAACAGATTCGTTCACATCGAGGACTACATTGAGAACTCAACTTTAAGCTTGGTAAGAGAAGATCTGGAAGCGGGTCTTGTGCCCGGTCTGCCCGTT
>Ga0207675_100000549_pt1 | contig 36638 bp, 25 predicted proteins | sample KBSSwiS42_FD_184305 | JGI IMG/M metagenome (GOLD analysis project Ga0207675, IMG submission 184305) | Switchgrass rhizosphere microbial communities from Kellogg Biological Station, Michigan, USA - KBS Switchgrass S4-2 (SPAdes) (version 2) | ecosystem: Host-associated > Plants > Roots >...
TAACCCAAATGATATTGAAACTATAACTGTCCTTAAAGGTACCGCCGCCGCTTCATTATACGGCTCTGCGGCAAAAAATGGAGCCTTACGAGTCGCGAAGCACTGCTATGGGGCTCACTCGTACGGCTCTTGTCGCAGGCACTGCAGCCGCCAGAAACGCCGCGACCAGGACGAGCACGGGCCCCGCTGCGAGCGACAGAGGGTCGCGCACCGACACCCCATAAGCCAAGCTCGAGAAAAGCCCAGCCCCGGCGACCGCCCCTGCGACCCCAAGCAGCGCGCCAGCACCTGCCAGCAACACGCCGTCCCGCTGGACGCGCCACCAGAGCTGGCCGGGACGGGCGCCTAACGCAACGTGTACCGCGAGCTCCCGGCGACGCTCGCGCACGGAGAGCAAAAGCGTCCCCCCAACGCCGATCGTCGTGAGCACGAGGGCGAGGGCGCCGAAGAACGCCAGCACGAGCAGCTGAAAGCGGCGGTTCGCCATCGATAGCCGAACGACATCATCCATCGGCGCGACCTGGAACACGACCGCGTCGGGAAAGGCACCGCGGACGATGCGCCTGATCTCGGGCTCCGCGCCGGTCGACGCGCCACGGACCACGACGTCCATCCCCCAGTCGAGATAGTGGCCCTCGATCGCCTGGCCGAACGGAACGTAGATCGTGGGTCGCAGCTCGGCATCCAGCTGGTCCATGTGAATCGACTCGACGATGCCGACGACCTTCGCACGCGGCGGAGCATGATTCGGCGGCCCGTCGAACAGGAGCTCACGCCCCAGCGGATCTGCATCGCCCCACGCGCGACGCGCAAACTCGGCGTCGACGACAACCACCTTTTCGCCCCCTGTCACGTCGGTTCGCTCGACGCCGCGTCCGCGGAGCACACGCGTGCCCATCGCGTCGAGATAGCCCGGCGTGATGGGGCGGGTATACGTCGAGACACGCTCGCCATCGTCGCTCCCCAGTCGCTCGGCGAGGCGCACGCCCGTCGTCCACCAGCTGCCGGTGAGCGGCATCCGGTTCACCGCACCTGCCGCGCGAACACCGGGCAGCGTGGCGAGCTGCCGCAGCACGGCGTCGTAGCCCTCGACCGCACGATCGCGGTCCCGCATGAGCGCGGGGAAAAGACTGTCCAGCGGGGCCTGCAGGTTCACACGCCAGGGCGGCTCCATGCGAAACGTCAGCACGCGGCGCGAATCGAATCCCATCGGCTGTGTGAGCACGGTGACGAGCGTACGCACCACGAGCGTGCTCGCGATGAGCACGAACACCGCCAGCGCGACCTCGCCGACGACGATCGAGCGCTGCAGCCGGCGTCGCCCGCGCGTCGCGCTCGATCGTCCGGTCCCGAGCGCGTGCCAGAGGCTGCGTCCTCTCGCTGGCGACGTCGCGACGAGCGTGAGCAGCACGGTCGTGAGCAACGCGACCATCACGGCATACGCGATCGATCGCGGCCCGATGCCCACTTCGTCCATGCGCGGCACGAAGTTCGATGCGATCGGCCGCACCACCGACAGCAGGAGCTGGGCGAGCCCAAGGCCCGCGGCGGCGCTCACGAACGCAAGCAGCAGCCCTTCGGTGACGAGCTGCCTAACGACTCGGCCTGTTCGGGCGCCGAGGGCGGATCGGAGCGCGACTTCACGCTCTCGCTCGACCGCGCGCGTGAGGAAGAGGCTCGCCACGTTCGCGATCGCGATCAGCAGCACGAGGGCGCCGGCCGCCCACACGAAGAGCAGCGCCGTGCGCACTCTGCTCACACGCGCCGCGCGGAGCTCCTGGACCAGGATGCTCCATCCGTCGTTCGTCTTCGGGTTCTGCGAGGCGAGCGCCCTGCCGATGGCTGCCCCGACCGCGGCCGCCCGGGCCACCGGAACGCCAGGCTCGAGGCGTGCGACCGCCTGCACCGACCGCGCGCCACGATTCGCCCATTCGGCGTTGGAGAGCCCGATGGGTCGCCAGAACGCGGGCGAGCTGCGCTGCGACCAGAAGTTCGGCGGCATGACGCCGACGACATGGAGCTGGTCTCCGTCTACGTCGATGCGCTTGCCGATGATCGCCGGATCGCCAGCGAGCGCGCCCTGCCAGAAGTCGAAGGAGAGGAGGATGGCCGACGCGCCGGCGACGTCGTCGTCGGGACGCAGCACGCGTCCCATGATCGGCGACTCGGTGAAGACGCGAAAGAAATCGCCGCTCACCGCAGTGTACGACACGCGCTGGCGGTTCTCGCCGAGTCGCATGGTCCCCGAGCGTCCGCCGAAGATCGCCGAGGCCTGGAAGATGGTCGTGTCTCGCACGACGTCCCGGTAGTTGGCCGGCGAGATCCCGAAGTTACGAAGGTTGCGACCGAGGTGCTCCTCCGTGATGTCGACGATGCGGTCCGCGCCGGCGACGGGAAGCTGGCGGAGGAGAACGCCGTCCACGAGCGTGAAAAACGCGACGTTCCCGCCGATTCCGACGGCAAGCGTTAGGCAGGCGATAGCCGCGAAGGCAGGGGCGCGCCGCATCTGCCGAAACGCGAGCGTGAGATCCTGACGCAGGACGTCCCAGTGTGCGGCGGGCGACGCCTTCAGAATGTCGAAGGCGACCGCCGCGGTGGACTGCCTCGCCCCGGCGAGGTCATCGCGCAGCTCCCGGCAATGCTCCTCGCGCACGTGACTCGGGAGAAGGCGGAGGAGCAAGCGATGGCGGAGCGGGAGCTCACCGAGCGGATCGTTGGTGCGAGCCATGGTTCGCGAGCCTCAACGTGCGGGGCGGAGCTTGAGCTGTTTGAGTGCGAGCTTGACCGTCGCCTGGAGCCGAGCGGTCTCGGCCTCCAGCGCGGCTCGGCCCGTGGTCGTTAGGCGGTAGTAGCGGCGGCGAGGGTCGTCGAGATCGGCGTCGGGCCGCCAGGGTGACTCGTCGATGAGTCCTTGATCCTCGAGGCGTCGGATGGCGGCGTAGAGCGTGCCGGGTCCGAGCTTCATGGCGCCGTCGGTCTGCTGCTCGACGGCTTTGCGGATGAGGTAGCCGTGGCGGTCGCGGGCGGCGAGGGCCAGGAGGATCTGGTAGCCGATGGGCGACCGGGCGGCGCTGGTTTCGTCTGTCATAGGACGACTAGTACGGTTGGCGTACTAGTCGGACAGGCCATTGTTCGGAAAGGTTGCAAGCGCGGCAAGCTGCGCGCTGCTGCTATTACGGCGCCGGGGGTCATCCCGAGCGCAGCGAGGGATCGCGATCGTCCCGAGAGAGAGACCCCTCTACCCGCAGGATCGCGATCCCGCGCCTGACGGCTTGGGATGACACGCTCTTTTTCCGTCGCCCGTCGCCCGTCGCCCGTCGCCCGTCGCCCGTCCCCGCGCTTCATGCGTTCCATAACGATCGCCACCAGGCGCTGAATCGTCTCCTTGTCTCCGTGCACGTGAGCGCCGGACATCCATATGAGCTCCTTCGGCTCGCGGGCGCTCGCGTACAGCGCGTCCACCGCCGACCGAGGCAGGCGCTCGTCATCGCGCGCGTTCACCATCACGAACGGGCGCGGCGCGATCCACGGAACCCAGCGCACCGGGTCGAGCCTCGGACCCGCGATGATCACGTTCGCGAGTCCCGCGGCGACTACTCGCAGCGGGGCGAACGGAATGTTGCGCTTCATGTTCGCTTCCAGCGGGACGTACGAGCCACCGGAGCCGTGCAGCACCCACACGCGAGCGAAGCGTGGGTCGAGCGCGCCGGCAATGCACATGAACGGGGCCCCGAGGCTCACGCCGACCGCCTCGACGTGCTCGGGGTCGACGTCCGGGAGCGACGTGAGATAGTCGAGCGCGAGCATAACCGCCGGCGGCGTATCGAGGAACGCCCCGCGGATCCTGGGGATGTCGCGAAGGAAGGTCAGCGCATCGGGGCGCGGGTCGCCCGTGTACGGATACGACAGCGTGGCGACCATCACGCCGGGCGTCTCCCCCAAAAACCGCATCGCGCGACGCGAGCCGTAGTGTCCGCCGAGGATGACAGCGAGGGGCAGGCGTCCGGAGTCAGCCAGCGGGCGGCGCACCGTGAGCTCCACGGCGAGCCCGCTCGTCGCGACAACGCGCGCAGTCGTTAGGCGATAGCCGGCGCTGTCGAGCGATTCGCCGGGCTCGACCGACGCGAGGTGCGAGCGGCGCTCGACGAAATGGGGAAGGGGGTCACGAAGCAGGTACCCGCCGAACGCGACGAGCGCCACCACCAGCACAATGGCGATCAGCCCTAGTGTGGCGCGTCCGGATCGTGCGGTACCTGACTGAGGATGAGCACGAGCGTCCAGCATTGCCGCACCCCTCGCCCTCGAACGTCCGTCAATCGGGCGTCTCGCGGGCTAACCCTTCGAAGATGTCCGACACCGGACATGTGAACCCCGGAATGACCGTTCCGCCGTCGAGCGAGTCGCCTTCTCGCAGCCACCTGACGGGGGCGTCGGCAGCGACGATCATGACGGTGCGACGAACGGGGTCAACGACCCAGATGAGCGGCGTTCCCGAGAACAGGTAGTCGTCGAGCTTTTCCTCCAGCTCGGAGGCGCTCTCGCTCGGCGAGAGGACTTCGATCGCGAGGTCCGGAGCAAAGTTCAGGAGCCCCGCGCCGATGCCTTCGGCTGGCAGCCGTTCGGCGCGTACGAACGACCCATCCGGAACGCGGACCGTCCGGGGCAGGCGCACGAGCTCGTAGCCGAAGCTGTCCCCGAACACGCGCCCGAGCCCGTGCCTTCGCACATGCGTCGTAAGCGTGAACACGAGATTGCTGCCAGCAACTCCGTGCGGCGCACCAGGCGGAGGCGTCACGCGTAGCTCACCACGGACGAGCTCCGCCTTCCCGTCGGGCACAGAGGACGCGAGGAACTCCGCGACCGTCATCGACATCGAGGCTGCGCGAACGAGGAACGCCACGAGTGACTCCGGGCGAAAGGCATACGATGCCGAGTGTATGCTCGGCGCACGGGATCGGGCAAGGCATCGCACCCTACGCTAGCCAGCCGGCCCCGCCGGAGTGCCATCACTTCATTCTACGCATAGGTGTTCCGTCCCGGGAACGAAATCACGCTCCTCGTCGGCGCTCGAGTGCACCAGGCGTGCGTTGAAACGATGAAAATCGACTCTGACCCCAATTCACCGCCACTCCGGCGACCAAACCTGCTGGACGCGCTCCTTGACGCGGGTGAAGCGGGCGTCGTCGCGGAGCTCGTCGAAGCGAGGGTCCCACCAGACGGCCTGCGGCGTCCAGTAGACGAGAAACGATTCGCGCTCGAGGCATCGCAGCGCACGTTCCACATCACCGAGGCTCGCCCAGGCGAGCGCGAGGTTCAGTGGCATCGCTCCATGCGCGGTCGCCTCGAGCACGAGCCGGTGCGCCCGGCGCGAGTCGCCGAGGACGGCGAGCGCGGACGCGTGTTCCGCCAGGAGATCGCCGCGAAGCTCGCCGGACCTGGTCAGCCCGGCCTTGACCGTGGTCGTCACCGTCGCCCTGTCGCCCAAACGCGCCGCCGCGCGCGCGAGGCCGGCGTGTCCCTCCTCGAGATCGGCGTTGATGTCGATCGCCGGCTCCATGCTCGATCGCGACAGATCGTACTCTCCACGCAGATAGCGTTGCCAACTGAGGATCACCATCTGGAATGGCGACACGGGATCGAGACTCGCCGCGATCGACTGCTCCCGAATTGCCTCCTCGCGGGCGCCGAAGCCCGTGAGCCGCGTCATCGAGAGCCATTGGCGGGCGTCCGCGTTAAGGGGATCGAGGTGCGTCGCGCGGCCAAACGCGGCTTCCGCGTCGCGCCAGCGTCGGCGCATGATGTTGACTCCTCCGATCGACGCGTGCGCCGCTGAGAGAGCGTCGTCGAGTGCGAGGGCGCGAGCGGCGCTGGGCGCGGCATGTGCGATCGCGGCGTCCAGCGGTGCGTAACCGCGCCCCGCCATCACGACCCACGAATCCGCGAGTCCGCACCACGCCTCGGCCGCGCGCACGTCACGCTTGACCGCACGCGTGAAATAGGCGATCGCGCGTTCGACCGAGACGCGCGTGCGCTGCTGCCAGTGGTACCGTCCTTGCGCGATGATGCTTGCGGTCACCGAGTCGATGACGTGCGCGCGTCGACGATGCTGCTCTCGTGGCGCCACCACCACGATCGGCTCCCCGCCGCCTAACGTCCGGAAGTGGCGAAGGAACCGCATCGTCTCGCCCGATGGCGAAACGCCCAGCTCGAGCGCGAGTCGCTCGACGAAAGCGCGAACGACGGCTTCCGCCCGCGCACGGTTGCCGGTCGCGGTCAGCAGCCTGACGAGGTCGCGAAGCGACGGTTCGTCACAAGGCGACAGCTCGAGCGCACGTTCCGCCGCGGTGGCCGCTTCGCGAAGCCGACCGGCCCGCCGAAGCTCATCGCTCAGCGCCGACGCGGCTCCCGTGGCGAGAGCGCGAAGGCGATCTCGCTCGGCCATCGCCCAGAGATCGAAATCCACCGCATTGCGCACGAGGAACCCCTCGAGGAAATCGCCGCGGTACAACTGCAGCGCGTCGGACCACCGTTCTTCGGCCAGCGCGGTCCGAAACTCGACCACGTCGCACACGAGATCGGGCGACAGGCGCAACGACTCGCCCGACGCGACGATCGCATCATCGCCGAGCGTCCGTCGCAGGACATAGAGCGAATCGGCGAGGAGGTGCCGTGCGGAGTGCTCCTCACGGTCCGGCCAGAGGAGCCCCAGCAGACGATCGCGGCTGATCGACTGGCCCGGCGATGCCGCGATGAGCGCCAGCAGCGCGAGACGGCGCTGTTGGACTGCGCGTCGCATCGACGGCCCGTCGACACCTGTCAGGCAAACGGGCCCGAGAAGAGAGAGGCGGTTCGGCATGCTGCTCCAGAAACGCCAGCGCAGACGATAACCGGACGATCACCGCACCCTAACGTCCTCCACAGCGGTATGCCTCCACGGCATGTCGCGCCGAGCGGAGCGCATCAAAGCGCGCTGCGCTCGTGGAGGCCAACCTTTTGGAGGTGCAAAACATGTTGCAACGCCTGAGCTTCGGCGCCGCTCTGCTCGCCGTGTTCACCCTTGCGTGTTCGGATGACGAAACGAGCCGGATCATGACGCAGGGTCCGAAGACCGCATCGGCCGCCGAGAGCCGTTCGGCCGGCGCGAGCCACCAGATGGGTCACGACAATCAGATCCAGTGGGGACCAGCGCCGCCGATCTTTCCAGCCGGAGCGCAATTCGCCGTCGTGCAGGGTGATCCGAGCGTAGCCGGCCAGATCTTCACGGTCCGTCTTCGCTTTCCGAACGGCTACGTCCTGCCGCCGCACACCCACCCGACCGACGAACACATCACCGTTCTGCGAGGCACGTTTCTCCTGGGATTCGGCGAGGACTTCTCGCAACACGGCCTTGTAGCGCACCCGGCGGACGGGTTCGTCACCGCCGGCGCAAACATGCCGCATTTCGCCAGCGCGCGCGGGGTCACGGAGGTGCAGGTGCACGCCATCGGCCCGTTCCAGCTGACGTACGTGCACCCGGAGGACGACCCAACGAAAACGAAATAGAGCACCCCGACGGTGTCGGGCCTGGAAAGGCGAACGACTTCCCCGCCGCACGTTGGTGCGGTGGGGAATCGGTCGGGTCAGGCAGTCACGGTCGGTTGCTCGGTGCACGTGGCTCCGGCACATTCAACCCTCGTCACAGGACTGCCCCACGCCCAACGACGGTTGAGACCGATGCCCTGCTTCCGCCTGGCCGCTCGCAGCGCCGCACTCCTTCTCGTGCCCGCGCTCGCGATCGCACAAGAACCGCCGGTGCGCGCGTTCACGGGGCTCACGTTGATCGATGGCACCACCCGCGCTCCCGTACCTAACGCGACGATCGTCGTGCGCGACGGGCGTGTCGTAGCGGCGGGGCCGGGCGGCAGCGTGCGGATACCGGTGGGTGCTCGACTGGTGTCGCTCACAGGCAAGACCGTCATCCCCGGCATCATCAACGCCCACGGTCACGTCACCGACCCCAAGGACCTCAGCACCTACGCCGCCTACGGCGTCACCACCGTCTTCAGCCTGGGCGGCGAGCCACAGTCGGTCTTCGCAGCGCGTGCGGCGCAGAACACACCTGCGCTCGATCGCGCGCGTGTGTTTCTGGCCGGAACCGTGTTGACGCCAAAGACGCCTGACGAGGCGCGATCACAGGTCGCCGAGGACGCCGCGCAGCACGTCGACATCGTCAAGATCCGCGTCGACGACAACCTCGGGACCGTGCCCAAGATGACGCCCGACGTCTACCGCGCAGTCATCGCCGAGGCACACAAGCGGGGCATGCGAGTCGCCACGCACCTCTTTTACCTCGCCGACGCCAAGTCGCTCCTCGATGCCGGCTCGGACTTCGTCGCCCACAGCATTCGCGACGCTGACGTCGACGCCGAAGTGATCGGGAAGCTCAAACAGCGAAACGTCTGCGTGAGCCCCACACTCATGCGCGAGGTCTCGACGTTCGTGTACGAGAAGACGCCGGACTTCTTCTCGGACTCACTCTTCCTGACGCACGCGAATCGGGAGTGGATGGCCAATCTGGAGAAGCCCGAGGCTCAGCAGGCCATGCGCGCGAGCCCGGCGGCGCAGCGATACAAGGTCGCGCTCGAGGTCGCGAAACGAAATCTCAAAACGCTCTCGGATTCCGGCGTCCCGATCGCGATGGGCACCGACACCGGGCCGACAGGACGCTTCCAGGGCTACTTCGAGCTCATGGAGCTCGAGCAGATGGTGAGCGCGGGCCTAACGCCGCGGCAGGCGCTCACCGCCGCCACGCGCGATGCGGCCCGGTGCATGAAGCTCGACCGCGACCTCGGAACGCTCGAGCCCGGAAAATGGGCGGACTTCGTCGTGCTCGACGCGGACCCGCTGGCGAACATCTCGAACGTCAGACGAATCGCGTCGGTCTGGATCGCGGGGAATCAGGTCAAGCGCTAACGGGCTGACCGAACCCCAGAATGTACCCGTCTGTGTCCCGGACGGCGAATTCCTCCATGTGATACGCATCCTGCACGAGCGGACCGTACACGACGTCCGCACCGTTGGCGGCGAGCTCCGCGTGCAGGGCACGCACATCGTTCACCCAGAAAAAGACGTCCCAGGTCCCGCCCTGCCGCTCGTTAGGACTGATGGGGCCCGCGTCCGCGACCCGGCGAAGCATGATCGAGAAGCTGTCGCGGGTGACGATCGCGAACTCGGCCGGTGAGCCGGCCGAGTACTCGGTCTGGAATCCGAAAACGCGCTGGTAATGCGCCGCAGACCGGGCGACGTCTGCGACGGGAAAGTAGGGTGCGCTGCGCGTCAGCTTGGCGGTGGGCATGGTGGCCGTGTGTTAGGGGGTCAGATCGGAAGCGCGATTCAACACGGACTCGACGTCTCGATGCCCCTTCTTCCGAGCCCACGCCAGCGGCGTCGCCCAGGGGTCACCGGCAATGTTCAAATCGGCGCCGCGCTCGAGCAGGAAGTCGACCATGTCCTTGCGTCCCCACCGTGCGGCCATGCCTAACGGCGTCGATCGATACTCCTCATCGATCGCGTCGATCGTCGCGCCGTGGTCGAGGAGCAGGCGTGCCTTCGGGATGTCGCCGTCCGACGCGACGTGGTGCAGTAACGTCGTGTAGTGCCAGTTCATGTGGTTCGGATCCATGCCGTGCTGGAGGAGGAACGCGGCGGTGTCCGTGTGCTTGAAGTAATAGAACCGACCCCACTTCGTGACGTTCGGTACGCGTGCGCCGTGGCGAATCAGCATCTCGAGCATCGCGTGGTCGCCGGCGTTCGCCGGACTGGCGAGAAGGCCCTCGGTCCAGAATGCCGCGTCGTCGCTCACGAGCGAGGGATGCTCGCTGAGCCAGCGGTCCGCGGCGGCGACGTCGCCGTCACCGATGAGTTGTTGCAGCCGCTCGCGATCACTCGACTCGACGCGGCCACCGTGCGCGCGAAGCAGCGCGAGCAGCTCGGGATCCTTGCGCGCGTGGCCAATCGGCGTTCCGCTGGATTCGACCATCGCGTTAGGGTCGGCCCCGTGCTCCACGAGCACACGTGCCATCTCGCGGCGTCGATGATAGACAGCGGTCCACAGCGCGTGTCCACGTGGCGCGCCCTCCTCCGGCAGGTTCGGGTCGGCCCCATGCTGCAGCAGCAGCCGAACCATCTCCAGATCATCTTTCTCGGCGGCGATCGAGATCGGCCGGCGATGACAGGTGTCCTCGAAATTCGCGAGTGACGGGTCCCGCGCGAGCCCATCGATCGCGAATTGCCGGTCGCCTCTCAGCAGCGCCACGACGATGGTATACTGCGCGCCATGCGCGATGAGCGCGTCGGCCACGTCGTGCGATGCCTCGGGCGCTGGCCGCACGCGTCCTCGCGGCATGAGCGCGTTATGGACGGGGCGGTATCCGTCGCCCATCACCGCGTCCACAGGAGCGCCCGCGTCGAGCAGCGCACGCACCACAGCGAGGTGACCGTTGTTCGCGGCGGCGTGCAGCGGTGTCATGCCGATGTCATTGCTGCCTCGCGCCAGCGATGGATCGCGACCGAGCTCCTGTTCGACGCCTGCGAGGTCCCCCTGCTGCGCGGCCTCGAGAATCGCCGTCAGGCCGTCCTTGAGTGCGAAGTGGCTCGAGAGCTGCTCACGCAGCACCGCCGCCACGGCCGAATGCCCGCGATCCTCGGCGATCGTGAGGAGGGTGTCCTGGAAGGGATAGCTCCGGTAGGACGGATCGATACCGCTCCGGTCCACCAGGAACCTAACGAGTCGAGCGTGGCCTTCGCGGACGGCGAAGTGAAGCGGGGGCGTGTAGTTGTGCTCGTGCCGGGTGAGCCCGGAATGGCGAGCGACGAGCGCCTTCACCTGATCCAGATCGCCGGCGTGCGCCGCGAGGTACATGCTCCATACGGTATCTGCTGGAGCGGAGCCGCCATCGGGAAGTGTGATAACCCGTGTCGAGCGGAGCTCGAGTGGACGAATGGGCGGTCGGTGCGCCGGCGAGGCGCTGGATGGCGCGAGCCGGTCGACGTGGTGCACGAGCGCAGCCCAGCTCTGGAAGCCGTACTCGCGCGCGAGAACGAACTGCGCGTCGGCGAGCGCCAGCGCTGACGCGCCATCGATCACACGTGGGAGAACGGCACGTACGCGGCTCGACGCACTGGCGTCGCCTGCGCGAAACTCACGCAGCAGGTGCTTGGCTTGTTTGCGGAGCTGTTCCAGCGATGGGCGCGCTGGCAGCCGCGAGGCGGGTTCGGTCATGGCGATCTCCTCTCGAGAGCCGCCCGCGTCCGCACGCCGGGCTGAAAGAAGATCGGAAATGTTGTGACCGCGGTCTGCACAGGTGGGCTCGGCCCTCTCCGCGGACGGGGTGCGTCCTGTACGCCCTGTCAGCTTAGCGCAGGCGCGGCGGGTCGTCCAGCGGCTGTCATCGCGAGCGAAGCGAGGGATCGCGATCTTCCCGGCAGAGGTCCTCCGTAACGAGGGTCTGCCTGCGCCGCTGCGTCCCGTTCGCCCCGAATTTCCGTGCACCCGTCCCGTGCCGACTGGTTGCATCACGACCGCTCAACTATCGATCCGACGTCGCGGCGCGGCGGCGTCGCGTAGCCACCCTCCAGAGGGTTTCGTGAGTCGACTCGTCATGAGCTGCCTGACGACCATTAGGCGGCCGCCCGGCAAATGAGTCTGCTGACCGACACTCATTACGCGCTCCGCACGCTCCGGCGCGAACCCACCTTCGTCGCTGGCATCGTGCTGACGTTCGGTCTGGTCATCGGGACGAACGCCGCGATGTTCGGACTGGTGCAGCGGCTCATGCTCGCGCCGCCGCCCGGTGTTCAGGACGCCGAGCGCGTGGTGCGCGTGGCAACGACGGTCACGGCCGATGACGGCAGCGTCTTCACGATGGAGTCCACGTCGTACCCGGCCTTCCGCGATCTCGCGGCGCTGGATCGCGCGTTCGACGCCGTCGCCGCGGTGTCTGCCGACTCGGTGACGACCGGCGAGGGAGCCGACCTGGCCGAGGTGCCGGCCGTCAAGGCGTCGGGACAGTACTTCATGGCGCTCGGCGTCAGGCCAGCGGCGGGACGTCTCTTCGGTCCGTCGGACGACGCGCTGCCTAACGGGAACGACATCGTCGTGCTGAGCCACGCCTTCTGGCAACGGCGTTTCGCAGGCGAGGCGAGCGCCATCGGGCAACAGCTCGTGGTGGATGGTCAGCGGCTGACGATCATCGGCGTGGCGCCGCGCGGGTTCAACGGGACCGACCTCGCTCCCGTGGATCTCTTCGTGCCGCTCACGACCGCAATGCGCAACCGCGGGGCAGGGTGGTGGAGCGACCCGCGCATCCGCATGGTTTCGATCATCGCGCACCTCCGCAAAGGAGTTGCCGTGAAGGAGGCAGAGGCGTTGGCACTGCAGACGCTTCGGGAGTCGCTCGCCGATGGACCAGGAGATCGACTCACGGCGGTGCCACTGGAGTCGGTCATGCCCGGACGTTCGGCGCGCACGACACCGCAGGCCCGCATAGCGCTCTGGCTCACCGGTGTCTCCGTGATCGTGCTGCTCATCGCGACCGCGAACGTGAGCACACTGCTCCTGCTGCGCAGCGCCAAACGCCGTCGCGAGGCAGCCGTTCGGCTGAGCCTCGGCGCACGACTCATGCACCTGGCGCGCCAATCGGTGATCGCGAGCCTGTTGCTGTCGCTCGCCGGATGCGTGCTGGGCCTCGTGCTGGCCCACTGGATCGGCACCATCGTCCGGGTCACGCTGCTGCCTAACGTTGCCACGGTGGCGGGATTCATCGAGGCGAAGGTGCTCGTCGCATCGGTCGCCGTCGCATTTGTTGCGGGAATCGTCGCAAGCCTCGGCCCGATCGCGCAACTGACGCGCCGCAATCTCTCGCTCGAGCTCCGTGCTGGCGGAGGATATGGGGCGTCGGGTCGAATGGTGTATCAACATGCGCTGGTCGCCCTGCAGGTCGCCATGTCGATGGTTTTGCTCGTGGGCGCGGGGCTGTTCGTGCGAAGCCTCGCGCGCGTGCAGTCACAGGATCTCGGCTTCTCGACCGCCCGTCTCCTGCACATCACACTCGACTTTCGCGGACCGACAACCGGGCCTGCGCACGATCGCGTGCTGGCCGAGGCTTCGCAGCGGATCGCGAGCGTTCCCGGGGTGACCGGGGTGACCGTCGTTCAGGGCATGCCGTTCTCGTCGCACAACATCCCGCCGATTCACGTACCAGGGTACGCGATGCCGTCGCCGGGCGCGCAGCAGCTGCCGATCATGTACGCCGCGACGCCGGCGTATCTCGACATGATGGGGGTCAAGCTGCGCGAGGGTCGCCTGTTCACGCGCGGGGATACCGCGGGCACGCCGCTCGTGGTGCTCGTGAACGAGACGATGGCGCGCACGATGTGGCCAGGCCGGAGCGCGATCGGAAGCTGCGTCCAGGCCGGCCACGTGACCGACCCGATGCTCGGCGACCCGATGTCAGCGGCGGCGTTTCTCCCCTGTCGAACGGTGGTTGGGGTCGTGCGGGATTCGCGCGCGCGGTCGCTCCGCACGGAAGGGAATGAGGCGAGATTGATGCAGTACTACGTCCCGTTAGGTCAGGCACCGGCGGCGCCGTTCCCGAACATCCCCGAGTACCACGGCATTCTCGTTCGTACCGCCGGTGACCCGGAGCGATGGGTCACGCCGATCCAGCGCATCATTCAAAGCACGAGCTCGCGACCGGTGTATGCGCGGGTGTCACCGTATCAGATGCTGATCGACCCGCAGCTCCGCTCGTGGCGCCTGGGCGCAACACTCTTCTCGGCGTTCGGGCTGCTGGCGTTGGCGATTGCCGCGGTGGGCCTGTTCGCGGTCGTGTCGTACCTGGTGACGCAGCGGACACGGGAGATCGGCGTGCGGCTGGCGTTAGGGGGGTCGACGAGCGGCGTTGCCGGCCTGGTCGTGCGCGATGCGCTGAAGATGGCCGCTGTTGGTGGGGTATTGGGAACTGCGATCGCGGTCGTTGCCGCGCCGCTCGTGCAGTCGATGTTGTTCGAGACGTCGACTCGTGAGCCTGTTGTATTGATCGCCGCGGCGGTCATATTATTGGTCGTCACCGTGAGCGCCGCCGCGGTTCCCGCGTGGCGGGCCGCCCGTGTCAGCCCGATGATCGTTATGCGGTTGGCTGAGTGAAGGTGTCGGGCGGCGTCGCGCCAATCAGAGCAACCGCAACCACGAACGCTGAGGACGCTGAGGAACCGCACGCAGAGAACGCTGAGACACACAGCTGGTTAGGCTTGAACGATTCTCAGCGTGTTCAGCGTCGCTCGCGTCTGCGTGCTCAGCGTTCGTGGTTCCTTTGAGTTTTTCTGGTTGCCGTTGGTAAGGCGTCGTGGCTGCAGCCCTATGACAAGAAGTGCGTCGATACGATGATGTCGTAGGCGGGCCACATAAGCAGTTTGTGGGGGTGCCCCATCATCGATCGAGGCCGCCCAGCCGTCGCCTGCCCGAGGCGGACTACCCGCTACAGGATCTCACGGGACAGATCATCGAGGCATTCTTTCACGTCCATCACACGTTCGGGTATGGCTTTCTCGAATCCGTCTATCGGAAAACTCTCGCGGTCGAGCTTCAACGTCGCGGCATCTCGATCGAGCAGCTGGTTCGCTACGAATTGGTCTACTACGGAGTCTCGGTTGGTACGTACGAAGCTGACCTGGTGGTTGAACGATCAGTGATTCTCGAAACGAAAACGGGACTGGTGCTCGACCCGGTTGCGCAGCCGCAAGTCCTGAACTACTTGAGAGCCTCGCAACTCGAAGTGGGTCTTGTCCTTCATTTCGGTCCGCGTCCGATGGTCAAGCGTGTCGTCCGCTCAAGGTATTGCTCCCAGCTGGGCACAGCTCCGCTATCGGACGAGACATCAGTGCCAATAGCCGAAGTCTCTGGTGGCCTAGAACTAGCGAGCGACCGGACAGCGGACGGAACCACGAACGCTGAGTGCGCAGACGCAAGCGCCGCTGAACACGCTGAGAAAACCTGAAGGTTTTTCCAGTTGTGTTTCTCAGCGTTCTCTGCGTGCGCTTCCTCAGCGTCCTCAGCGTTCGTGGTTGTGAAGGAAACGAGGAGCTTACTGCTTGACGACCTCCACCCGGCGGTTCTGCGCACGCCCGGCACTGGAAGTGTTAGGCACCGACGGCTTCGTATCGCCGAGGCCCTTTGTCGTGATCCGGCTGCCGTCGACCCCGAACTCGCCTACGAGCGCCGTCTTCACCGCCGCCGCCCGGGCATCGCTCAGGGCGAGATTCGACGCTGGCGAACCCACATTGTCCGTGTGACCCTCGATCAGGATCTTGAGGTCCGCGTGCTGCTTGAGCGTTGCGGCGATCTCTTTGAGCACCGGGCGCGACTCCGGCTGCACGTCCGCCTTGCCTGTGGCGAACAGAATCCCCTGGGTGACCCACCGACCCTTGGCCGCGAGCGCGTCGTACAGGACATCGGTCTCGCTCTCCGCGACGCGGATGTTCGTCACATAGACCGCCATCCCGTCCTCCTCGCCGCCGCCTAACGACATCCGAATCACGGAGTCACGCCGGAACGCCAGCTCGGGTATGTTGTACAGCCGGCGCTCGTTCGCGTACATCTTGAAGTACGCGCCGTCCATGAGTACGCGGATGTGCGTCACGTTGCCCGCGAACGCGGACGCCATCGCTTCAGGGACGTGTGCGCCGCCTGAGTTCATGTCGAGACCGGACCCCTGGATCCACGCCCCCTGTGGGTTCCACGTGACCCAGGCGGACTTTTCGTCGCCGGCCTGCTCCGCGCCGCCCTCGAACGACAGCGCCCGATTCATGACGCCGCTGAGTGGCGCGATGACGTCCACCTCGAGCGTGAAACGCTCCGGCAGCTTCTTGCCAACCGGAACCAGGAACTCGGCGGTGCTCGTGGCGCGAAGGACTTTCGTGTCGTTGCGCTCGACGATCTCGGCGGAGCCGCCGCGATACTTCACGCCACGCGCGAAGTTCCCGACCTTGTCCTCGGAAAAATCCGTGTAGAAGATCACCTTGTTGCCCGGCACGAAGTCGTAGTTCTCCCAGATCTTCGCGTTAGGCTTCGCGGCCGCGGCGTCGCTCGAGCCGGCTGCGGCGGGCGCTGGTGCGGCAGACGTCGCCGCCGGGGTTTCCTGCGAGGCAGACGCCGGCGCCGCCGCCGGTTTCTTGGTCGTCGTATCGACGGTCGGCTTCTTGTCGACGGCCGCCTTGGCTTTCTTGGCTTCTTCCTCTGCCTTCTTCTTGAGCGAGCCAAGGCTCTGGCCGGACGCCGAGATCGGAGCGGCCAGACCCGCGGCCATCACGAATGCGGCGCACAACACGCGCGTAGTCAACATAACCCCTCGGTCTGTTAGAATCGCTTCGCTGCCACCGGTGGCGATGGCTCGCTGCCTAACGGCGTCACGACGAGCCCCAGTGGCACCTCGCGCCAGTTCGGCCAGCGACGCCACTCGCCATTCTGACTCCGCACTGCCAACTGCCCCGATACGCCGCCGTCGAGAAGCATGGCCTGGCGACACCCGAGTGAGCGCATGTACGCCGCCATCTCGGGCACGGTGGGGCCCCACGGCAGCATCTCGGCGGGCCCGCGACCGAGCCCGGTGAACCGCGTGAGGGCGACGACGACCGACCCGTCATCCCGGATGCCTAACGCCAGCCGGCTGTCGCGGTGTGCGAGGTCGACGCCGCGGCCACTCTCCTGGAGCTCCCACGGAAGCGAGCCGTTCCCCACGAGTAGCGCCGGATACGACTGAAACGCGAGCCGCACGTGCCCACGCCGCGCCGTGAGCTCGGACTGGTCGATGAGCGAGGGAACGCCGTTGCTGTCCACCACAAATGCCATCGCCACGGAACCACTGCCCGGAGGCTGCATCTCGACGCCGTCGCGGACGACCCACCCCCAGCTCCCGCTGGTCCGAAACTGCCCGGCGTTGAACGCGACCGCGTCGAGCACGCCCACGCTGTCGATGGTCCACGGACGCCCGGGCTCCAACGGCCCCAGGGAGAACGCCACGCGACGCGGATCGATCCGCACCGCAACGGCTCGAACGGGGGCGAGCGCCCCGGTGCTCGCCATCCGGGACTCGCGCTGCCACACGCCCGGCCGGACGGGCTCCCAGACCGCGACGCCCGCAAGGAACAGCAGTGCGACGAATCGCATCACGGCACGAGCGTGTTCCCGGACTTCTTGAGCGCCGGAAGGAGCTCATCGCAATGCGCTTGAAGTGCCTTGGCTTCGTCCGCCGTGTACAGCCATTCGTGCGTTTTTTCGACGCGAAGGCCCTTGTCCGCCGCGGATTTCTGCTGGTCCTTCGGCAGCTTGCAGAAAGCGATCACGCGATCCGCCAGGACGTCGTAGCAATACTCCGACATCCCGGCTTCCTTGGCCCCGTTGGCGTGCGCCTTCCGGTAGGTGTCGCCCGGATCGTGCGAGACGGCCGGCGGCACCTTCCCGCACTTCTTGTCCAGATATTCCTCGTACTTCGCCTTGTTCTTGTCCATCTGGGCCTGCACCGCGGCGGCCGTCGATGGAGCGTTGGCGCCGGTAAATCCCTCGGTCATCATCTTCTGGAAGGTCGCGCCCCCATTTTCCGCATCCTGGCACGCCTTGACCCGCGGTTCGGCCTCCGCTCTGGCGGCGTCCTCCCTGGCAACCCTGGAATCGAACTCGGCTCGCGCCGAACCCTCCGCCTGAAGCCCGCGAAGGAAGTCCTGCACTTTCTGGGGTGTGATCGGACCGCAGCTGTCCGCCTTCGACGTCGACGCATCAGTCTTCTTGTCCGCCTCGCCCTTTGCGATGTCGCCCGCCTTCTTCTTGATCAAGCCGCCGATCTGCGATTCCACGGGGCGTGGAACGGCTCCAGCGAGAAGCGCTGCAACGACAAGGGCGGCTCCAGTGACGATGCGCATGAGACCTCGCGGGTAGGCGACGGAAGGCGCTGACCGCTGCCGATGGTACGGGCGGGCCGTCATCCGCCCGACATTGGCGCGTCAGCGACCGTCAACGGCGTCACCGCCGAGGGACGAACCGGGTTTGACAGCGTGGCGTCGCCGGTATCATGGTAGGACCTGATGCTGCACCTCGTGACGTTTGGCGGACTCGCGCTCGAATCCGCCAGCGAGGGGATCGCACCCCGGCTCAGCGCGCAGCGGCTCGCCCTCCTGGCGGTGCTCGCCGCCGAGGGCGGCCGCCACGTTTCCCGCGAGCGAATGACGGGGCTGTTCTGGCCTGACGTCGACGACGAGCGTGCTCGCCACTCGCTTCGTCAGGCGATGTACACGCTTCGGCACGAGGTCGGTCGCGAGATCATCCGATCGGATTTCGCGCTGAGCCTTGACCCGTCCGCGATTACCGCCGACGTGGTCGAGTTCCGCGCCGCATTGGCCCGCGGCGACCGCGTTGCCGCCGCGACCCTCGTACGAGGACCCTTCCTCGCCGGGTTCTATCTGCCCTCCGCGGCGCCCTTTCAGCGGTGGGTCGAGGAAGAGCGCGCGCGACTGCACACCGCCGCGAGCGGCGCGATAGCATCCCTCGCCGCCGACGCCTCGGCCGCGAACGATACCGATGCCGCTGTCGGATGGTGGCGGCAGCTCACTCAGCTCGACCCGCTGAGCGGCAGGTTCGCGGTGGGCTACCTCACGGCGCTGGCAGCGCGCGGTGACCGTGCGGAGGCGCTGGACTTCGCGCGATACCACGCGGCGCTCGTGCGGCGCGAGCTCGAAACGGACCCCGACCCCGAGATCCAGCGGTTCGAGGCCAGGCTTCGGTCAGCGCCGGTGCGAGTCGCAGCCGTGGATGAGCCGGCGGCAATCGGGCCGGAGTCGGCGGCTGCGCCGGGAACGGGATCACCGCCGGCGCCAACGGCCACCGTTGCCGGGGACCGGCCCATTGGACGACGCCTAACGCGATTTGCGGTCAGCATGGCCGTCGTCGTGATCGTCGGCGTCGCTGCCCGAATGCTTCTCCAGCGCCAGCCGGATGCCAGCGGCGCGTCGGCGACAAACCCAACGCTCGCCGTCGGCCTCATTCGAGACGACGATCTCGATTCGGTCCGCATCGGCGGCGTGCTGACCGACATGTTGAGCACCAATCTGGCGAACGTTCCCGGCCTCCAGGTCATTGCGAACTCGCGCATCCTCGAGCTGATCCCACAGGGGCAGGACACATCGGCCGTGGCGTACGCCGAAGCCGCTCGCCGCGCGGGAGCGACAGAGCTGCTCGAAGGGCGCTTGCTCGATCGCGCGGGCGATGCGTTCACGATCGAAATGCGTCGGCTCGATCTGAAGCGGGGGATTCTCAAGGCCGCCTATCGCACGTCGGCCACGACGCGCTTCCGACTCGTCGACAGCGTGACGGCCATCGTCGCGCGAAACCTGGAGCTTGGTGGCCCGTCCGCTCCCCACGCGGACGTGACCACGAGCTCGGTCACCGCCTATCGACTCTATCAGGAGGGTCTGCGGGCGTATTACCGGTTCGACAATGTCCTCGCGCGCCAGATGATGCGGGCGGCGCTCGAGGATGACTCGACGTTCGCCATGGCCGCGTACTACGATGCCCTGCTGACAGACAGCCCACTGTCATCGGCGCCGAGTGACCGCGCGCTTCGCCTTGCGCAGCGGGCGTCGGAGCGTGAGCGGCTCGTCATCACGGTGGACCTCCTGAGCTTCATCCTCGGGGCGCCTGCCGCGCTGCCCGTCGCGGAGACGTTGGCGACGCGATACCCTAACGATGCGCGCGCGCTCGCCGCCGTTGCCCGCGCGCGTCAATTCGTGGGTGATTGGGAGGGCGCGGCACGCGCCCTCGAGCGCGCGATCGTCATCGATTCGGCTGCCCTCGGTCCCACGACCCCGTGCTACCTCTGTAAGGATCTCGCTTCGCTCGCCGACATCTACTTCTGGTCGGACTCCGTGCGCGCTGCCTCACGTGCCGCCCGGCGCTACGTGGCGCTGCGTCCCGATTGGACGACGGCATGGGAGCTCGTTACGTGGGCCGCGGCGCGGCAGGGGGACACGTCCGTCGCGCGCGACGCCCTTCGGAAATCGACACTGCACAGTCCTGATCCAAGGAACCCGCTGCTCGAGGTGCGCATCGAGATCCTCCTCGATCAATACGCGGGCATCGAAGACCGCCTGAAGCTGCTGCTCGAGTCGCCGAAGCGGGACGATTTTCTCGACGCGCGATGGTGGTTGCTCATCGCGCTGAGAAATCAGGGCAGGTATCGCGACGCCCAGCACCTGCTCACGACCGGCGCGCTCCACGGGGTCGCTGCGCCGCAAACACCGAACGTGCCCGATGACGTCAACGAGGGGATCCTGGCACTCGAGCGCGGTGACTCCCGTGCGAGCGCGGCGGGATTCGTGCGCGGCTGGGAGGCGCCGCTGGGACCGGGGTTGTCACCGGGTATGGCGGCGCGGTATCACGCCTGGCGCGGGACGCTGGCCGGCATGGCCGTCGCGGCCGCGGGAGACACCGCCGCGGTGCGGCGGTTGGCGGACAGTGTGGAGTACTGGGGCGCGCGCAGCATCTATGGTCGTGACCGGAAGGCGCATCACTACCTCCGAGGGCTGCTGTTCACCGCGGCGCGGCGAGACGACGACGCGATCCGCGAGTTCCAGCAGGCGATCTACTCGCCCACGTTAGGCTTCACGCGCGTGAACCTCGAGCTCGGCCGAGCCTTGATGCGGCAGGACCGTGCCCGCGAGGCTGCCGCTGTCGTCGCGCCGGCGCTCCGCGGGGAGGTGGACGCCTCGAACCTGTACGTGACGCGGACGGAATTGCACGAGCTGCTGGCGCAGGCGTACGACCGGGCGGGGGTCCGGGACAGCGCGGCGGTTCACTTCAGGGCAGTGGCGCGGGCGTGGGCGAACGCGGACGAAGGGTTCCGCGCGAGGCGGGACGCCGCGAGGACCTGGCTTGCCCGGCACCAGGTGGAAGACCGATGACCGATAACCAATGACCCACTACCCATTACGGATGACTCGCCAAGACATCTCGTGATGTCGTGGCGAGTCATGAGTTCTGGGTCATGGGTCATTGGTTTTCGGTGATCAGTTTTTCAGGGCCTTCGGCGAAGGAGAGTGTGTAGTCGCCATCATCTCCATGCGACATCATCTGCCTGACGACCATCTCGTGGTAGAGCCCCTGCGCCGCCATGAGCTCCTGGTGCGTCCCACGCTCGATCACCTGGCCGTCCTCCATCAGCAGGATGAGATCCGCCCGACGGATCGTCGACAGCCGATGGGCAATCACGAACGTCGTCCGGCCCGCAAGCAGCGTCGCCATTGACGCCTGAATCAGCTGCTCGCTCTCCGTATCGAGATTGCTCGTCGCTTCATCCAGGATGAGAATCTGCGGCTTCGCGAGAATCGCCCGCGCGATCGCGAGCCGCTGTTGCTGGCCACCTGACAACTTCACCCCACGCTCGCCCACGAACGTCTCGAACTGGTCAGGCAGACGCTCGATGAACTCGTATGCGTTCGCCCGACGCGCGGCATCCTCCACCTCGGCGTCCGTCGCATTATGCCGGCCGTAGGCGATGTTGTCGCGCACCGAGCCGTCGAACAGGAAGACATCCTGCTGCACGATCGCGAGCAGCTCGCGATACGTCTTGAGCTTGAACTCGCGAATGTCCGTGCCGTTGAGCAGGATGCGCCCGCGGGTCGGGTCGTGAAAGCGGGCCACCAGGTCCGTCACCGTGGTCTTCCCAGCGCCGCTGCGTCCCACGAGCGCGATCACCGATCCGCCGCGCACCGTGACGTTGAGGTCGCGAACGACGGGTCGGCCCTCGCGGTACTCGAACTCCACATGATCAAACCTGATCTCCTGCACGACGTTCGGTGCGTCGCGCGCGTCGGCACGATCCGGCTTGTCCCGCTCCCATGACAGGACCTCGAACACCCGCTCCATCGCGGCGAGCGATCGCTGCAGCTCGGAGAACGAGTTCACGATCTGCCACACGGGGTTCATCAGCAGGAACGTGTACCACTGGAACGTCATGATGTCACCGATGGACGCGCGACCCTGCAGGTTGAGCGCGCCACCGTACCAGACGATGATCACGTTCACGCCCGACACGAGCAGCCCCCATGACGTCCAGATGAGCATCTCGCGTCGCTGGGCGAACAGCTCCTTGCGCAGTACCGTGTGGCGTCCGCGCATGTAATCGAGAATCTCGAGGAGCTCTCGGCCGAACGCGCGCACCACGCGAATTCCGGAGAACGTCTCGCCCACCCGGCCATCGATCTGCTCCACGTCCTTCCGCACGATGCGGTAGATCGGCCGGATCCGCTTGGCCGACGCGAAGCTGATGAACATGGCGCCCGGGATGACGGCCATCGCCATGAAGGCGAGCCGCCAGTTGAGCGCCATCAGCACGCCGATCGCGATGACCAGTCGGATGACCGAGATCGCCGGCGACACGAGCGCCATCTGCATAAGCCCGGTGGTCGTGTCGACGTCACCCGTTAGGCGCGACAGGATGCCGCCCGTCTTCATGTCCCACAGCTTCGGCAGTGGCAGGTGCAGGAGCCGCTCGAACATTGCCCGCCGGAGCGACAGCATCACCTTCACGTTCAGCAGTCGCTGGCGGTAATCCTTCGTCAGGTTGACGAGGTTCGACAGGACAATGACCACGACGAACAACCCACCGGCCAGGTTGAGGCGTGTGAGGCGCGTGGGAGCGTCGAGGTCGCGATCGAGCAGCACGTGGTCGATGATGAACCGCATGAAGAGCGGCTCGATCATCTGGAATCCGGTCGTCACGAGGGCGAGCAGGAACAGGCCGACGACCGCGTATCGATAGGGTCGTAGCCATCGCAGGTATTCGCGGACGTACTGGCGACGCTTGCCACGGCGTTCGATGGCAGCAGCGTCCGGCGCTTGTCCGTTCTGACTGGTAGTGCCCGACGCAATCGAGTCGTCGAGCCGCCGGTGCTTGTAGTCCTCGACGAACCCGCGGTACCTTTGACGCGAGGAGCGAGGGTGATTCACGACACCAATGTCAGGCGCCACACCGCTCCGAGCAATTGGGTGTTTCGTCACACGATCGGCGATCGTCGTTTAGCGGTCGGTCGTGTTGGGCCGGTTTGCGCCGGTCCGTTTCTTCGCGGACAAGGCAGCTTTGCACTTTTCCTTCGAAGCACTCGGCTCGTTCGACAAGATCAACCTCGGCTCCACATTTCTGCAGGCCGTGGTGACGCTGTCGTTCGCCGGTGTTCAAATCGGAGTAGCCCGGCACTTCGATCGTCCGGCGATGCGGGCGTTGTCCAAGCTCTGGCTCTTGCTGGCGATCGCGACGATCCCGAACATCGTCTCGTCGTGGGTTGGCGTCGTCGGCTACAAAGAACTCTCCCGCGCGTTCAATACCGTTGCCATCGCCCTGGTGGCCGCGGGCATTCCGTACGTGCGGCTCGCGACGGACGCGCTGGCGTCCGCGAACCCACCCGTCCGGGACACCCGGCGCGACGCGATGGCGTGGGCATTGGCGGCGCTCCTGCTGCATGGCGTATCCGTCTTCGGGTCCGCGGCGCTGTTTCCCGACGCCCGAGTCGTCACTGTCACCACGAGCCGGCTTCTCAAGCTCGCGGTCGTCGTTGTCCCTGCGCAGATCGCCTGGAACGCGTACGCTCGCGCTGACCAGCACAAGCGGGCGATCCGACTGCTCGCATTCGGGTTTTCGGCACTCGCGATCAGGCAGGCGATTTCCGTCACGCTGGGTCTTCGCGTCGGCATGCCCGATCTGCCGTTCGGCGCCGTCGCTACCGCGATCACGATCGAGGTGCTGGCCATCATCTGCTTTGGCGTGATGTCGCTCCTCACGAATTCGGCCGAAGAGCTCGCGGTGGTGCAGCAGCAGTCGGCGACGCTCGTGGCAGCCGAAGCGCGGATCGCCTCGGGCGAACGGATGGAGAGTCTCGGGCGTCTCGCGGCCGGTGTCGCGCACGATTTCAACAACGTGCTGCAGGTCATCAAGCTCACGACGGGCTCGCTTCGCCATCCGGGCGAACGCCGGGACGACGCGATGGCGCTCGACGGGATCCAGGATGCCACCAGACACGGTGCGGCGCTGGTGTCGCAGCTGCTGACGTTTGCGCGGCAGCAGCCGCAGGACCCGCAGCGGTTCGACGCCCTGGATCGGCTTCGAACGCTCTCGCCGATGCTGCGGCGCGTCGCGGGGCCGTCGGTCGACTGCGAGGTCACGGTGGCGGACGGCGTCGCAATCGTCCTTCTGGACCCGGCCCAATTCGAGCAGATCGCTATCAATCTCGTATCGAATGCGCGCGACGCGGTTGGACGAGATGGCCGAGTGGCGGTGACGCTCGATGTGCTGGCCGTGGGTGCCGACGATCCGCGAACCGGGACGGTCGACGCGGGCGAGTACGTGCGGCTCACGGTCGCCGACAACGGCCACGGTGTTCCGGAGGACATTCGGGGCCGCATCTTCGAGCCGTTCTTCACGACGAAGGAGGACGGCCACGGGGGGCTCGGTCTCGCCCTGGTGCACGGTATCGTGCGTCGCGCGGGCGGGAACGTCACCGTCGATTCGACGCCCGAGCGCGGCGCGACGTTCGCGGTCTATCTGCCGGTGCTCGAACGGACCGCGGACAAGAAACAGAGGGACCCGCGCTCCGACAAGTCCGCGACGCCGCCGGTGGGGCTCGTCGCGGTCGGCTAATGGCGGTCCGACCGCGACGGGGCGAACCCTCGTGAGGCGACTGCTCGTACGGGATGGACGGCCAATCAGCTCCACCTTCGGAGGATCGACGTCATGCGCATCAGCCCTGGTGAGATCATCCCCGTCATCATCTTCAGCGCCAGTTCCGTGGTGCTTGGCCTGAGCTACGTGGCCGTCTACCTCATGGGCAAGAACGCGGCGCGAAAGGAGCTCGAGTGGCGCGGGTCGCGGGAAGTTAGCCCGTCATCGGATCGGCTGGATCGCGTAGAAGCCGCGGTCGAATCGATCGCGCTCGGCGTGGAGCGGCTCGGGGAGGGGCAGCGGTACTTGTTAGGCTCCCTTTCCGACGAGCGGCCGGTGAAGCCGGGGGCGAAATCGGAGCGTCGGCACCCGACGCCCGTTTGAGTTCGTATGGTTCGTCGACCCCACACGGAGCGAATTGTCGCTCAGACGCTCGCGCGATCCCGGAAGGCGAAGGCCGCCTGTCGTCGAAGTACGAGGCATAGCACTCCCGCCAACAGGGCCATCATAGCGAGTCCGAGGAGCGCACCGGTCGTGCTCCCGGTCGCGTCCTTGAGCGCACCAAACGCATACGGGCCCACGAACCCGCCCAAATTTCCGAACGAGTTGACGAACGCGATGCCGGCGGCCGCGGCGGCTCCGCGAAGGATCGCCGAGGGCAGGCACCAGAACGGCGCGAGAAATCCGTAGACGCCGGCAGGCACGAGCGCGAGGCTGGCGACACGTGCCGACGGGTCGGCCAGGAGCACGGCACCAACATACCCGAGTGCCGCCAGCGCGAGGCACGCGGCTGCATGGAAGAACCGCTCCCCCGTGCGGTCGGAGCTCGATCCGACGACGAGCATCACACCGGCGGCGCAGCAGGCGATTCCTCCAGTGATGAGCCCAACGGCCGTGCTGCTCGCGTGCAGCTCATCGCGAACGATGGTCGGAGCCCAGAACAGGTAGCCGTAGTGGCTCGTCATCGCGAGGAAGTACAACAGAGACGAGAGCAGCACGATCGGATGCGCGAGCACGCTGAGCGGCGGAACGCCGTGTGGCGCCGACGACGCATCGCCGTCGCGTTGCAGGCGAGCGACCAGCCACTCGCGCTGCGCCTCCGAGAGCCAGCGCGCGTGAGCGGGGCGGTCCGTGAGAATCGCCAGCACGCTGAAGCCGATGAGCACTGATGGAATGCCTTCGAGGAGGAAGACCCATTGCCAGCCCGCGAGCCCGTACCAGCCGTCGAGCCCGAGCAGCCATGCACTGATCGGGTTGCCGATCGCGCCGGCGATGGGAACAGCGATCATGAAGCGGGCGAGTGCTCGCCCACGCTGTACCGCGGGGAACCACTCGCTCAGGTAGTAGACGATTCCCGGGAAGAAGCCCGCCTCCGCGATGCCAAGCAGAATGCGCATCAGGTAGAACTGCGCGGGCGTCCGAACGAACATCATCGCCGACGCGATGAGACCCCAGCTGATGACAATGCGGGCGATCCACCGCCGCGCGCCGACTCGGGCGAGAATGAGATTGCTCGGCACCTCGAACAGCGAATAGCCGAGGAAAAAGATTCCGGTTCCCAACCCGTACGCGCTCGCGCTGAAGCGGAGGTCGCGGTTCATCTGCAATGCCGCAATCGAAACATTCGTGCGGTCGATGTAGTTGCAGACGAAGAGCAGGAAGAGAAACGGAAGGAGGCGCAGGCTTACGCGTCGGATCGTCATCCGTGCGAGATCCGAATCATCCTGATCGACCACCACTCCCGCGATTGCAGTCGCCGAGGCCATCGTGCGAGTCCCTGTCTTGTGTGGAGATCGAGCTGTTGCGTCTCGCTGCTGGCTTTCATGCATCATCTCGGCGACGAATGCAGGCCGCACACGGACGCAGACGCTACGCCCGCAGACGGACGCCGAAACCTGCCGCTCGGGGCGCGCCTCACCCAACGCTATTGAAAGGGGAACGGCCTCGGGAGGCTATGAGCTTCGCAATCCGAGGCGGTTCCCCTTAAAAAAGGGCTCCGATGCCAGGAGGTTTGGGATGGCAGCGGAGCCTCTGCGTCAGTCTGCGTGCGTAGCGTCTGCGTCCATCTGCGGCCTGCTTTTCGGTTGCCGCGATGATGTCTGCCCGGGCTCGCGCTCAGTCGATCACTCCGTACGTCAGCGGCGGACGATCAAGCCACCCAGTTACCCACATCCGCCTGCCGATGTAGGTGTCGAACTCCGAGGGCGTATCGTCGAACCAGTAGGCGTCGCCGGCGGTCAGCCGCAGATAGTATCGGCCCTCGTTTTCTCCGAGAACACCATCCATCGCTTGGCGTCCCCCGACCGCGAGTACCACGAAGTCGGCCAGCGCGAAGGGAGGCCTGACAGGCTCGTCAATGAACACTGGCAAGGCTTGGCTGGCCCACCGGCCGTGCAGCTCCACTTCGGCGCCGTCAAGGCTCACGAGTTGATGCGCTTCCGAGCCGACAATCTTGACTCTCTCGTCGGCTCCAACCTGCACGTATACCTGAACTGGCGCGGCCGCAGCATCAGCGATGACGGTCCCTTTTATTGATTCCATGTCGGGAGGAAACCCCCCTTTTAGTCCGACCGACTCGTCGGGCGCCACCGACTCCGTGCAGCCGCACGCAATCACAACCGCTACCGCGGTGAGCAACCGTGCGCGTGTCATAGTGTTTCCCCTCCAGCTCCACCGAGGTCACGGATAGAATCCCGATCAGCAACGTTTGTGAGGCCAACGTACTCGCGGGCGGTTCCGTCGCCGTTCCACCGGCGTTCCCGGAGTGGACCTTTCACGTGCTTTTCGCGTGGGCTTCCGCTGTCTGGCAGTTTCCCATGGCGGGGAGACGTTTCTCTGTTGCATTGGAGGTGGGACGTCTACCTTGAACCGGCGTCGCCTTCGGTCACTCGTTTCTCGGGAGGTTAGCGGTCGAGTGACACGCCCTACTCTTCATCTTCTGGGAGGCACGGCGTTAGCTGGCATCCCTCCGGATGACGCCCGTCTTCTGCTCGGACAGTCGAAGACGGTGGCCTTTCTCGCATACCTCCTGCTGGCGCAACCGGGCCTTCGCCAGCGCCGGGACCGGCTGGCCGGACTGCTCTGGCCAACACTGGACCAGGCGCACGCACGCAGCGCGCTACGCAAGACCATCCACATCGTGCGATCGAGTCTTGGTGCCGATGCGATCGTATCGTTTGGGGACGAAGAGCTCGTGATCGGACCCGCAGCCCCGTGGTGCGATGCCGTAGAGTTCACCACCTCGATCGAAGCGGGACTGCTCGGTCGGGCGCTCGAGCTGTATCGCGGCGACCTGATGCCCGGCTTTCACCTGCCCGACTGCGGAGAGTTCGATCGCTGGCTGGAGGAGGAGCGCGCGGCAACACTGGAACGCGTGGTCGCAGCGGCGTGGGCGTTGGCGCGTGAATGTGAGCTGAACGAACGCCTGACGGACGCAGGCGGATGGGCGCGCATGGCGGCGCGTCGCGCGTGGACGGACGAGCGGGTCCTTCGGCGCGCGCTGATCATGCTCGACCGCATTGGCGATCGGGCGGGTGCGATCAGTCTCTTCGACGGCTTCGCCCGGCGCCTCAGATCCGAGCTCGAGACCGAGCCGTCGGCCGAAACCACGGCACTCGTGGCGCGCCTTCGTTCCCAGTGAACCGGGGCATGACTAGGTCGTCAGAACGCAACCATCTGCGTGACCTTGATCGTTAGGCCCCGACCGGCTTGCGGGGCGTCCGGCGTGACGTACTGCTGGTCGTTGTAGACGATGAACAGGTCACTCAGCGGGTGGTGAATCACGTTGAGCCGCACGTTCGCGCTGAGCTGCTTCGTGCTCGGGTCGTATTGCGTGAGCGCGTCGACGAACGCCGCCGTCGAGAACGAGTAGCTCATACGGGCGGTGTAGAACGACGCGACGAAATGCGGGTCAGTCTCGCCCTCGAGCGTGGCCGCCGTGCGGCTCATACCGCCCGAGATCCGGAGCCGCGACGTCGGGTGCAGTGTCGCCGAGACGTTCGCCGTGCGTTGCGTGCCGGTCCAGAATCCGCCAGTCACGAACGTGAAATCGCCAGACACGACACGGCTCGCATCCGTACTACCCCGGAGTTGCCACTCCGTCCACCCGTAGCCGCCAGGTGCAATGGCCGGCACGCTCGGATCCACGGCGAACGGCGTATCGATGCGCTCGAACCGCGGATTGGCCGACAGTTCCACGTACCCGCCGTTCGTCAGAAAGAACGTGTAGCCGGTGTGGAGGTTCTTGGCGATCATCTCGCGGTCGCCGGGGCGCTCGTAGTACGCCCACACGACGTGCGGATGCATCTCGCGAATGCCTAACGTACGGAGCGACGCGAACCGCGGCCGGATTCCCATGTCGAGCATCCACTTCCGCACATCCGTGCGACGATAGTACCCCAAGTCGTCGCGGAACCCGCTGCCGATCTCGAGCACGCCGGGCTTCACGTGCAGGAAGTTGCCCTCGAAGTTGACCGACGTGCGCGCGGCGTATTGCCCGGCCGACTCGTTAGGTGAGAAGCTTCGCATGAAGAACGTGTTCCAGTCGACTCGGCCGGCAAAGCGGATGGTCGCGTCGCCGCCGGCGACGCGGTTGTAGTCCGGGGTCGAGTCGCTCGGGTCGTGACTCATGAACAGGATGCCGACGTCCGAGCCGCGGCCGACGTTTCGGCGCACGCGGAGGACCGAGAAGTTCGCGGCGCTCGCGCTGTCGAGTGAGCGCGTCCGCATGGAGAGCGCGCCGATGCCGAACCCCGCCGCGGTGCCGCTCATACGCACACCCGCCGGAATGGGCACAGGGAGCCCCGCCGCCGTTAGCCCGATACGGCGACTGAAGAACAACAGGAGGTCCTCGTCCGGCGTCGGCGCGGTGCTCACGCGATTGTTCCGCGGCGTGTCGCCGACGTAGAACATGCCAGAGTTCTCGAGGAAGAACTCGCGCTTTTCCGGAAAGAACTGGCTGAACTGTGTCAGGTTGACCTGCTGCTCGTCCGCCTCGACCTGCGCGAAGTCGGGGTTGACGGTAACATCTAACGTCAGGCCGGGCGTGACGCCGTACTTGGCGTCGGCGCCCACGTCCCCGGTCTGGCTGAACGACTGGCCACCGAGCTCGCGGACCGTCCTCCCGGCAATGTAGGGCTTGATCCGCAGATCCCGGCCGACGGAGCCGGTGTTGAGCCCCGTTAGGTCCCCGGCCAGCGACGCCCGCATGAGATTGTACGCGCGCGGAACCGGTGACCAGAAGTCGATCTCGTTCTTCCGCCGGATGCGACGGCTGAAGTTGATGCCCCAATGCTGATCGGGTCCGCCGTGGAAGCGGAGCGACCGAAACGGAATCGCGATCTCGGCGGTCCATCCGTCGGCCACGCGCCTGGTGACGACCGTCCAGACCGCATCCCAGCTCGTGTTCATCTCACGGCCTTCGTTCGCGACTTGCCGGTCCGCCTTCGCGCCGGCTGCGTTGGTGATGAAGATGTAGCCGTTGCGCCGGTCGCCGAATGTGTCGAGCAGGACCTCGAAGTCGTCCTGGTTCTGCTCCTCGAAGTCCTTGCGCAGGTCGTTGACGACGATCCCGCGCGGGTTCGAGTCGTGCATGTACGCGCCGATAAACAGCGTCGCGTCGTCGTAGGCGACGCGCACCTCGGTCGCCTCCGTCGCCGGGCTTCCCTCGTCGGGCTCCGCCTGCAAGAACCCTGAGGCGGGTGCCATGCCGCGCCACACGTCGTCGTCCAGGACGCCGTCGATCCGCGGCTTAGCGGCGGCGGCGGCTATGCGTACGCGTGCACGCGCGAGGCTGTCACGCGGCGGTGGTCGGTGCGGCGAGCTGTTGGGAAGGAGCTGAAACGACAGGCCGACAAGCGCGCTGAGAATGATCACGTAGACAAGACCTGGGACAGGGCAGAACCCGCGAGCCCCCAAAGGTGCTCAAGTTCATGCTTCCGCTCAACCCCTGCCGCCTAACGATTTGTTGGGAGTCTGCCCCCCCGCCGGAGCGAATTCGTGCATCGTATCGGCGGCCGAAAAGCAGGCCGCGGACGGACACAGACGCTCCGCACGCAGACAGACACAGAAACCAGCTGCTCGGGACGCCACTGCCCCGAGGCAGTTCATTCACAATCCCGGCTCGTTGCGCGCTGCAAACATCCTGGGCTGGGAGGCGATCCGTTAGATCAGCTGTTTCCGTTTGATCCGTAATCCCATTGTTTTGGATGCCGGCCCTCTCGGTTCGCGAAACAAAATCGAGGAGGCCGAGAAGGCATACGGGCGATATGATTCCACCACCCCGACCCGAGCACGTATGAACCGAGAGCGGAAGATCCTCGCTGTCAGTCTCGCCTGCCTGGCACTCACGGCCACGTCGACCAGCGCGCAACCCGCACGCGTCGACCGCGCCGAGCATCACGAGTTCGCGATCGAGAACTTCAAAACCGAGAGCGGCGTGACGCTCCCGAAAGCGATCGTGGTGTACGGCACGTACGGCCATCTCAACGCCGATCGGAGCAACGCGGTCCTGCTGCCGTCGCACTACATGGCGAATCACCACGGATACGAATGGCTGATAGGCCCCGGGCTCGCGTTGGACACCGCAAAGCTCTTCCTCGTCGCGACGGAGCTTTTCGGAAACGGCCACTCATCGTCGCCGAGCAACACGCCTGAGCCGTATCACGGCCCGCGGTTTCCGGTGACGACGATTCGCGACAACGTCCAGGCGGTCCACCAGCTGCTGACCGACGACCTCAGGATCACGCACCTGCGTGCGATCATCGGGTTCTCCATGGGGGCGCAGCAGGCATTTCAGTGGGCCGTGAGCTACCCCACGTTCGCCGACCGAATCGTCGCCACGTCGGGAACCGCGAAGACCTACGGCCACGGCGTCGTTAGGCTCGAGGGGCAGCTGGCGGCGCTCATGGCCGACCCGGCATTCAAGGATGGGGACTACACCGAGCCGCCGGCGAAGGGGCTGGCCGCGTTCGGCATGGTGTGGGCCGGGTGGCTCTACTCGCAGGAGTGGTGGCGCCGCGAGTTGTGGAAAGCCGGTGCGCCACCGGGCACGACGCTCGATCAGTTCATCAAGGCGTGGCCGACGCGCTTCCTCCCCACCGCCGATGCGAACAACATCATCCTCCAGGCGCGAACCTGGGAGCGTCACGACATCGGGCAGACACCGGGCTTCAACGGGGACGTCGAGAAGGCGTTAGGCTCGATCAAGGTGCCGTTCCTGTACATGCCATCCGAGACGGACCTGTATTTCCCGCTCACCGACGCTCAGTACGAGAAGCAGTTCATGAAAACCGTCGTGTTCGCGCCCATCCACTCGATCTGGGGCCATCCGGCCGGCGCCGCGCCAAACCCCGAGGACAAGGCGTTTCTCAATGAGACCATCGGGCGGTTTCTGGCCGGGCAGACGGGACAACGTTAGGCAGGCATTTGTGATGCGCATCACGCCACGACAAGCGAGCTCTGGCGCGGGAGCGAGACGTTAGGCTCAGGGGCATTGCCGGCTGAGACCTTCCGGCCTACCATAGCGTTTCCGCATTCGCTGGAAGCGCTGCCATGGGTCTCGAAATTCCCAACCGGGCGGTCACGAAGCCGCCACTGGTTCGCCCGCACGGTATCCCGCCACGCGGGATCGATATGGACACCCGGAGCCGGCTCTTCGAGGGCCGGTTCGGCCGAATCTTCCGCGCGCTCGCCCCCGCGGACTTCGGCGCCACCGACACCGAGACGGAGCAACTGCTCGAGACGCTCGCCGCCGCGATGATCCACGAGGTGGACTGCCCCAAGGATGGTGCGGACGACGAGGAAAGCGGCATCCCATCAGCCTACACGTACCTCGGCCAGTTCGTCGACCACGACATCACGTTCGACCCGAGCAGCAGCTTGATGCGGCAGAACGATCCCGACGCGCTCGTCGACTTCCGGACGCCGCGTCTCGATCTCGACTCCGTCTACGGCCGCGGGCCCGACGACCAGCCCTACCTGTATGGCGCGGACAAGGATCTGCTGCTCGGCCTTCCGCTGCGGGGGGACGCGTTAGGCCACCCGATCCAGAAGGCGCAGGACCTGGCGCGTGCGTCGAACGAACGCGCGATGATTGGCGACCCCCGCAACGACGAGAACGCCATTGTATCTCAGTTCCAGGGTCTCGTGCTGCGGTTCCACAACAACTTCCGGCGAGATAACCCACTCCTGACGTTCGAGCAGGTGCAGCAGCAAGTGCGGTTCCACTATCAGTGGGTGGTCACACACGACTTCCTGCGGCGTGTGGTATCGTCCCGCGTGCTCGAGAAGGTGCTGCCGCATCTCTTCGCCTCGAGAAACCACGGCAACGTCGTCGACCGGCCACCGCACCTGCGCTTCTACCGGCCGAAAACCTCGGCCTTCATGCCGCTCGAGTTCGCGGCTGCCGCCTATCGATTCGGCCACTCGATGGTGCGTCCGGGGTATCGCCTCAACGACCGTGTTGCGCCAATCCCGATCTTTCCGCTGTCGACGCTGCCGCCGGGATGCGCCCAGCCCGCCGACGATCTCCGTGGCTTTCGCGCGATGAACCCACAGTGGGCGATCGACTGGGCGCGGTTCATTGACATCGAGAAACGGCCGGCGGGGCTGGAGACCGACCCGGCCGATGCACGGGCGGCGCGGACCCAGCTGGCGTACAAGATCGACCCGTCGCTCGTGGATCCGCTCTCGAACCTGCCGTTGAGCGTCACCGGCCCCAATCCCGGCCCGTTCAAGTCCCTCGCTGCCCGAAATCTCGTGCGCGGCTGGCGGATGCGATTGCCTAACGGGCAATCGATCGCCAGGGCGATAGGGGTCGATCCGCTGGACGACGAGGAGATCCTGATCGGGAGCGCGGCCGACGATGCCGCGACCATCCCACGGATCACGAAGATCTCCGTCAGGTTCGAGGGGAATTGTCCGCTATGGGCCTACGTGCTCGCTGAAGCGGCGCACGGGTTCCGGACGAAGCCGGAGGCAGAGGTCGTCCACACGTCCGACGGCGACCACAAGATCGACACGCCGAAGCTCGGCGACGTGGGCGGGACGATCGTGGCCGAGACGTTCGCCGGGATGATGCTCGACGACCGAAGCTCGTTCTGGAACCTGTGGCCGAAATGGGAACCCGACAAGGCGTTAGGCGGGCGTGGGTTCGACCTGCGAAGGTTCATTCGCTACGCACTCGCCTAGCAATCGAAAAAAACCGCAACCACGAACCGCGACCACGAACGCTGAGTACGCTGACGCGAGCGCCGCTGAATACGCTGAACGGCCAAAACGATTTCTCAGCGTTTTCTGCGTGCAGGTTCCTCAGCGTACTCAGCGTTCGTGGTTCATTACGGCGCCAGCCCGATGTACCGCACGATGTCGCCGAATCGCGAATCCACGCGTAAGGGATCGAACGCCCGGTCGACATTGACCGTGATCAGCCAGGGGGCGTGCTCTTCTCGTGCCTGCTCCAGCCACCGAAACGCCTCGTTATGGTCGCCAAGACCCACGTACGCGAGGGCCATGTGGAACGGAGGGGGATAATTCCCGGGTGACACGAGGTTCGCGAGAATCGCCTTCGCGTCCTCGTGGCGCCCGACCCTGGCGTAGCCGTAAGCGAGATGCGCCTTGTCACTCGCCGAACCGATTCGAGCGCCGGCCTCGAATTCGGTGATCGCCTCCGCTGACATTCCTTTCTGCAGGTACGCGTGCCCGAGCTGTGAGTGCGCGAGCGAGAACATCGGTTCGAGCGTCAACGCCTCGCGAAGATGGGTGATGGCCTGGTCGGGTCTTCGCATGCTCAAGTGCAGTCGTCCGAACGTGTGGTGCGCGGCCGCCAGCAACGGATCGATCTCGAGCGTGCGGGTCAGCTCCGCCTCGGCTTCGTCAATCCGGCTCCAGTGGAACAGGAAGATGCCGTACAGATGCCGGGCTTCCTCGAAGCCCGGATCCAGCACGATCGCACGCTTGAATGCGTGCTCGGCCCCAGGCCTGTCCCAGTCGAAACCCGCCAGGAGTTGGGCCATGGCCCAGTAAGCCTCGGCGAGCGAGCTGTCCAGCGCGAGGGCCGCAGTGGCATACTCACGAGCGAGTGGTACTTCCTCGGACGTCGGTCTGCTCGCAAGGACGATCTGAAGCCAGTGCGTGTCCGACAGCCACGCGTACGCGCGCGCATAGGACGGGTCGCGCGCGACGGCCCGCTCGAAATACTGGATCGCGAGTCGCATCTGGTCGGGCGCCATGCCGCGACGGACGTAGCGGCCCTTGAGAAAGAGATCGTAGGCCGTGAGGTCCTTCGTGGCCGGGCGAACTAGCGGGCCGCGCGCCGCAACGAGCTTTACCTCGAGCGCCCGCACCACTGCTTGTGCAATCTCTTCCTGTACGGCAAACACGTCCTCGAGGCGGCGATCGTAACTCTCCGACCAGATCACGCTCCCGTCGGCATTCACGAGCTGCACTCGAACCTTGAGCCGATCGCCCGCACGCCGAACGCTTCCTTCGAGTGCGTGCTCGACGTGTAGCAGATCGGTGATCGCGCGAACGCTCAATCCCTTTCCCTTGAGCGCGAACGTCGACGTGCGGCCGGTGACGGTGATTCCATCGACTTTGCTGAACACGCCGATGAGCTCATCGGTGAGCCCGTCGCTGAAATGCTCATTCTCCGGATCACCGCTGGTATTCACCATCGGCAACACGGCTATGGACGGACGGGCATCCTTCTGCTCGCGATGCGTTGCCGGCACGTCGTCGAGCCTGCGCAGTATGTCCTCGGCGCTTTGCGGGCGATTGTCCGGGCTTTTCTCCAGACATCGCATAACGAGTGCGGACAGCTCAGCGGGGACACCGACGCGACGACTGCTGATCGCCTCCGGCGTTTCGAGGACGTGAGCCGCCATGAGCGCCTGAGCCGTCCGCCCGGCAAACGGCGCGCGACCTGCGAGCAGCTCATAGGCAATTACGCCGAAGGCATAGATGTCCGCGCGATGATCGGTGCCGGGGTCACCCGCCACCTGTTCGGGGGCCATGTACGCAGGCGTGCCAAGTGCGACGCCTACCGCCGTCAGCCCGTCGGCGTCGGCATGTGTCGCGGCACTGATTGCCTTCGCCACGCCGAAGTCGGTCACCATGGCGTGCTGCTCTGTGATGAGGACGTTCTCGGGCTTGATGTCGCGATGGATGACGCCCTTCCGATGCGCATACGCCAGTGCGGACGCCACTTCGCGAAGCAGATGCACGGCCGCCTTTAGAGGAACCTCCTCGCCGCGCGCCAAACGTGCGCGCAACGATTCTCCCTCGACGAAGGGCATTGTGAAGTACGGCAGCCCGCCTGTCTCGCCTGCCGACAGCAACGGCACGATGTGCGGATGCTGCAGGCGTGCGGCGAGGGTGATCTCGCGCTTGAATCGCTCGATGGACACGCCGGAGGCCATCTCCGGTGGAAGCACCTTCACCACGACTGACCGGCCAAGCGCGGTGTCTTCAGCCACGAACACCCGCGACATCCCACCGCCGCCAAGCTCACGCTCCAACGTGTAGCTCGCACCCAGGGTATGCTGCAGCTGGTCACGCAGGTCGGGCGTCATGGCGAAACGTTATCGCCTCGAGATATGCGTCGGCTAGCGGGCGGCACGGCGTCCCGTAGGTTAGTCCCGGTCACGGCACGGTCGCTTTGAGCACAGACGCAGTGGACCTTCGCGAACGCATCCAGTCCGCGCTCGGCATCGATTACCTGCTGCAGCGGGAGCTCGGTGGCGGCGCGCTGGACGGACCTCGTTCGCCGCGTCGGTCTGCTGCACGAGCCGGCCTAACGCGGGCCAACGGTTTCGCCGGGGTCGCGAGTGCTAGACGAGCTCGTTGAGAACCTTCGTCAGCTCGCGTGGCTGGGTCACCATCACGTCGTGGCCCGCTGACAGC
>Ga0207675_100000550_pt1 | contig 36619 bp, 27 predicted proteins | sample KBSSwiS42_FD_184305 | JGI IMG/M metagenome (GOLD analysis project Ga0207675, IMG submission 184305) | Switchgrass rhizosphere microbial communities from Kellogg Biological Station, Michigan, USA - KBS Switchgrass S4-2 (SPAdes) (version 2) | ecosystem: Host-associated > Plants > Roots >...
CTCGCGGCGCTCGGCGTCTACGGCGTGCTCGCGTACGCGGTCGCGCGACGCCAGCGGGAGATCGGCGTCCGCATGGCACTGGGCGCGCGACGCGCGCAAGTCGTTGGTCTCGTGGCAAAGGACGGAGCGCGCGCTGTGGTCCCCGGCGTACTGCTCGGGCTCGTGGGCGCCTGGTTCCTGACGAGAACCATGCAATCGATGCTCTATGGTGTCGGCCCATCCGATCCCGTCGCCTTGGCCGGGGCCATTGCGTCGCTCCTGATCGTCGCGGCGGTCGCGTGTCTCTTTCCCGCGAGAAGAGCGTCACACGTAGACCCGCTGACCGCGATTCGTACGGAGTGATCCGGCCAGGCCCCAAAAGATTGTACTGGAGTAACATGCAGGGCGGTATCACGCGTGAGTTTCGATGGTGGTCTGGCCCGATTCCGCTCTCCGGTGTGTCGAGCCGCCGTACCCGCGTGCGAGGTTCCGATATCTCTTCCACCTCGCGAGCGATGCCTACGAGACCGATGGCGTCCGAATCGGCGACCATGACGCGCGTGCGCGTCTTCGAGACCTTCGAGCTCCTGCGGGCCCGATACACTCGGCAGCGCTTCGCGCCGCATGCCCATCACGAGTTCGTGTTCGGCATTGTCGAAACGGGCGCCGCGCGCACGCTGTTCCGCGGTGCGGAGGATGTGCATGCGCCCGGCTCTGTGATCACGTTCGGCCCGGGTGAGGTGCACACCGGAGCGCCGGCATGCGAGGAAGGCTGGAGCTATCGCATGCTCTATCCGAGCGAGTCGCTCGTTCGCTTCATCGCTCACGAAGCAACGGGACGCGACCTCACGCCGACGTTCGACACCTCGTGCGTGCACGACCCCGCACTCGCAGAGCGCCTGCGCGCCACGCACCAGGTTCTCGAGAGCAACGCGGATCGTCTACAGAAGGAGTGTGCGCTGCTCGAAGTCATCGGCGAGATCGTGATCCGCCACGCGTCCACTCGACCGAACGAGTCGGCACCCATCTCGGGCTCGAGGTCCTCGGCCGCGCTGCAACGCGTTCGGGACCTGCTCGAGGCACAGTACGCGCGAGCCGTCACCATTCGCGAGCTGGCTGACGTGGCCGGCCTCAGCACGTTTCACCTGATCCGTGTCTTTCGCGCCTCGTTCGGTCTCCCACCATACAAGTATCTCGAGCAAATCCGCATCCAGCAGGCGCGGCGTCTCATTCGCCTCGGCTTTCCGCTCACGCACGTCGTACACGCGACCGGCTTCTCCGACCAGAGTCACCTGACGCGATACTTCAAGCGCATCGTTGGCGTGACACCGGGCACGTATGCACGGGCCGGGCGCGACTTTCGCGCCGCGGAGCGGGTGGCCTGACATGCGCCGCATCATTGCATCCGTGGCTGTGGCGGTCGTCGCCTCGAGCAGTGGCGTGTGGCGGTCGCTGGGAGCGCAGGCCAGGCCCGGCACATCGTTAGGTGCCGAAGAGCGGGCGGTGCTCGCGACCGTGCAGCGGCTATTCGACGCGATGCGCACGAAGGACACGGCTGCGTTCCGCGACATCTTCGAGCCTAACGCCAAGCTCGTAGGCATGCGTGCGCGGCAGAACGGCGAGCAGGTTGTCCAGGTTCTGCCGTGGGACCGGTTTGCGTCCTTCATGGCGTCCGACACGCGCGGCCCGTGGATCGAGCGCGCGTGGTCGCCGGAAGTCCGCGTGCGGGGCACACTCGCCACAGTGTGGGCCGAGTACGACTTCCATTTCGGCGAGACGCCGAGTCACTGTGGCGTTGACGCCGTGCAGCTGCTCAAGACGCCGTCCGGATGGAAGATCGTCTCGATCGCGGATACCTACGAGCCGACCGGTTGCCCGAAGCGTGATCCGCCTCGCTAGCTTCCCTCGCCTTGGGTCGCATCGGGCCGCCATCTACGACGAAGGGTGTTCGGATGCTTCGGATGCCACGGATCAACCGGATCGCTCCCAGAATGGCCTAACGTGGTACCACAACGAGCGGCTTTTTGATGAACTACCTCGGGACGCATTGGCTTTCCCTTAGTGCATTTCATTCCTAACCCTGGCTCGTTGCGAGCGGAGCCTTCAGCATCGAGGAGCGATCCCGAGCATCCGAGTGATCCGCTGGATCCGAACACCCCTTCGTCTGTGGACCCTGCCTTCTCGGGTCGTCCTGTTGAATGCCAGCTAGGCGGTCGGGCGCAGCAACTGCGGGGCACGCAGCCGACTCACCCGCAGCTTCGCACCTGTGCGGAGGATCGCGATGTAATCGCCGCCGAACCACGGCTGCACCTCGCGGATACGGTCGACGTTCACGATCACCGAGCGGTGAATCCGCACGAACTGCTTCGGGTCGAGCCCCTCGGTAAGCCCGGCGAGCGACGCGCGCAGGCGATGGCGGGTCTCTCCGACGTGCAGCACCATGTAGTTGCCGTCCGCCTCGATCCAATCCACGTCCGCCGCCGCGACGAATCGCACTCGGCCATCCGACCGAACGGCGAATCGGCCGATGTACGACTGCCCGCCGGGCCGGTGCGGTTCGGCCGCTTCGTGCTCGAGGTCGATCGATGCGTCGAGCCCATCGATCGACGCGCCGCTCCCCGGTTTCGCGCCGACCGCGCCTAACGAATCCGGAGCTGGCACCCGCGCACCGGCCTGCCAGCTCTGGACGAACTCGGCGAGACGTCGGCCCAGCTCGCCGTTCCGCCGCTCCTGAATCGCCTCGCGCGCGCGGTCGACGGCGGCCACCAGCCGCTCGTCGGGGAACGGCTTGAGCACGTAGTCCAGGGCGTGAACCTCGAACGCGCGAATCGCGTGCGAGTCGAACGCCGTGACGAAGACCACCACCGGCATCGACGCCACATCGAGGCGCTCGAGCACGGCGAACCCATCGAGTCCGGGCATCTGTACGTCCAGCAGGACGACGTCGGGCCCGTGCCGTCGAATTGCCTCGACCGCCGAGGCGCCGTCGCCGCACTCGGCCACGATGGTCACGCCCGGTATGCCGTGCAGGGCGATGCGCATGCAATCGCGGGCCAGGGGTTCGTCGTCCACGATCAGCACACGGACGGTTCCCGTGCCGGCAGGGCTCATAACGTTAGGCACCGGCGACTGCAGCATCTGTGACATCGCGATCCAGAACGGAGGTGTGGAAAGGCAGGAGAAGTCGCGCGCGAACGCCCCCTCCCGGAGCATCCGCGATCTCGAGCGAGGCCGCTTCGGGACCGTATAGCTCAGTGAGCCGCCCACGCGTGTTCGACAGACCGATGCCCTCGCGCGGGGAACGGCCGTCCGGCACCAGGCCTTCCCCGCTGTCTCGGACGGCGAGCTCGAGGTGCAATCCCACACGACGGGCCGAAATTCGAAGCTGCGCCAGCCCCGGCCTGCGAGCGATGCCATGCCGCAGCGCGTTCTCTACAAGGGGCTGCAGGATGAGTGGTGGCACGAGTGCGCTGCGCACGTCAGGGTCGATGTCCCAGGTCACGCGCAGCCGATCGCCGAACCGCACGAGCTCGATGTCCACGAAGCGGCCGAGGTAATGGATCTCCTCCGACAGCGCGACTTCGGCGGGCATCTCACGGTCGAGCGTCGTCCGCAGCAGGTCACCGAGACGCGCGAGCATGTCCACCGCTGCATCGTTCTCGCGTTTGCGAACGAGCCCTGAGGCTGCGTTCAGCGCGTTGAAGAGGAAATGCGGGTTGAGCTCCATGCGGAGCGCGTGGATGCGTGCCTCGACGAGGCTGAGCTGAAGCCGCGCCGCGCGCCCTTCGGCCTGCGCCGCATCGAGTGCGAGGCGTCGGAATCGCTCGTGATACTCGAACGCGAAGTAAGCGCCGAGCGCGGCGGCGTAGATGACGACATCGGTCGCCAGATAGCGATTGGTGAACACGTAGATGGTCTTGCCGACAGTGGGGCCCCATGCCGACGGGCCGGCCACCCAGTAGTACGCCGAGCCGAACGCGGAGAGTTGCGCGAGCGACAGGACGACCGCAAGCGTGAGGTGAATCGCCGTGGCCTGCCGCCACCGCCCGCCGTCGAACGGAAAGCGTCGGCCGAGCGCAATGATACCCGGCATGCAAAGCATCCAGAGGATCCACCAGAGCGCCTCGTTGCGGAGCACGTAGATCATCGGCTCCTGACTGCCCTGGATCTCGAGCATGACGTAATCCTTCACGCACTCGAGGAGCCCGATGGCCGCGCACGCCCCCGCGGCGACGAGCGAGGACACTCGCCAGTCGAGTTGATCGCGGTTGAACGTCGAGGTCGATGACTCCGTCATGATCGCGCAGTTCCTAATACCGATGACCGAAAACGAATGACCCACGACCCACAACTGAAGACTCGCCATGACTTCTCGTGATGTCTTGGCGAGTCATGAGTTCTCGGTCGTGAGTCATTGGTTCTCGGTCATCAGTTTCGCAGGGTGATGTGGACCTTACGGCTAACATAAGGCCCACGCGTCCCCGCGTGGGGCGAACCGTGGTATTCCGCGTCCCAACGGTGACTTGCGCGGCGCTACTCCTCCCTCAGCGCGGCGATCGGGTCCACGCGCGCAGCGCGCCAGGCGGGTAGCGCCCCCGCGGCGACCGCCACCACCGTAAGAATGATCACCGATACGATCACGGTTGCCGGATCGGAAGCCGACAGCCCGTAGAGGAGCGACCGCACGAGCCTCATACTCGCAAGCGCGGCGAGCGCCCCCAACATCACCCCCACGATGACCATCCGGGCAACCTCACCGAGCACGAGCTGCACGACCCGGCTTCGCGCGGCACCTAACGCGATGCGGATGCCGATCTCGTTGCGGCGGCGTGCCACGCTGTACGACAGTGTGCCGTAGAGTCCCACCGTCGCGAGCAACAGGGCGACCACCCCGAAGAATCCCGACAACGTCGCCATCAGCCGGTCCCGGGTGAGCGACGCGTCGAGCTGCACCGACAGCGGCGTGAGATCGATCGTGATCGACCGATCGACCTCGGCGACCGCGCGCTTGACGCCAGGGACGATCGCGGACAACGGACCGTCCGTCCGCAGCTCGTACTGCCGATAGGGCGACCCCCGTTCACCCTGCGCCATGGCGAGGTAGACGGTCGGCTGCGGATCTTCGCGGAGCTCGCGGTACTTGGCGTCGCGGACGACGCCAACGATCTCCACCGGTGGCGCCAGTGTATCGTGCAGGCGCTGTCGGTAGTACTTCCCCACCGGGCTCGTGCCCGCGAAGAATCGCCGCGCGACCGTCTCGTTGATGATGGCGACCTTCGGCGTCGTTGGTCGATCGCGCTCGTCGAAGTCGCGGCCCGCAACGAGCGACGTGCCCATGGCGCCGAAGAATCCGTCGGTGACCCGGTTGAGCCAGACCATGTTGTCTTCGGCACTCTTGGCGACGTAGCCGTCGACATCGATGTGGCCGTTCCAGGCCATGCCGCTCACCGGTGTAATTTCCGCGGCGCTCGCGGCCCGAACACCCGGGACCGCGCGGAAACGTCGCAGGAGATCGTCGTGCACGGAGCCGAAGCGGTCGGAGAACGCGCCCGCATCCGACAGGTTGACGCCGACGAGCAGGACGCCGTCGCGGTGGAATCCAGGGTCGAGCGTCATCAGCTTGCGAAAGCTGCCTAACAACAAACCGGCGCCGATCACCAGAACGAGCGAGAGCGCAATCTGTCCGATTACGAGGGCCTTGCCGACACCGAATCGGGTATGCCCTTCAGCGATTCCACGCCCATTGGACTTGAGCGCGCCCTGTGGGTCGACCCGGGCGGCACGCCACGCCGGCGCCATGCCGAAAAGAATCCCGGTTGCCACCGCGACGATCAGCGTAAACACCAGCACTCGACTGTCGACGCCCAGGTCGAGAATGACCGGATCGCTGGCGCGAGTGAGCAGCCCCACCAGGAGTGCCGTCCCCCACCGCGCCAATGCAACGCCGACGAGCGCGCCCAAACCGGCAAGGAGCACACTCTCCGTCAGTAGCTGCCGAACGATCCGCCCCCGTCCCGCACCGATCGCGAGTCGGACCGCGATCTCGCGTGCACGGACAGCGGCGCGAGCGAGCAGGAGGTTGGCCACGTTCGCGCACGCGATGACCAGGACGACGGCAACGACGACCATGAGGACCGTGAGGGCCCGTTGGTACTCTCGGCGAACGGCAGAGAGGCCGTTGGAAACGGACATCACGGCGAGCTTGGTCTGCCGATACGACGCCTGCTCGCTCGGACCCCAGTCTTCGGGGACGGTAGACTCGAACACGACGGGCGCGAGCGAGGCAAGTCGGTCCCCCGCCTGCGAGGGCGTCACGGTCGGCTTCGGACGTCCCATAACGTGCAGGTACCACGTGCTCCGCGCATCGAGGTGGGGGGCGAGACACAGCGGCACGTACACCTGCACCGACTCACCGACGTCGACGCCGAAAAAGGATGGGTCGGTGACGCCCAGGATGACGTGCGGCTTGCGGTCGAGTGAGATCGTCTTGCCGATCACGTCTCGCGACCCGCCGAACTCGGTCTGCCAGAATCCATAGCCCAGGACCACGGTGGGCTGACAACCCCGAATGTCGTCCGCTTTGCTCAGCAGGCGACCCACCGCGGGCCTGACGCCGAGCGTCGCGAAGTAGTCCCCGCTCACCAGACTGCCGCGTGCGTTTCGGACCTCGCCGCCTGAGCGCAGGTTGAAGAACGCGCCACCGTACGCGAACGCACCGGAGAACACATCCTGCCGGTCGCGAATCTGCTCCCAGATCGGGTTCGTGAACTCACTCCCGCCCTGATCGCCACCGAACGTGACCTGGAGGAGCTCGTCCGGACGCTCTACCGGAAGGGTTCGAAGCACCACGGCGTTCAGGAGGCTGAAGATGGCCGTGTTCGCGCCGATGCCGAGCCCTAACGAGAGGACGGCCACCAGCGCGAACCCGGGGCTCGCGCGCAGGGCGCGCAGCGCGTATCGCACGTCCGCCGCGATCGACTCGAGCCAGGTGAGCAGATCGGCGTCACGCGTACGCTCCTTCTGAACGCCCGGGTTGCCGAACCGGCGCCGCGCCTCGCGCTGCGCGTCGGCCTCGCTCATCCCACCGGCGATGAGCTCGTCCGCGCGCTCGGCCATGTGGAACTCCAGCTCGCGCTGAATGTCGGCCGACACGCGGTTCGGCCGCAGGACGTTGACGAACCGACGATACCAACCCATGGCACTCCTTGATCGCCTCGTTAGGCTCCTGGGGACCAACCCTACTCTTCCCGCAGCGCCGCGATCGGGTCGACGCGCGCCGCGCGCCACGCGGGCAAAGCGCCAGCCGCGAGTCCAACCGCCGCCAGAATCGCCGCCGAGCCGATCACCGTCGCCGGATCCGAGGGCGACAGCCCAAACAGGAACGACGTCATGACTCGCGTGCTGAAGAACGCCGCCAGCGTTCCCAGCGCCACTCCGATAATGACCAGACGCACGACTTCACCAAGCACCAGCCGCATGACGCGTTCACGGCCGGCACCTAACGCGATTCGAACGCCGATCTCGTTTCGCCGTCGCGCCACACTGTACGACAGCGTTCCGTACAGCCCGATCGTGGCGAGCAGCAGCGCCAACGCGCCGAAAAATCCCGACAAGGTCGCCAGCAAGCGCTCCCGCGCGAGCGACGCGTCGACTTGTTGCGACAACGGGGTGAGCTCGAGCGCAATCGCCCGGTTGACTTCTGCGACCAGCGCCTTGACGCTGGGCCCGAGGCTCGATGGCGCGCCAGCCGTGCGAAGCACGTAGTTGGCATACGGGCTCCGCGCACTATCCTGGCTCAGTGGCAGGTACGCCGCCGGAAGTGCTTCCTCGCGAAGTTCTTCGTACTTCGCGTCCTTGACCACGCCGACGATCTGGATCGGTGCGCCGAGGTTGTCGTGCTCCACCAGGCGGTAGTACTTGCCGAGCGGACTCGTCCCGTGGAAGAACTTTTTCGCGAGCGCCTCGTTCACGATCACGACGGGCACGGCTCCCAGCCGGTCCCGGGCGTCGAAGTCGCGACCGGCGAGCAGTGGCGTCCCCATCGCGGCGAAGAACCCGTCCGTCACCTGGTTGAAATAGGCAAGCGCATCATCGGTGCTCTTCGGCGTGAATCCGTCGACTCGAATGAAGTCGTTCCAGGAGCTCCCGCTGATGGGCGTGATGACCGACGCAGCCGCGGCTTGTACTCCCGGGAGTGCCCGGAACCGTGCAAGGAGATCGCTGTGGACCGCACCGTATCGGTCCGACCCGTAACCGGCGTTCCGCAGGTTCACGGAAACGATCAGCACGCCGTCGCGCCTGAACCCCGGGTCCAGCGTCACGAGATTGCGAAACGTGCCTAACAGCAGGCCCGCGCCGATCACCAACACGAGCGAGAGCGCGATTTGGCCGACGACCAGTGCCTTGCCAATCGTGAACCGCGAGTGGCCCTCTGCCACACCACGACCGTTCGCCTTGAGCGCGGCCTGCGGATCGATCCGCGTGGCACGCCATGCCGGTGCCAGGCCGAACAGCAAACCGGTCAGAATCGCGACGCCTAACGTGAATGCCAGCACTCGGCCGTCGAGCCCGACGTCCAGGGACACCGGAAGCTGCCCACGCGACAACAGGCCGATGAGCAACGACGTCCCCCACCGCGCGAACACGATGCCGGCCATCGCCCCAAGCGCGGCAAGCAAAACGCTCTCCGTGAGGAGCTGGCGCACGAGCCGCCGGCGCGCCGCCCCGATTGCCAGCCTGATCGCCATCTCGCGCCCGCGCGCTGCCGCGCGAGACAACAGCAGATTCGCGACATTCGCGCAGGCCACGAAGAGCACGAGGCCGACGACCGCCATGAGCACCATCAGCGCGCGCTGATATTGCCGGCGAATCGGCGACAGCCCGTTCGCCGCCGCAACCACACTCAGCCCGTTCGTCAGATACTGCGCCCTCTCGGCGACGCCCCAGCGCTCCGGAACGGTGGCCTCGTACACCGCCGGCGCGATCGCCGCGACTCGCGTCGCGACCTGTTGCGGTGTCACGCCTGGCTTTCGACGGCCCACGACGCGAAGGTACCACATGGTCCTCGAGTCGAGCTCCGGTCGCAGGCATAACGGCACGTAGACCTGTGCCGATTCGCCGACGTTTACGCCAAAGAACGACGGATCGGCGACGCCGACAATCATATGCGGTCTGTGATCCAGCGAGATCGTCTTGCCGATCACGGCACGCGACCCGCCGTACTCGCTTTGCCAGAACCCGTAGCCCAACACGGCAACCGGCTGACATCCGCGCACGTCGTCGGCGCGCACGAGCAGTCGCCCGAGCGCCGGCCTGACGCCTAACGTCGAAAAGTAGTCGCCGCTGACCCAGGTACCGTTCGCGCGTCGGATCTCGCCGCCGGCCGTCAGGTTGAACTCCGTCCCGGAATAGCCGAACACGCCGGAGAATGCGTCCTGTCGGTCACGAATCGCTTCCCAGAGCGGATTGGTGAAGACCGTTCCGCGTTCCTTGCCTCCCATGGTCACCTGCATGAGCTCTTCCGGGCGCTCGACAGGCAGCGTTCGCAGAACGACGGCGTTGATGAGGCTGAAGATCGCCGTGTTGGCCCCGATCCCGAGACCTAACGACAGGATGGCCACGATGGCGAACCCCGGACTTGCCCGGAGGGCGCGCAGCGCATACCGGACGTCCGCGCTCAGCGACTCGAGCCACGTGAGGATGTCGGTGTCGCGCGTGCGTTCGCGCTGGACGCTCGGGTTGCCGAAGCGACGGCGAGCTTCTCGCCGCGCATCGGCCTCGGTCATGCCACGGGCAATGAGCTCATCGGCGCGCTCGGCCATGTGAAACTCCATCTCGCGCCGGATGTCGCCCGACAGGCGATCCGGGCGCAGCATGTTGATCAACTGCCGGTACCATCCCATAGCGGCTATCCCGGTGAGGACTCGTTACGCGTAGCGGAGGACGCGTGTTACGCCTTCGGTGAGGCGCGCCCAGCTCTCCTGCTCCGTCGCCAGCTGCTTCTTGCCGGCGGGCGTGAGTGTGTAGAACCTCGCCTGGCGATTCTTCTCGGTCACGCCCCAATCGGCGCGAAGCCATCCGTCCTGTTCCATCCGGTGGAGCGCGGGGTACAGCGACCCTTCCTCGACGCGGAGCAAGTCGGCGGATGCGCGCTGGATGTGCGCCGTGATGGCGTAGCCGTGCATGCGACCCTGGGCCGTCAGGGTCTTGAGGATGAGCAGGACGAGCGTGCCCTGCAGAATGTCGTTGCGTTGTCTGGACATGGCGGCTAACAGAACTAGCTATCCATAACTATCTAGGGGTAGCGTACGAACAGCGCCCTGGAATGTCAACGTTCCGATGTCAGTCAGACACGCTAACGCCTCAGACGGTTGGCTACGACTCAGTTCAACTACAAGTACCAAGTTGTGAGTTGAGTCAGTCATGAGTCATCAGGCATCAGAGCCCGTTTCCTCCAGTGGTTCGGTGCGAGCGCTCCTGCCGCGTTTCCAACTCGAGGAAACGGAACCTGATGCCTGATGACCAACCACCGACAGACCGACCCACTTGGAACTGGCCGCGCCAAGCCGAAAGCCGTGCCTACGAAATCGTCGCGGCAACCCTGCGTCGAGGCTGGTGTACTAACTGAGTCGAAGGAGGTGTGTCGATGATGCCCGGCTTATCGAGTATCCGCGCCTGGGTTGGCGCGTTCTCTCTTACTGTTTCGGTTGTTCTACCGGCCTCGGCGGCGTTGGCCGCGCCGGCCGCGAATGACTCTACCACCGCCGGCAGCCGCACGGCCGAACTGACGGAACGCGATGTTGCCGCGTCGAACGAGAAGATTGGGATGGCGTACTCGGATCTCGCAGCCATGTGGGCCAACGGGCTCGCGCGGATGCACGAGCGCTTCGCGGTCCCGCGGCTGCTTCGCTATCGTGGCGCGGCGCGCAGCGCATGCGGCATCATGCAGCCCAACAACGCCGCCTACTGCCCGAACGAGAACGCGATCTACTACGATGAGGTTTTCGTCGCGGCGCAGGCGAAAGCCGCCGCGCTGGAGCTGGGCACCGACGGCGACATGGCAGGCATCGGGGTCATTGCCCACGAGATGGGCCACGCCGTGGCGATCCAACTCGGCCTCGATGCAACCCGTCCCTATGACAACGAGGCTGCGGCCGACTGTCTCGCCGGCGCCTTCGCTCGCCACGCCGACCGTAACGGCTCGCTCGAGAAGGGCGATGTGAACGAGGCGTTCTTCGGCATGGCCGCGGCCGCGGACCCCACGCCGGAGCTGACCGGCGATCGTCGCATCGACCGCGTGATTCTGCGGCGGGCGGCCGTCATGGCCCACGGCACAAAGGACCAGCGGATGCAGAATTTCCGGAAGGGGTTGGAGGGAGGAGCCGGGGCGTGTTTTGAGGAGTTGGGAAGCGTGAACTGACGGCGGCGGGGGACGGACGACGGGCGATGGCTAGAAAGCGTGAACCCTCGGGATGCCTCTGATCCCATAAGAGCATCCCGAGAGTTTCCGCGTTTAACCGTCGCCCGTCGTCCGTCGCCCGTCCCCGGCAGTTCGTCGCCAGTCGCCTAGTTCCTCAGACTCTCCACCACCTCTACACTCGCAGCCCGTCTCGCCGGCCCAAACGCCGCCGCCAGCGCCGCCGCCAACACGATTACCATCCCCGACCCGAACGCCACCGCATCGAACGCCGGGATCATCGTCAGGTGCGACGAGATGAAGCGCGACGCGCCTAACGCCAACAGCGCTCCCACCACGACGCCGATCGCCGCCAGCCGGATCGATTGGCGCACCACCAACTCGATGATCGCGCGACTGGTCGCGCCGAGGGCGCAGCGGATGCCGATCTCCTTCTCGCGCAGCGCAACCACGAACGACAGGACCCCGTAGATCCCGGTGATCGTGAGTAGCAACGCGATCGCGCCCAGGGCCGACGCAACCCAGTGCGCCGCGCGGAACGGGTAGAGCTGCACGGCCACGGACTCGTCCAGGGTGCGGATCTCGATCGAGCCGCTGGGGTCGATCGACGAGAGACGTCGCTGGATCGATACGAGGCTCGATGGTCCTTCCGAGCGCGTGGCAACGACAAGTGTCGGCAGGTTGCTCTCCACGCTGCCGGGCTCGTACACCGTGGGATGATCCATGCGCTCGCCGTAGAATCCGGCGACGACGTTCCCCACTACTCCAATGACCCGGGCTCGCTGACCCGTCTGTCCGACGTAGGCCGAAGAGAGCGTGATCGTCGCTCCAATCGGATCGCGACCTGGCCACAGTCGCTCCGCGGTGGCCTCGCTCACGATGGCCAGACGCTCCTCGCTGCGAGCTTCCTCCGCCGAAAATGTGCGGCCGCGGCGGACCGGGATGCCTAACGCCGCGAAGTACCCGGGCGAGACTCGTACACTACCCGCTGTTGCCGACCCGGCGTTTGGAGCGCCCGTGACGACTCGCTGCGGGAACCGGCCATCGAATGCCCCGTGCGAGCTCGTTTCGACGGCCCGGACTACCGGATCGCTCTGCAGCCGCTCGAGCACCCGCGACCGCAGCGCTTGTGGCGCGTGCACCTGAACCACGCCGGCGGTCCGGAATCCCACGTCGAGCGACTGCAGACGCTGGGCGCCGCGCAGCAGCACCGTCCCGGTGATGAGCAACAACGCACAGAACGTCACCTGTCCGAGCACGAGGGCGTTCCGAAGCCGCGTCGGCCTGATCGCGGTGGAGAACTCGCCGCGCGTCGCACCGACGACATTGGTTCGCGTCGTCTGCAGCGCCGGTGCGAGCCCGAACACCACCGCCGCGACCACGGCGCAAGCGACCACAAACGCGAACAGCTGAATGTCCGGACCAAGCGGTAGGACACGCAGGTACGATGAGAACGTGGCCGGGACGGTGGCGAACATGAGCGTCACGGCGACGTCGAGCGCGAGGCGTGAGAGGGCGTATCCGACGAACGCCGCGGGGACGGCGAGCAGCAGCGCCTCCGTCATGAGCTGTCTCACGAGTCGTCCGCGCGCCGCACCGAGCGCAAGGCGAATGCCGAGCTCTCGCTGCCGAGCCATGCCACGCGCGAGCATCATGTTCGCGACGTTGGCACAGGCGATCACCAGTACGAGCGCAAAGGCGACGAACAGCGGCGACACCTCGAGCATCGTGGCCGGCGACATGTAGAGCGCCGTGGCGCGTGGCTCCAGCGTGACCGTTGGCGCGCGCTCGGGCTCCGGCCGATCCGCTGTCGCAGCCGACGCCCACGCGCTCAATGCCCGAGCAGCGCCCGCGGGTGTCATCCCCGGCACGAGGCGTCCCACCACTTTCAGCATCGGGTCATCGGCACCGGACCCCGCGGCGCGGTCGTCGAGCGCGGCCGCCATGGTGATCGGCACCCAGAAATCCGGCGGGGTGTCACCCAACCCATCGAATCCCTCGCGCGCCACACCGACGATCTGGTACGATCGGTCGCGGATCGTGAGCGCCGTTCCGACAATGCTCGAATCGCCACCGAACCTGGCGAGCCACGCGCGATGGCTCAACACGAGAATCGCGCCGCCACCAGGGGTCGCCGCGTCGTCGGGCTGAATCAGCCTGCCTAACGCTGGCCCGACGCCCAGCATTCGGAAGAAGCCACCGGTGACCGCCTGGAGCATTACTGGCTCCCCGTCCCGCCGGGCAATGATCCAGACCGAGGCGAAGCTCTCCGAGAAGGCCGGATTCGCACGCGCGAGCGCGCGATACTCGTTCCAGCGCATGTAGCGCTCGCGGCCCCACTGATCGTGCAGCCGCATCTCGAACAGCGATCGTGGATCGCGCACGTCGAACAGCCGGAGCACGTACGCGTCAAAGATCGTGAACGCTGACGTCACGAGCCCGAGTCCGAGCCCGATGGTGAGGACGACCGTGAGCGCGAATCGAGGCGCACGGCGGAAGCTGCGAACGGCGAATCGCGTGTCCTGCATCAACTGCTCGATCGCATCCATCCGCGAGGCAGACCGCGCCTCTTCCGTGAGGGCGGTGACGTTGCCGAAGTCGCGCCGGGCCGCTCGCCGAGCCTCGGTTTCGCTCTCGCCTCCGGCCATTCGGCGTTCGACGTCGCGCTCCAGGTGATACCGAATCTCCTCGTCGAGCTCGTCGTCAGTGGCGCGACGCCTAACGAGCGAGCGCAGCGGGACGGTCAGCATGCGCCAGATTCGCATGCTACCCGGCGTCGAGTATGAGGCCCAGCGCCGTGGCGAACCGCTCCCACGCGTCGCGTTCGGCCGCGAGCTGCTTGCGCCCCGCAGCCGTCAGCTCGTAGTAGCGCGCACGACGATTGTTGTCCGACGTGCCCCACTCCGCCTTCACGAACCCGCGCGCCTCGAGCCGCCGCAGCGCCGGATACACCGACCCGTAGTTGATCTCGAGGGCGCCCTTCGAGACGACCTGGATGGATTGCGTGATGTCCCACCCGTTCGCCGGGCCACTCCTGAGGAGCCGCAGCACGATGAGATCGAGTGTTCCCTGAAGCAGGTCAGTCTTCGCGTCGCTCATGCATGCTCCTATTGCAGGGTAATAGGTAACCGCTGACCTATTGATGGTCAATAGGAGCCAAACGAGGAAGAACTGCGAACGCTGGGAAACGCGGACGGCGCTCCGCATCGGACGCTGAATACGCTGGAAGACGAATTCAAGAAAGTGCAGCGGCTTCCGCGGCGGCGCGAAGCGCCTCAGCGTTCTCAGCGTCCGTGGTTCCGATTTGTTCGCCGATAGATGAAACCGTCTTAGTCGCGATACGGAGAATCGTCGTCGCCGTCGTCGTCCGACGCGGAGCTCGCGAGCGTCGCGAGCGTGGCGGGCGGCACCAGCGACCGCGCGAGGTCGATCAGCATCGGGCTCAGGTGGCCACCGTACCGAAGCAGCGACACCGCCCGGCTCCGTCGTGCCAGCAGGAAGGCGATCGGCGCCATATCCCGCTTCGCCGCGTTGCACTCCGGACACGCCAGCACGAGGTTGTCGCGACGGTCGTACGCCGACTGGCCTCGACGTGGCGCGACATGATCGAGTGTCATCTCCGAGGGCTTGAACTTTCGCTCGCAGTACGCGCAGACCGGCCCATGCTCGGCCAGCAGCCACCGGCGAGTCTCAGCATAGGCCGAACGGTGCGTGGGGTGGGACGTGAGCCGGGCGGTTGCCGCGTGAGACCAGTCGGGGCTCGCCTTCCCCGAACGGCGACCCCGTCTCGGGCGAGCCGACTTCGCCTTCGCCGCTGGCGACGGCCGCTTCCGCGCTGGTTGCTTCGTGGCGCCGCGCGGTGCTGATTCCGACACGGCTTGCTTGCGGCCCGCGGATCCGTGGCGGCGTGAAGCTCCCGCGCCGCGGTCGGGGCGCGGCGCGGGATTCTCGTCTCGGTACGGGGAGTTGTCTGACGAACGCGGCAATCTCAGAGGTTTCCGTGGTGATTCGGGGGCGCCCAGACTCAGGCGGCTCCAACTCATCAAAAATACAGCCTAACCGCAAGTCCCATGGCATTTCACGTCGTCCGACTGGGCACGCCTCGCCTGAGCGGGGAAGGCCTGCGCATCGGGACGGTTCGCCGCCCGCCCCGCGGAGTCCGAAAGGAGGATTTCGCGACCCTGGACTACTTCGACGTCTGGCTTCCCGAGCTCGCGCCGCCAGCCGATATGGTGTCGTGGGCGCTCTCGGACCCGTGGACCGACAAGCGTTGGGCGACCTTCGCCAGGGCGTACCGCAAGCATATGTCCACGCCAGAAGCGCGACACCTCACGCAGCTGCTGGCAAAAATGTCCCACCAGACCAACCTGTCCGTCGGATGCTACTGCGAGGACGAAACCCGCTGCCACCGATCACTGCTGCGCGAGCTGTTGGTCGAGGCTGGAGCGGACGTGCGTGAGTGACCTAACGCTTACAAAGCTCGCGCTTGCGCGACTACGACGGAATCTGTATCCTGTCGACACACCTGCCTCACGGAGCAGATCGATGCGCAAGCCCACCTTCGAAGCCGACGTCGTCGCCGTGCTCTGCACGTCGGTCGTCACGGGCGTTTCGTTTGGATGAGATAGCATCGATCGCACGCTGAGCCGGGCCCCGGAGAGGGCGGCACCGCGATCGGTGCCGCCCTCTCTGTTTCTCTCGGTGCCCCGTCCGGTCGGGTCGCGCCGATCGCCAGGATCGTTATGTCAGAATCGACTGAGATCGCCCTCCCGGCGCCTGCCGCCGCACCGGGCGAAAGTATCTGGGGAGCCGTGCGCGAAGCGCTTCGCGGCTCCCGGCGCAACTATACCGAAGGGCCGATAGGCCGCGCGATCCTCATCCTCGCCATCCCCATGGTGTTGGAGATGATGATGGAGAGTGTGTTCGTGGTCTGCGACGTGTTCTTCGTGTCGAAGCTCGGCCCGGATGCCGTCGCGACCGTGGGACTCACGGAGTCGCTGCTCGCAATCGTGTACACGATCGGGATGGGACTCTCGATCGGCGTGACGGCGACTGTCGCTCGTCGAACTGGCGAGCACGACAACGAGGGTGCGTCGCGCTCGGCCGTTCAGGGGATTACGCTCGGGCTATTCGTGTCACTCGGGCTCGGAGTGCTCGGAGCGATCTTCGCACCGACGCTGTTGAGACTCATGGGCGCGTCGCCCGACGTACTCGCAACGGGAAGCCATTTCACGCGCGTCATGCTCGGCGGGAGCGCGTCGATCCTGCTGCTGTTCCTGATCAACGGGATCTTTCGCGGTGCTGGAGACGCGCAGTTGTCCATGCGTACGCTCTGGCTCGCGAACGGGATCAACATCCTGCTCGGACCTTGCCTGATCTTCGGACTGGGTCCGTTCCCACGGCTTGGCGTGACCGGTGCCGCGGTCGCGACGACCATCGGGAGAAGCACGGGTGTGCTGTTCGGCCTGGCGCAGTTCTTCAGGCAGAGTGGCCGGGTGCACATCCATCGCCGGCATCTGACGGTGGATCCCGGACTCATGGTGAAGCTGCTGCGACTCTCGGGCAGTGGCATGTTCCAGGTGCTGATCGGCACGGCGAGCTGGATCGGTCTCGTGCGGATCCTCGCCGGATTCGGAAGCACGGCACTGGCGGGGTACACGATCGCGATCCGGATCGTGCTGTTCGCGCTGCTGCCGTCGTGGGGGATGGGGAACGCGGCGGCGACGATGGTCGGTCAGGCGTTAGGTGCTGGCAAGCCGGACCGGGCGGAACAGGCGGTGTGGAGGGCAGCCTTCTACAACCTGTGCTTCCTCGGAGTGGTGGGCGTGATCTTCGTCTTCGGGGCGCGCGGCATCGTGCAGCTGTTCACGTCCGACCCGGCCGTGGCGGAGTACGCCCGAACGGCGCTGCGCGTAATCGCGATCGGGTTCGTGCTGTACGCCTACGGCATGGTGCTCTCGCAGTCGTTCAACGGTGCGGGCGACACGTGGACGCCGACGTGGCTCGGATTCTTCTCGTTCTGGCTGTTCGAGATACCGCTGGCGTACCTGCTCGCGGTCCATCTCGGGTTCGGCCCGTTCGGGGTGTTCACGGCGATCCCGATCGCGTTCTCCGTGTACGCGATCGCGGCGCTCGTGATGTTCCGCCGCGGCGGGTGGAAGGCCAAAGTGGTGTAACCCACCATGCGGCTGACGACCTACGCAACGGCCGCCGAATTTCTCGCGGCGGCCGGCCCCACGCTCGCCGAGCACGAGGCGGAACATCATCTCGTGCTCGGCGTCGCGGAAGCGGCGGCGACGGGCCGCGCACCTAACGACGACCTGTTTCTGGCGTCAGTCTACGACGCACGCGGCCTGGCGCTCGCGGCCCTAATGACATACGGGTATCCGCTGCTGCTGGCGAGCGACCGCGCGGACGTAACGTCTGCCTCGGCGCCCCTGTGGGACGCGCTCGCCGCCGAGCAGCGTCTGCCGCGGTATGTGATCGGCACAGTCGGCCAGGTCGAAGGCGCCGTGGAGCAATTCACGCGCGCGTCACGCGATGTCGCGAAGGTCGCCATGCGGCAGCGCTCGTACAAGCTCACGTCACTCGATGCCCTGCCTTCATCGTCAGGAAGCTTGCGCGTGGCGACATCGGATGACCTCGATCTCGTGGCCGAGTGGATCTCGCAGTTCGAGGCCGAGGCGCTCGCGAACATCGGGACTCGATCGACAAAAGCGTCGGCGGCGCGGCGCATTGCGGCGGGCGAGATCTATCTGTGGTCTGACCCCGACCCGCGAACCATGGCGGCTTCGGCGCGGCCGACGAAGCGCGCGATTGCGGTCAATGGCGTGTACACACCGCGCGAGTGGCGTCACCGTGGTTATGCAACCGCGTGCGTGGCCGCGCTCAGCGAGTTGCTGCTGAGACGCGGGTTCGAGCTCTGCGTGCTCTACACCGACCTGTCGAACCCGACATCGAACTCGATCTACACGCGAATCGGATATCGACCGCTGCGCGACTTTCTCATGTTCGAGCTATCGGCTGAAGCACCACGCCGGTGACGCCTTGTTGCCGTCGCGTCGAGGGCGTAGGATGGCTGCACAACCTCGGCCGGAGATTGCATGTCGATTCGCCAGCTGGCGCTCGCGAGCGCCGCCTGCCTCGTTGCCGCAGCGCTAGCGGCTACCGCCGTCGCCACACGTACTGACGCCCGCACGTCGAAGGCCGCCGTTCGCGTTCTGGTGTACCACGACATGGAAGGCCTCGCCGGCCAGGACGACTGGAAGACCTACCTCTTCAGCCATCCCGAGAAGTATCCCGAAGGCCAGAAGATGCTCGCGGCGGATCTCAACGCGGTGATCGACGGGCTCTTTGCCGGCGGCGCGACGCAGGTCGATATCGTGGACGCGCACGGCAGCGGGAATCCGGAGCCCGATGTACGGCGGGACCTCCTCGACCAACGCGCGAAGCAGGTGTTCCGGGACAAGGCATTCGATCCATACGTCGACCTCACGGCGCCTAACACGTATGACGCCGTGGTGGCGGTCGCGATGCATGCGAAGACCGGGAGCCGCGGCTTCGCGTCGCACACGATCACGCTCGGGATGGACATGCTGCTCAACGGCAAGTCGATCACCGAGAGCGAGATCGTGGCGTACTCGTGGGGGCGCGTGGGCGTTCCGCTCATCTTTGTCTCGGGCGATGACCGCCTCCAGAACGATCTGAAGGTCATGCCGTGGCTCGAGTTCGTCGTCACGAAGAAGGCCACCAGCTCCTCGACGGTCGAACTACGGAACGTGGACTCGGTACACGCCGAGATGAAGGAAAAGGCGGCGCGCGCGGTGCGGAATCTGGCGAAGGCCAAGGTCATGAAGGTCGCCGAGCCGCTCGAGGCCGGGCTGCATGTGGTGCCGCCGGCGTCACTCGCGTCGCTCGCGGGCGTTCCGGGGCTTACGTACGCGAATGAGACGGTCACGTTCAAGGCACCGAACTATCGTGCTGCGTACGACGGCGTACTGGGACTCGTTAGGGCGGCAACCGCCGGATACTCGGGCGTCCTGGTGGAGAACGTGCGCAGGCTGCCCGATGGGAAAGAGATCATGGCCAATTACTCGGACTCGCTGTTCATGCGATGGATGGACTACGAGTCGGGCCGCTGGAAGCCACCGGTTCCACCACCAGCCACCAACAAGACGTTTCACGGCGATCGCTAGCGCTACCGGAGCACCAGCGTGTACGGCATCGCACCGGTCACCCATGGTGTGACGGATCAGACGGCGGAGCTCCGTGGCATCCGCCTCACGGAGACGTCACACAGCCCGAATGCGCGAATCGCGAGGCACCGACACGCATATCCTGCCGTCACGCTGGTCCTCAGCGGCGGCTTTCTCGAGGACTTTGGCGCGCGCCACATGCACGAATGCGGTGCGATGTCCGTGCTCGTGAAGCCCGCCGACGCCCCGCATTCCAACCGCTACTCGAGACTCGGAGCGCGGTCGTTCATCGTCGAGTGCACCAGCGAATCTCCCGCATTCGACGCACTGGAACAGGCCGCGCCACAACCCGGCCTCGCACGAATTGTCGTTCCACTGCTCGAGCTCTACTCGGCGTTCCTCGCGGCCGCGCCCGAGCGGCAGGTGTTGGCGGAAGAGGCGGCGTTCGAGATCGCGCGGCGGTTACGGTCGCACCACCAATGGAAGACCCTCGAGCGACCAGTGTGGCTGAGTCGCATCGCTGACGCAGCTATCGAGGGCTGCACGCACCCGCTCAGCCTAACGACGCTCGCCGCCGACGTTGGCGTACATCCGGTGTACCTCGCCCGCGTGTTTCGCCGCCATTACGCACAGTCGATCGGCTCGTTCATGCTGCAGAGCCGCCTTCGGTTGGCCATGCGGCACCTGGCCACGACTGCCGAGCCGATCGCGCGCATCGCGCTGGAGTGTGGCTTCGCCGACCAGGCACACCTGACGCGATTGCTCCACCGCGAAACGGGTGCGACCCCTGCCCGGTTTCGCCGCGTCGCTCGCGCCACGGGTCGCGCCACGGCCTGAGCAACGTCCGCATCAGGGTTCAGATCGTTCAAGAATCGCGTTGGCAATGGCCCGAACTTCGGGCATGACCTGCGTCATTCGATCGATTGCGGGGATCGTTGTATTCGCCGCGATCGCCGCCGCGCCGGCGGCAGCCCAGTCCCCCGCACCGCTCGCCGCGGACTCCGTGAGGCGCGCCCTCACCGACTACGCCGACCGGGCCGAGGCGCTGGGGGTGTCCGGTGTGTTGCTGATCGCGGCCGGAGACGACGTCCTGTTGCACCGTGCGCTGGGATGGCGAGACCCGGCGCGGCGCGTGCCTAACGATACAACGACGCTGTTCTACATCGCGTCGATGGAGAAACAGTTCATCGCGACGGCCATCCTGGCGCTCGAGGACGAGGGTCGGCTGCGGACGACTGACTCCCTGCCGTCGTTCTTCGAGAACGTTCCGTCGGACAAGCGCGCGATCACATTGGACCAGCTGCTCTCGCACACCTCCGGCCTCGGGCTCTACGGCTGGGACCCGGTGCGGCGCGACTGGCTCGTCGAGGACCGCGACCAGGTGGTGCACGGGATCCTGCAGAGCCGTCCCGCGCACCCGCCCGGATCGCAGTTCGACTATCAGAACGTGAACTACCTCTTGCTGGCGGCAGTCGTCGAGCGTGTGAGTGGGCTCACGTGGGGAGCTTTCGTTCAGCAGCGATTTCTTCAGCCGTGCGCGATGCGGGACACTCATGTCGGGTGGGACCCGCGAGTGGTCCGCGAGAGAATGGCGTGGAGTACCGGCGACGAGAGCGAAGTGTTCACGATGGCCGACCGTCCCGCGAGCTGGCTCCGGCTCGGACGCGGTGTCGTCATGACCGCGTCGGACCTCTATCGTTGGATTCGCGCGATCGACAAGGGCGTCGTGCTCTCGGCCGGGTCGCGCCGGAAGCTGTTCACGATTCACGCCTCCCTCGGCACCGGCTACGGGTACGCTCTCGGCTGGTTCGTGCGCGCCGATTCGACTGGTGCGCCTCGCGTCGCTTTCCACGGCGGCGACTACGGCGCGTACCACAGCGAGATGCGCCTGTATCCGCCGTCGGGACGAGTCATGATCGCCCTAACGAACGTCGGGTATCGCGGACGGTCCATCACGGAAACGCTGTTGAACGGAGCGGTCATGGTGTCCCGCGGATCGCCGAGTCCTCTCCCGTTGCTCTTGTCTCGTGATGCGGTCGCCGAGGACTCGCTCGCCGGGGAGTACGAATCCGCCGCCGGTGGAACGATGCTCGTAAGCACGCTCGGCAGCTCGCTCGTGGTGACTCCGGTGACTCAGCGCGCCGTCGACTGGCTGACACACGGTGACACCGCCGGCTGGAGCGCTCGCGACATTGCTGGACGTAACGCGCTGCGACTGGTCGATGGCCTCAAGGCCGGCCGCGTCGACTTGGGCCTCGGCGGCCCGCTGCGAGCCGACCTCCGTCGTGAGCTCGACGCGGAATGGTCAGGCCTCACGCGAGTGGGCGGCCGTCTCAAGAGCGTCCAGCTGCTTGGCACCGCACCGGGCACCGACCCGGGGGAGCAATTGTCGCTGCTGCGTCTCAAGTTCGAGCGTGACAGCCTGCTGTATGGCGTCGGCTGGAAGGACGGTACACTCGCGTACACGCGGCCCGGAGTGCGCAACGTGATCGGAACGACGGTCTTCGCGGCAGCCAAACGTGGCGACTGGGTCACGTACGACTGGACCGCCGACACGCTTGCTTCCGTCACGCTCAGTCGTGGTCACGCCGTCGCGAAGGCGCCGTCACTCGTTGTGCACTCGACGGATGGCGACGTCCTGTTCACGCGGCGGCCCTAGCTGGCGGCAACGCCGGATCGACCATAGGCCTAACGAGCGCTGACCGCGCGCCACCACGGATCGACAGCGGGCGGCGACGAGGGTTCGATCGACTGACCGAGCTTCGGCATGACGAGCGAGACGCCCGCGGCCGGAGCCGCGGCCACGACGCGCTCGGCCGGCTCATCCCAGGCGTGGAACGCCAGATTGAACGTCCCCCAATGGATGGGGAACAACAGCTTTCCCTGCACGAGCGTGCACGCCCGCACCGCCTGTTCGGGGGTGAGATGAATGTCAGGCCAGAGGTCGTCGTACGCGCCGATCTTGATAAACGCGACGTCGTACGGTCCGTAGCGCCGCCCGTTGTCGGCGAGGCCATCGAACGGGCCGGTGTCGCCGCTGTGAAAGACGCGATGCGTGGGCCCAATGATCGACCACGATGCCCACAGCGTCCGGTTTCCACTCGTTAGGCCTCGGCCGGAGAAGTGGCGCGCGGAGCCGGCAGCAATGGTGAGTGCACCCACCGGCGCGGTCTCCCACCAGTCGAGCTCGATGATGCGTGACGCCGGCACGCCCCACCGCTCGAGATGGGCACCGACGCCAAGCGGCATGATGAACGGCACTTTCTCCTGCGTCACGCTTCGCACGAGCGTGCCGATCGAGTACATGTCGAGGTGATCGTAGTGGTCGTGGGTGAGGACGATCGCGTCGAGTCGCGGCATCACGTGGAGCGGCATCGGCGCCGGATGGAACCGCTTGGGGCCGAACGCCTGCGACGGGGAAATGCGTTCGCCCCAGACCGGATCAACGAGAACACGGTGCCCGTCGATCTCGATCAACGTGGTGGCGTGGCCGAACCACGTGACACGGAGCCCGCTCGCTGGCGCCGTGGAGAAATCGGCGGGCGTGCGCGTGACGACCGGGAGAGGGCCCGGTGGAACGCGTTGCGCCTTGCTCGTGAGTTGACGCTTGAGCGACCCCCAGAGAGCTCCCGGCGCGCCCTGGATCGTCGGGACCGGATTCTGGAACTTGCCGTTGCTGTATTGCGGCGAGCGCTGCATGCGAGCGAGGCGGTCGCCGGTCGCGCTGGCGCCGAAGGCGGCGAAAAAACCCATAGGGAATCGGGAATCGGAAATCGGAAATCGACGAGCGGTCGCGGGAATACTGGACGACTCGCGAGGCGCCGGATAGAGATTGGGACACGGTCCGGTTCCCGATTCCCGTGATGCCCATAAACGCTAACGGGTGGCGGCCCACTCTGGGTCCGCCACCCGTAAGCGTTTTTTTTGTCAAGAACTCGTGGTTTAGGAGCGGCCCTTCTTGCCCTTGTTCGAGGACGAGGTCGTCACGACCACATCGTCGACCGTAACGGGATCGCTCTCCGCAGAATAGACAGTGCGGCGCCATCCGTCGTCCTGCGTGATCCAGCGCGCGACCGAAAGCCGCATCAGGTACGGGCCGCCTTTTGGCACGACGAGATCCGCCGAGCGCTGGCCGGTCGATCCCGCCGGCTGATCGTAGGTCGAGGCCCAGGTGCACACCGTCGTGACGGGCGAATTGTCCAACAGCGTGAACCGCGCACAGGTCGCGTACTCATCGAGGTACGCCGAGTTGTCCATCCACGATATGCGGAGGGCAGTCTGGCTGCTCGTGAGGCTCGTGGTGCTGAAGCCGCTCGCGGCGGTCGCGGTGACATTCGACGGCGACTCAGGTACCGTGAAATCCGTCGTGAACGACGGGCGGGGGACCTTGGGCGCGACGGCGTCAGTGGCCGCGTCGCGGCACGCGACACCAGCCAGGGCGAGAACGAAGAGCGTCGGGCGAAGTTGGAGCTGGTACATGGTGCGGTTCCTCGTGCGTTAGGCGTACGGCGGCGTAGTCGGCCGCGCGCCGATACGGATGGTGCTACGGGATCACTGCTGGTGTTTTCTGGCGAACCGGTGTGCCGCCCCCCATCGAGCGGTACTCGTTAGGTCCGGCGAAGGGGGAATGGCCTACGGTCGGCGCGGCGTACGCCAGAACGGCCGTGGCAGGCGCGATGGCGGGAACGGACCAGCGCGTGGTCGGGACATGGCTCTCTCCGGGTTCGAGGTCGGGCGGTGGCTCGACCGGCGTGATCCGCGCCCTAACGCGCGGATGGTAGCCTCGGAGCTTTGCGTCGCCGGCTTTCGCCGGGTTTGCCCTTGTCGCTCGCCCACCCGGGCAGCGATCCCGCCGTTGAGAAACCAGTTGGATGTCGGGTGGCGACGGATCACACCCGCAGCCGCGCGTCCGGCCGGCGGGTTCTCACCACCTTAGGCGACAATCTCTAGTTCTCGGCGGCCCGGCGCCGTACTGCCGCGCACCGTTGAATTGTGCGCCGCTCGACGCGCGCGCATTGCGCGAGGCGCGTGTGTGAGCTACGGGTGCGTGTGAACGTGACGCAGAGCGCGCCGGATCAGCTCACCCGAGACCGAGCTTCTGCGCGAGACCGATCCGCTGCAGCTTGCCCGTCGCGCCCACGGGAATCTCCTTCAGGATCAGGATCTTCTTCGGCACCTTGAAGTCCGCGAGGCGCACGGACGCGAACTGGCGGAGCTCGCGATCGTCACACGCGACGCCCTCCTTGAGCACGATCGCCGCCGCGACTTCTTCGCCAAGCATCTCGTGAGGCATCCCGAACGTCACGCACTGATGCACGGCCGGGTGCTCCATGATGATCTCGTCCACCTCGCGGGGTGAGATCTTCTCGCCACCACGGTTGATGATCTCCTTGAGTCGCCCGGTGATCGAGACGTAGCCGTCATCGTCCATGGTGCCCTGGTCGCCCGTGCGGAACCAGCCATCGAAGAACGCGGTGTCGTTCGCCGCGGGATTGTTCTCGTATCCCCGCGTGACGTTCTCGCCGCGGATCACGATCTCGCCGGTCATCCCGCGCGGCACCGTATTCCAGCGGTCGTCGACGATGCGTACCTCCGGCCCGGCGTTAGGCCCGACTGTGCCCGGCTTGCGCGCACGCGGCGGCAGCGGATTGCTCGCCATCTGATGCGCCGCTTCGGTCATGCCGTACGCTTCCACCACGGGCGCCCGGAAAACGCGCTCGAGCTCCGCGATGACCGTCGGTGGAAGGGCCGACGACGACGAGCGGATGAACCGCAGGCGGCTCTCGGCCACCACGTCCGCGTTCTTCGGCGCGCGCGCGAGAATCGCCTGATGCATCGTCGGGACGGCCGTATACCACGTCGGCTTCACCTCCGCCATCCACCCGAAGAACTTGAGCGCGTTGAAGCCCGGCGAGCAGGACACCTCCGCGCCCGCGGACAGCGGCGCGAGCAGCGACGCGATCAACCCATGGATGTGGAAGAGGGGCATGATCGACAGGTTGCGGTCGTCGGGCGTGAGCGCGAGGGTCTGGCTCACGTTTCTCGCCGACGCGCACACGTTGCGCTGCGTGAGCGGCACGATCTTGGGCCGCGACGTCGTCCCGGACGTATGCAGCACGAGCGCGACGTCGTCGGGATTCGCGAAGTCGCCGCTCGCCGACGACGATGCCCGCTCCGCGTCGTCGAACTCCAGCGAGAACGTGCCCGCACCGCGTTCGGGATGCGCCACGAGCCGCGCGACCGGCACGCCGAGCTTCGCGGCGACTTCGACCGATGACGAGGCCTTCCCCTGCGCGACGATGAGCAGCTTGGCGCCGAGATCCGAGAGGTAGAACTCGTACTCGTCCGCCCGGTACGCCGGGTTGAGTGGAGCGGCCGTGCCACCGGCGGCAACGCTCAGGAACGTCGTGGCGGCCTCGGGACCGTTGTCGAGCACGTACGCGACGCGATCGTTAGGCTGGATCCCCCGCGCCCGAAGACTTTTGATCGTGTCGGCCACGAGTGAACGCAGTGCGCCATACGTAAGGGGAACGCCCCCGGGCGCGCTGATGGCGGGGTAGTCGCCGTCACCGGCCTCGAGAAGAGCTGCAATCGTCGACACTGACTCAGTCATGGTTATACTGGCTAGCTGGCGATGAGACCTGCCACAACCATCCAGACACATGTAACACGCGGAAACTGCCGGAAACAGCTGATCCAGCCGACCATCACGTGTGCGCGACCGCGAGACGGTTGCCCTGCTCCAACGCCGTCTTCGACAGGAGGCTGGTACACGCATACACCGCGTCGATGTGTGGCGTTGGTATATTCGTCAGGCGGCCAAGCTCGACGACAGAGCCCACGAGCGCATCGAGCTCGAGTGGTTTGCCCTGCTCCAGGTCCTGGAGCATCGACGTCTTGTGCGCGCCTACCTTCTCGGCACCGGCGATGCGTCGGTCGATGCCAACGCGGAACGTCACGCCGAGCGCGTTGGCGATCTGTTCGGCCTCGCGCATCATCGCAATGCACAGCTCGCGCGTGAGCGGATACGTCACGAGATCGACCAGCGTCGCTCCCGTCAGCGCGCTGATCGGGTTGAAGGACAGGTTACCCCACAGCTTGAGCCAGATCTCGCTGCGGATGTCGTTCGTGATCGGCGCCTTGAGACCCGCCTTCGTCAGGCTCGACGAGATCGCCTGGATGCGCGGTGGCTCCGTGCCATCCAGCTCGCCTAACGTGAACCGCTTCCCTTCCACCACATGCACGACGCCCGGCGCCACCAGGTTCGCCGCCGGATACACCACCGACCCCACGATGCGCGCCGGATCGATGAGGCGCGCGATCGAGCCGTCGGGATCCGCGGCCTTCACGGGCCGGCCGTCGTACGGACCGTCGAGCCGCTGGAAATACCACCACGGAATCCCGTTCTGCATCGTCACGACGCTCGTAGCCTCGTGACACAGGTGATGCAGCTCGGGCACGATCGGCGTCACCTGATGCGCCTTCACCGTCAGGTACACGACGTCCTGGGGTCCCGCTTCGCTCGGGCGCTCGCACGCCTTCGCGGTGCTTCCACTGACTTCGGTCCCGTCCTCGAGCACCACCTGCATCCCTCGACGCTGAATCGCGTCGAGGTTCGCACCGCGGGCTATGAAGGTGACGTCTTCCCCGGCGGCTGACAGCAGTCCGCCGACATATCCGCCGATCGCGCCCGCGCCGACGATCGCGACCTTCACTTCGCTTCCTTCATGCTCGGGGCGTTGACGACCACTGGCGGCGTCGCGAGCGCGGAGGTCGCGGCTCGCATATGCGCGCGAAGCGGCTTGAGGACGAACAACGCCATGGCTGCGGCAATGAAATTCGACACGCTCGCCGCGAGGAACACGGTGCGCCATCCACCGCCGGACGCGGCGATCACGCTCGTCAGCGGCACGAGGAGCGCCGCGGTTCCCTTCGCCGTGTACAGCAAGCCCGCGTTCGCGCTCGCGAACTTCGCACCGAACGTGTCCGCGCAGGTGGCGGGGAACAGGCTGTAGATCTCACCCCACGCAAAGAACACCAACGCCGACAACAGGACGAACATCACGGGGCTCGCACCCATACTTCCGAGCAGGAGGATGCCGCAGCCCTCGAGCGCGAACGCGAGGAACATCGTGTTCTCGCGACCGATGCGATCCGAGACCCAGCCGCACACGGGCCGCGTGATGCCGTTGAGGACGCGGTCGATCGAGAGCGCGAACGTCAGCGCCGGGAGCGTTAGGCCGAGGATCGACACCGGGACGTCGGCAACCTTGAAGTCGTGCGCGATCGGCGCGAGCTGCGCGGTCGCCATCAGGCCACCCGCCGCCATGAGCACGAACATCACGTACATCACCCAGAACGCGGGACTGCGCGCCATCTCGATGGGCGATCGATCAGGAACGGCGCTGCGTCGCGCCCCGAGCGCGGAAGCAACGCGCGCAAACCGCTCCGGGGGCTGCCGCAGAAACCACCCGAGCACGAATACGCTGAGCCCCTGCCCAATCCCGAACACGAGAAAGGCATACTCGTACCCGTGCGCCTTGATCGTTGCCGAGATCGGCACGATGGTCAACGCGGAGCCGGCACCGAATCCCATACTCGTGAGCCCTGCCGCCAGCCCTCGCCGATCGGGAAACCACTTGAGTGCGTTGCCGACACACGTCCCGTAAACCGCGCCGGCGCCTATCCCGCCGATCACCGCGGCGGCATAGAGCCCCGAAAGCGAGCTCGCGTACGAGTTCATGACCCACGCCATCCCGACGAGCAGCGACGCCACGACGACGACGATGCGTGGGCCGAACCGATCCACCAGGTAGCCCTCGATCGGCACGAGCCACGTCTCCGTCAACACGAACAGCGTGAACGCGACCTGGATCGCCGCGCGACCCCACCCGTGCTTCGCGCTGATCGGGTTGACGAACAGCGTCCAGCCGTACTGGAGATTGGCGATCATCGACATGCACAGCACGCCGACGAGGAGCTGCCACCAGCGGCCACTCGACGCCGAACGTGTTTCGTCGTCGAGAGTTACGGTTCTTGCCGTCATGAAAGGTCCTCTTCGAAGTGCGGCCGATGATCAGTCATAGTACGAGCTCGTGCAAGGCCGCCTTCCTCGGCCACGCTCTTCGGTCTATACTCGGCGTATGGCCAGTTCCACGCCGCCGCGGGTTTCGAGTATCGATGACTACGTCACGGCCCGCACGCTACTCGCCGACCGGTACGCGCTCGACCGCGAGATCGGGCGCGGCGGCATGGCCACCGTCTACCTGGCCGAGGAGACGAAGCACAGTCGGCAGGTCGCGATCAAGGTGCTGCGCCCGGATCTCGCCGCCACGTTAGGCGCCGAGCGCTTCCTGAGGGAGATCGGCATCGCGGCACGGCTGTCGCACCCGCATCTCGTTCCACTCATCGATTCCGGGGATGCCGGTGGGCTCCTCTACTATGTGTCGTCGTACATGCCGGGCGGCTCACTGCGCGACCGGTTGCAGCGCGATGGCACGCTGCCCGTTCGCGACGCGCTGCGGATCGCACAGGAGCTGGCCACCGCCCTCGACTACGCACATCGCGCCGGCTTCGTTCACCGCGATGTGAAACCCGAGAACATCCTGTTCGCCGACGGGCATGCGCTGCTCGCCGACTTCGGCGTTGCCCGGGTGGTGTTCGGCGAGGGCGCAGAAGACCAGGTGACCGCCGCCGGCCTCGCGATCGGTACGCCGGAATACATGAGCCCCGAACAGGCGAGCGGCGGGCGTGCCATCGACGGCCGCGCCGATATCTACGCACTCGCCTGCGTCGTGTACGAGATGCTGACGGGTGCCCCGCCGTTCCGCGGCGAGACACGCGCGATCATGGTTCGCCAGGTGACGGAGACGCCGCCTCGGGTACGCGCGTTTCATCCGGAGATTCCGTCGGCGGTCGATGACGCGATCGCGCTCGCCATGGCGAAGGACCCGGCGTCACGCTTCGGGTCGGCGTGCGCGTTCGTCAGCGCGATGGAAGCGGAGTCGCGACCGCGGGGCCGCGTCTTTGCCGGTGCGACGCGCAACATTGCCGTTTTGCCATTCGTGAACGCGAGCCCCGATCCCGACAACGAATACCTGAGCGACGGCATCACCGACGAGCTGATCGACGCGCTGGCGAAGGTGGAAGGCATTCGCGTCGCGTCGCGGACGTCGGTATTCGCGCTCAAGGGCAAGCCGCAGGACGTGCGAGCGATTGGCGCCCTGCTCGACTGTCCAGTGGTGCTCGAGGGCACCGTGCGACGCTCGGGTAATCAGCTCCGGATCACTGCCCAGCTCACGTCCACCGATGACGGTCATCTCATCTGGTCGCAGCGCTACGATCGGCGGATGGATGACGCATTCGCCATCCAGGACGAGATCTCGCAAACGATCGTGAACACGCTGCGGGCGACGTCCTTCGCCGACGTCTCGCCACCGGTCCGCCGACGACAGACGGAGAACGCTCGCGCGTACAGCCTCTACCTCAAGGGGCGCTACGAGTGGAATCGTCGGAATCAGGAGGGGGTCGCAGCCGGCATCCGATACTTCGAGCAGGCGATCGAGGAGGACCCGCGTTATGCGCTCGCCTATACGGGTCTCGCCGATTGCTGGGCCCTGCACGTGGACTATCGGGCCGTCCCCGTCCGCGAGGGCTTCGAGAAGGCCAAGGCATACGCACTCAAGGCCATCGGGCTCGATGACTCGCTCGCCGAAGCGCATGCATCGCTCGCGTGGGTGCTGTTCATCTATGACTGGGACTGGGAAGGAGCCGAACACGAGTTCCGCCGCGCGATCGAGCTCGACCCGCGTTACGCGACGGCGCACCAGTGGTACGCTTTCCTGCTCTCGACGAAGGGGGCGATGGGCGAGTCGCTCGTGGAGGGCCACACGGCGGTCGAGCTCGACCCGGGATCGGTGTCAGCCCGCCGGACCCTCGGCATTGCGTACTGCTACGCCCGCCGATACGACCAGGCGCGGTACCACCTCGAGCGTGCGATCGCCATGAACCCGAACGCCGAGGAGACCTACCGGATCCTCGGCCTAACGCTGGCGCTCGAAGGTCAGTTGGACGAGGCGTTGCGCGTGCTGCGCGAAACGGTGGCGATGCCCGACTCGGGAACCTACTCTCGCGCGACGCTGGCGTATGTGCTCGCGCGTACCGGCCAGGAAGCGGAGGCTCGGTCGATTCTCGCGGAGCTCGAGGCAACGGCGGCAAAAGAATACGTCTCACCGGTTGCGTTCGCGACAATCTTCATCGGGCTTGGCGACTACGATCGGGCGTTGGACTGGACCGAGAAGGCGCTGGACGCGAGGCGTGGATGGGTCGCGTACCTGAACGTGAATCCGATCGTGGACCCGCTGCGCGGCCACCCGAAGTTCGAGATGCTCGTGAAGCGGATGCAGCTGCCGACGCCGCGCGAACCGGCTGCCTAACGCCTTAGCGTTGCTGGCCGGCCAGGAGCCTGCAGCGGAATCGTGTAGCGACCCGGCCCGGTCTCGACTCCGGTCGTGGACACGCCCCCCCTCGATTTCACGAACACCGAGCGCGCGCCGACCCTGATCTCGACGCGCGGTGCGCTCCGCGGGACGACGATCTCGAACCTGGCCGACGAGTCCCAGTCCCCGACCGTGAGCCGCTGAGCGGCCGTCGTGAAGGTTGCCGCCTCGCGTGGCGCGCGAACGACGGCCTCCCCTCCGTCCTCGAGCGAGACGATCGCAGACGCACCGGTGCCCGCGCCAACGCGTGGCGACTCGAAGACGATGACCAGCGCCGCACCTGGATCGATCGCGATACCCGAAGGCGCCGGAGCCGTTGGAGGCGCGGCGGTGCGCACGCCGCCCTCCGGAATCGCAGACCGTCGATCGACCAGTGCGCTTATCCACGCCCGTACCGGCGAGCGCGGCGCGGCGTACGCAGCACCCGCGACCGCGACCGTGAGGATCGCGGTGATCCACCGGGTTCGACCACGCGACCGCGCTCGCGCCTTCGCGGCGATCGACTCGGCGCTGATCGGCGGAACCGCATGGTCGAGCGATCGCAATAACCGCTCGATCGACTCCGTTTCACGATCCATCGGCTGCATCCTCGTACGCCTTTCGGAATGCCTGTCGCGCGCGGGCGATGAAGACCCCGACACTCGATTCACGAACCCCGGCCGCCGCCGCAATGTCGCGGTAGCTGAATCCCTCCACGGAAAGGAGGAGAAGCCGCCGGTCTCGATCCGACAGCCGATCCATGACGGCGTGCACTCGACGGCGTGACTCCTCGGACTCGACCACTGCATCCGGCGCGGGGAGCGGGTCCGAGTGCACTCCCGCAGCGCGCTCGCGCGTCAGGAGCGCGAGCCGTCGACTCCGCCGAGTGCGTGCGTTGCGGAACAGATTCATTGCCACCGTGAGCAGCCATGAGGCTGGCGTGTCAGGCAGCGCCCCACGGCGGTATAGCCTGATGAACGCCTCCTGTACGAGATCGGCCGCAAGCTCGGGGTCGCCCGACAGCCGATCGAACACACGAAAGAGCCGTTCGAACTCCGCATTGAAGACCTCCACGAACGCTTCGTGGAACGTCCTCGGCACCGCGGCTGGTTTGGCCGGCTCATCGCCGGTCCAGTCGGGAAAGTGGCGCTCCGCAGTCTCGCGCGGCTCCATGACCTCCGGACGCTCCGTGGTTCGCTCGCCCATAGGAACCCTTGAGACCCAAACGTTGTGACAGGGCGTCCGGTCAGAAATGCCAATCCAGCCCGACCACGAGCGGCGCCAATGGCCGCATCGCGACGCCGAACGGCGCGCGGCTCGAGGCGCTGGTCGCGTACGTCATCAGGTTCCGCCGGTCGAACACGTTGGTGACGGTGCCGAAGGCCGCGATCAGCACCTCCCGGCCACCCATCGAGACGTGCCAGTGCTTCCGAACCCCGAGATCGACGCGAACGTATGGCGGCAGGCGGGCGTCGCCTAACGACCGCGCACTGTCGCGCGGGCTTCCCGTGAACTCGCAGCCGGCGTCGAGGAGATTGCATGCCTCCCACTCGACGCCTCCCGATGCCGTGGTCGCCCTGCGGCCCGCAGCGCTCGTCGCGCCAACGCTGATCGACCAGGTGGCGGTGGGGTAGACGATGACGCCGCCCTCGAGGAGCTGCGTGGCGCCGAACTCCGGTGTGTAGGCGCCGAGCCGGTTGTCGAGCCGCACGCGCTGGACGCCGTAGCTCGCCACGACACCAACGCGCGCGGTGCTCACCGCCGCATCGACTGACGCCCCCCTCGCGTCTCCGCCTCCCGTAGCGAATGGGCCGGTCGCAAATGGATCACCGTCTCGTGAGACCTCCGTGATCAGGCCGGTCATTCGTCGCGTGTATCCCTGGAGTCCGAGTCGTACGCCAGCTCGCGGCCGAAAATCGGCGGACACGACGGCCTGATCGCTTTGCGCCACCGGAACCCCGGGCGCACCCACGCCGATGAACAAGTCTGCGGGGAAGATCGTCGAGACAATCGACTCGGAGTTGCGGAGCGACTGCGAGAATTGGTGAGCGCGTGCATAGCTCCCGGTGAGCGAGAGCCGGTCGGTCGCGAGCCACTCCACTCGCGCGCGCGGACTCAAGCGCTGGTGAGAACCCGCCACAGCCAACGACGCACCGATGTCCGCCTGTACGCGACGCCCGAACGACGCCGAGTGCTCAACAAACCCCGTGACGACAGGTGTTCGCGTGCTCATCTCCCAGGTCGCCGAATCGGACGTTGTGCCATACCACGTCCTGCTTTCCTCTACGCGAACGCCGGCGGTGCTGCGCCCGTGTGCGCTCCCGCGCTCCACCACGGCGAGCATGCCGACGTCGCGACGGCCGGCCGCCAGCTCGACCTGGCTCGAATCGGGTTGCCAGAGCGAACCGTCGTCGCTCTTGGCGCGCCAGGCGAGGAGCCGCGCAACGCCGCGATGAATGGGGCGTCGCCACTCGATCCCGAGGGATCGGCTGTACCAGTCGAACCGGTTCCGCACGTCGACCCCCGGCGCTGCATCAGACCGGGCGGCGGTTGTGATCTCGTTTCCGCTTCCGTAGCCGAGTGCGCGCAGCTCGCCGCCTAACGCGTCGACGCGGAGCGTCGCCAGCCAGTCGCCCGTTTCTCCCCGCATGTACGACGGATCGCGACTGCCGGTAATCGGTCCGGGGAAGCCGGAGCGCATGCTCGCCACAAAGCCGGCATGGCGGCCGCCTAACGGGCCATCGACCGTCACGCGCATCTGGGTGCTACTCAGGCTCCCCTGTGCGGACAGTCGATCGCCGGGGTCGCGTGTCGTTGCCTCGACCACGCCCGACAGCGCATCCGGATACGCCGCCGACGGCGCGACGGTCGAGAGCTGCAGCCGGTCGATCGCGTCGGGGTTCCAGGCGCTGAACACACCAGCCGCGTGATACGGGCTGAACACCGGTATTCCATCGAGCACGTACGCGGTCTGATCCGAGCCGCCCCCGCGAATGTGAAGCCCGCTCGGCGACTCGGGAGCGAGCACGACGTAGCCGCCACTCAGGGCCTGGAGGACGTCGGGCTCCGCGAGGCCAGGATGGTTGGCCACCGCGGCACTCGTGACGCCTCGATCCGGGAAGGCGGTACTGTCGGCGACATCCACACCACGAATGCTCACGCGCGGGCGCACGGCCACGGCCGCGAGGCGGACCGGCGTCGCGGTGAGGGTGATGTTGATCTCGAGCTCGCCCGCCGCGGGCACGAGCGCATGCAGCGTGCGCGGCCCGTAGCCCATGACGCGAATCGTTAGGTGCTGGGGCCCCGCAGGAACGCGGCGCAGTTCGTACCGGCCGCGCGCGTCGGTAACCGTCGCGCGACCCAGGTCGGTGAGCGACACGACCGCGCCGGCGAGTGGCTCACCGCTCGCATCGCCGCGAACGGTGCCCGTCACCGTCGCCTGCGTTGCCTGTGCCACAGCCAGCAGACCGGCCGCGCCGAGTAGCACGAGCGCCATGAGTCTCCGGGCGACTGTCGTTCACGTCGGCGCTCGAGGTGCCCGCCATCATGCGCGTCACAAAAGCGACGCGTCGCTTGCTCCTCTCTCGCCAACGCGAGGAGGAAGCATGTCACATGCCCCGGTGGTCTGCCAGACGCGTGCAGTCGGGTTCCGCAGTAACCGCGGCGTGGGAGGCCGCGCCGTGTGGGTCTCCGTCACGGTCGTCGCATGCGCTGCGGTGATCCCCGGGCGAGCGCTGGCACAGCGGGACACGCTCTACTGGCGCCTCGCCGATCGAGGGCCCGGCGTTCCCACATCGATGTTCGGCACGTCGGTGAGCGCTCGCGAGCTGCTCTTCTACCCGTTCTTCGAGTACTACCACGACCGGAATGCGGAATACAGTCCGGAGGAGCTGGGATACGGGCTCGATCAGGACTTTCGGGGAAAGTATCGCGCGAGCGAAGGCCTCATCTTCCTCGGCTACGGTGTATCGGATCGCCTCGCTCTCGAGCTCGAGGCCGCGGTGATCACGGCGCAGCAGGACAAGGCGCCGGAGGACCCTTCCAACATGCCCGCTCAGCTGAAGGAGTCAGGGCTTGGCGATGTCGAGAGCGAGATCCGTTGGCGGTGGAACCACGAGTCCGACCGAAGTCCGGAGGTGTTTTCCTATTTCGAGACCACGTTCCCGCTGCAGAAGGCGAAGAAGCTGATTGGTACGCCCGACTGGGAGTTCAAGCTCGGTACGGGTGTGGTGCGTGGCTTCCGCTGGGGGACGACCACGGCTCGCGTGTCGGTGGAGTACGATGAGGGCAGTCTGGCGTTAGGCGAGACGGCGGTGGAATACCTGAAGCGAGTCTCCCCGACGGTCCGTTTGTTCGCCGGCGTGGAGGCGGAGCAGGACGAGGTGGAGCTCATCACGGAAGCCCAATGGTTCCTCCGTCCCAACCTGTTTCTCAAGCTCAACAACTCGTTTGGGATGTCCTCGAAGGCCACGGACTGGGCGCCCGAGATCGGGCTGATGTTTTCGTTTCGCTAGGCCGAGTGACGAACTCTGCTTGTCGATAGACGCACCCGGCTGGCACTGCATTCGCGGGTGGCCACTCTGCCGCCTGGCGGTGAGAACTTCCGCAGGCGGCGCATCCCGCCACCGCTGCCATCGCAGACAGCGGTGCTCTGACGGACCATGCACCGCGAGGCATCCATGGGCATCTTCGACAAACTGAAGGAGAGCATCTTCGGCCACCACAACGCCGCTCCGGCGACGCCCGCCGGCCCACCGTCCGCCGGCATCGTGGCGGGCGGGTCGTCCACTGCACCCTCGGCGCCTGCCTCAGCAGCTGCGCCGTCGGCGCCGGCCGCCACGATGCCCGTCGTGGATGTCGCGGCGATGCTCGAGGCGAAGGCCGCGAAGCTTGGGCACAAGGTGAATTGGCGAGAGTCGATCGTGGACCTCATGTCACTGGTTGGCATTGACAACAGTCTCTCGGAGCGCCGGGCACTCGCGCGTGAGCTCGGCTACACGGGCGACCTGAACGACACCGCTCCTATGAACATCTGGCTGCACAAGCAGGTGATGCGGAAGCTCGCGGAAAACGGTGGTAAGGTGCCCCCGGAATTGCTGGACTGATGTCGTTGGCGTGATGACGGCTTTCGTGATGACGGCTTTACGGTCGGCATCGCTGTCTTGTCGGCGGGGTGTCGGTCCTCCGGCGGCTGCGCGCTTACACGGCTCGAGCCAACGGGCACTGAGCACCTCGTAGAGAGAGTGGCTCGGCCCCGTTGTCTCGGGCCTACGCGCTAATGCCGCCTACGGCCCGACGCCCCGCCTCCTGCCACGCTAGGGCTGAACCGTCAGGAGCCAGCAGCAAGGGCGCGTCCCTCCCACCGAGCGCGTGCGCCGCGCCAACTTGTTAGGCGCGCGCTTACTGCTCGCTGGGCGGCGCAAATGCGTCGTGGCGACGAGCGCCGTCCCGGTCGGGCTGGGTGCCGTCAAGCGCGGGGGCGCGGCCAGAGGAGGTGCTCGCGCGGCGCCGCAGCGATCGCCGGACCTGACGGAGCCGTATCCATAGCCGCC
>Ga0207675_100000553_pt1 | contig 36529 bp, 33 predicted proteins | sample KBSSwiS42_FD_184305 | JGI IMG/M metagenome (GOLD analysis project Ga0207675, IMG submission 184305) | Switchgrass rhizosphere microbial communities from Kellogg Biological Station, Michigan, USA - KBS Switchgrass S4-2 (SPAdes) (version 2) | ecosystem: Host-associated > Plants > Roots >...
GCGATGAACTGGGGCTCGCCGACGGTCGGGTGGGTGTGCATCCGGAAGCCCGGGGCCGCGTTGACCTCGCAGATGGCGCCGCCGGTCTCGCGCACCGGGGAGGCGATGTCGGGGCAGATGAAGTCGATCCCCGCCACATCGAGGCCGATCATGCGCGCGGCTTCTTCGGCGATCTCTACGTTGTCCGGGTGTGCGTCGAACGTGCGGTCGATCGAGATGCCGCCCGTTGACATGTTGCCGGTCAGGGCGAGCTTGACCATGGCGCCGCTGGGAGGGACGCCGTCGAGCTCAAACCCCTGCGTCGCAAGCAGGTCGATCGCCGCAGCATCCACCCTGATCCTGGTCAGGACCTTTTCGTGTCCGACCCCCCGACGGGGGTCGGAGTTGGTGGTCTCGATGAGCGTGGCAACGGTGTGCTCGCCGTCCCCGATCACATGGGCGGGGACCCGTTCGGCGATCGCCTGCATCCTGCCACCGACGATGAGGCACCGGTAGTCGCGGCCAACCAGGAGCGACTCCACGATGCAGACGCCTCGACGGGACTCACCCTCGGCCACCACCCAGGCGGCACGCACGGCCTCAGCGTCCGGGAGATCCAGACAGACGCCGCGGCCATGGTTGCCGTCCAGTGGCTTGACCACGCACGGGTAGCCGATCCGGTTGGCGGCAGACACCGCGGCATCGACGCTGTGGACCACCTCGCTGCGGGGGACAGGCAGGCCGGCCGAGGCCAGCAGCTTGGTGGTCAGGCCCTTGTCGCCGGCGATGTCGACGGCCAGCGCACCGGTCATCGACGTCATCGTGGCGCGGATCCGCTTGGCGTGCACTCCCTGACCGAGCTGGATGAGCGAGTGCTCGTTCAGGCGGATCCACGGGATGTCACGCGAGACCGCCTCCTCAAGGATGGCTGAGGTCGAGGGGCCGAACGCCATGCGCTCGGCCCGGCCCAGGAACAGGTCGAGCTCGGCCTCGAAGTCGAAGTCCGGCTCGGGCTCGACCAGGTGGTTGACCAGCCGCACGGCCAGCCGGCCGGCGGCCAGCCCGACCTGGTCGTCGCCGTAGCCGTAGATCACGTTGTACTGGCCGCGCCGGCCGGCGCCGCGGGTCTTGCCCCGCCGCTGCTCGCCCCCGGCCTCCCGCTGGAGCTGGAGGGCGACGTGCTCGGCCACGTGCCCCAGCCAGGTGCCGTCGCGCAGCCGCTCCACGAACCCGCCCCTGCGGCCGACCCCGCAGCTGTGGTCGGCCAGGCCGGGAAGCAGGGCGAGCAGGTCGTCGGTGAACCCCGGGAGCAGGTTCGTGGGGAAGTCCTCCAGCGACCCGAGGTCGACCAGCAGGTGGACGGCCTTGTCATAGGACCAGTAGTTGGGCCCGCGGTAGACGCGGGACTCCAGGATCTTGAGATCCGCCCGGGGTTGGGCCGGCTCCTCGGTGGCGGCGGCGGTGGCGTCGTCGGCCGGGGCGGCCAGGTCCTCACTCATCGCTGCCTCCTGCTCCTCACCACGGTTATTGCGATGCTTCCTGCTCCTCACCGCCGCTGCTGCGACGCCGCCGGGCCGGGCGTCCGGCCGGCCACTCCTCGGCCACCTCCTGGCGGGCCTGGCGCCGCGGTGTGGCGATCGCCTGCAGCCGGGGAAGCAGGACCCGGGCGCCGAGGTCGAAGCGGTAGCCGGGCGGCAGGGCGTGCAGGACCACGCCCGACACCAGCACCGGCCGCCTGGCCCGCACCTCGAACGCGTCCGACTGGGCCCTGGACCCGTCGACCACCGTCACCGTGCCCTTGCCCAGCACCTCGAGCACGCCGTCGGGGCTGATCACGGCGGCGGTGTCCTCGTCGATGCCGATGCCGAGCTGGCTGGGGGACTCGGCCACCAGCAGCAGCAGCCGTCCCAGCCGGTTGCGCTGGCTGAAGTGCTGGTCGATGACCGCCCCGGGCAGCAGCCCGAGCCCGGCCGACATGTGCGCCAGGCGCTGCTTGGGGACCTCGCCGGGGCCGCCGAAGGCGACCATGTGGGCGCTCAGGGCGCTGGCCCCGGCCGAGGTGCCGCCGACCACCGCGCCCCGGCGGTGCGCGTCCAGCAGGGCCGCCCCCAGCCGGGTCCCGGCCACCACCATCGACAGCCGCAGCTGGTTGCCGCCGGTCATGAACACCCCGGTGGCCTTGGCGACGGTCTCGGCCGGCCCTGGCGCCTCGGCCTCCTCGCGGGTCGCGGGCCGCAGCGGCATGACCTCGGCCGCGCCCAGGTCGGTGAACACCTGCCGGTACATCCCGAGGATCTCGTCGCCGAGCGAGGAGGCGGTGGCGATCACCGCGATCCGGGCCCGCCGGCCGCCGGCGCGCTGCACGAAGTGGTTGAGGATGGTCCGGTGGCCGAGCTTGTCCTCCGCACCACCGATGGCCACGAGGACGCCGGCTCCGGCCCGGTTGGTGTCGGAGGCCATGTGGCAGTCTAACAAGCTGGCCTCTTACACCTGCTTGATGGCGTCGAAGGCTACCATCCAGGTATGCGGGTGCTGGTCGTTGAGGACGAGGCCGACCTGGCCGACGCGATCGCGCGCGGCCTGCGTCGTGAGGGCTACGCCGTCGACGTCGCCTACGACGGGGACGAGGCCGTCGAGAAGGCGAGCGTCAACGACTACGACGTGGTCTGTCTCGACCTGAACCTGCCCCGCCTCGACGGCATCGAGGTGGTGCGGCGCATCCGGGCCGACGACGTCGGCCAGCCGACCCGGGTGCTGATGCTGACCGCCCGCGACTCGACCCGCGACCGGATCACCGGCCTGGACGAGGGCGCCGACGACTACCTGGTCAAGCCGTTCGACTTCGAGGAGCTGAAGGCGCGGGTGCGGGCCCTGCTGCGCCGCGACGCCGGCCGCTCCGGGGCCGTGCTCCGGGTGGGGGACATCGAGCTCGACAGCTCCCGCCACGACGCTCGCCGCGACGGCCACCAGCTGCCCCTGACGCCCAAGGAGTTCGCGCTGCTGCGCTACTTCATGTCCCGGCCGGGGCAGGTGCTCAGCCAGGAGGACCTCCTGGAGCACGTCTGGGACGAGAACGCCGACCCCTTCACCAACACCGTCCGGGTCACCGTGATGACGCTGCGCCGCAAGCTGGCCGACGCGGGCGACAGCCAGCCGATCGAGACCGTCGTCGGTCGCGGGTACCGCCTGCGCGAGCAGCCGTGAACCCGCCCGGCTGGCTGGTCGACCGGCTGCCGGAGTGGGCCAGGTCGATCCGGTTCCGCTACACCCTGCTGTACTCGGGCGTGCTGTTCGGCCTGGCCGCGATCGTGGTCGCCGCCATCTACCTGGTCCTGCTGATGAACCTGCGCCACGAGCCGGTCTCGGCCTCCCGCGGGGCGTTCTGCCCCCGCTACGGCGACTGCATCCGGCTCGTCTCCCTGAGCGAGTTCGAGCGCCTGGTCAACTCCCGCACCCTCAAGGAGCTGCGCAACTACTCCTTCGGCGCCCTCGGGGTGCTGTTCGTGGCCAGCCTCGGCGTCGGCTGGGTGGTGGCCGGCCGGGTGCTGCGCCCGATCGGCCGCATCACCGCGGTGGCCCGCGACATCCAGGCCACCGACCTGTCCCGCCGCATCGAGCTGCCCGGCCCCGACGACGAGCTCAAGCAGCTGGCCGACACCTTCGACGCCATGCTGGCCCGCCTGGACGCCGCCTTCGCCGCCCAGCGCCAGTTCACCGCCGACGCCTCCCACGAGCTCCGCAACCCGCTGGCCATCATCCGCACCAACGTCGACGTCGCCCTGGCCGACCCCCGCGCCGACCCCGACGACCTGCGCCAGACCCTCATCGTGGTCAAGCGGGCCGGCGACCGCATGGCCCGACTGGTCGACGACCTCCTCGCCCTGGCCCGCCGCCAGGAGCCGACCCTCGAGCACGAGCAGGTCGACCTCGGCGTGGCCGTCACCGAGGCCAGCGACGACTTCATGGTCCCGGCCGCCGCCCGCAGCATCGTCCTGGACCGAGCCATCGCCCCCGGCGTGGTCGTCACCGGCGACCGCGACGCCCTCAAGCGCGCCGTGGCCAACCTCCTGGAGAACGCTGTCCGCCTCGCCCCCGCCGGCTCCCGCATCCGCCTCGCAACCGGCAGCGAGGGCGACCGCGCCTGGATCGCCGTCGCCGACGAGGGCCCCGGCATCTCCCCCGAGGACCAGCCCCACGTCTTCGACCGCTTCTGGCGGGCCGACAAGGCCCGTTCCCGCGCCGACGGCGGCACCGGCCTGGGCCTCGCCATCGTCCGCCAGATCGCCGAGAGCCACGGCGGCCACATCCGCCTCCAGTCCAAGGTCGGCGTCGGCTCCTCCTTCGTCATCTGGCTCCCGGTCACCGCCCCCGGCACCCAGGCCGACACGCCCACCCGCCCCCACGCGGCCCACGCGCCCACCCCGGTCCCCACCCCCGTCGACCGCGCCCGCACCCGGCCCTCGTTCGGCCCGCCGCCGGAATAGGGCCGCCGGCCGCGCTTATCTCCCTTTGAGAACCGCCTTACTGGTGCTTTAGCGCCGGTCACCTAGCCTCGTCGACAACAAGGCTTGTCATGTTCGACCCGCAGGAGGCGACCGATGTCCATTCGCGACGGCCTGGAGCCATCGCGCTCCCCGGACTCCGCAACCAACACCCAGCCACCCCCACGCGACGAGGCAGCACCGAGCAGCTCCCCGGCCGATGAGACCTGGCCGCCGTCCTGGGGCCAGTCGCCCTCGTCCTGGGGCCAGACCCCGGCAGGACCCGACACCACCCAGACCCAGCCGCCCGCTCCCGAGGCCGGTCCCGCCTGGTCCCAGCCCTCGGCACCCGAGGCCGGCCCCAGCTGGACCCCGCCCAAGGCCGCGCAGGGCCCCTCCTGGACCCAGTCGTCCGGGAGCGACGCCGCCCCCACCACCCAGCTGACCGGCTCGGACGCCGACAGCACCGGCCCCCAGCCCCCGGCGGCACCGGCCGGCCCGTCCTGGACCCAGCCCAAGGGCCCGGACACCCAGGCCGACCCCGCCCAGCCCGGCTGGGGCCAGGGAGGCGGCGGCTACCCGACCGTCCCCGGCTGGGGCACGCGCTCGCCCGACGCCGGCTCGCCCGGCGGCCGGCGGCCGCCCCGCTGGCTGGCCGGGGTGCTGGCCGGCGTCGTCCTGCTCGGCGCCGGCTTCGGCATCAGCCAGGCGCTCGACCGCAACAACAACAACAACGAGCCGGCCGGCGCCGGCATCCCGATCGCCGGCCAGGCCCCGATCGCCGCCGCCCCCGCCCCCTCGGGCGAGGAGCCGGCCGCCGCCGTCGCCAAGGCGCTGCTGCCCACCGTGGTCGAGATCCGCCACGGCAGCGGGGTCGGCTCGGGCTTCATCTACGACAAGAACGGCTACATCATGACGGCCGCCCACGTCATCGACGGGGTCGACGAGGTCGAGATCCGCCTCTATGACGGCACCAAGCTCCAGGGCAAGGTGGTCGGCACCGACGACCTCAACGACGTCGGCGTGGTCAAGGTCGACCGCACCGGTCTCGCCACGGCACCGCTCGCCGTCGGCCAGGACGTCCAGGTCGGCCAGCTGGCGATCGCCATCGGCAGCCCCTTCGGCCTCAACGAGACCGTGACCGCCGGGATCATCAGCTCCACCGACCGGGTCCTCGACGACGGCCGTGAGGTCATCCAGACCGACGCCCCCATCAACCCGGGCAACTCCGGCGGGGTGCTGGCCGACCGCCGCGGCCGCGTCATCGGCATCAACAGCGCCATCCGCCCAGCCAGCGACGGCTCCAACGGCAACGTCGGCATCGGGTTCGCCGTCCCGATCGACCTGGCGGCCAAGTCGGCCGCGGCCATCGTCCAGGGCAAGCCGATCCAGACCGGCTACCTCGGCGTGACCCCCTCGCTGACCACCGCCGGCGGCCAGAACGGAGCCCTCATCCAGGAGGTCGCCCCCAACAGCCCCGCCTCCCGGGCCGGCCTCCGGCCCGGCGACCTGGTGACCACGATCGACGGGAAGGCGGTCGAGAACTACAGCGAGATGGTCGCCAGCATCCGTGGCCACCAGCCCGGCGACAAGGTCACCCTCGGGATCACTCGCGGTGGGAACGAAACAACCATTACGGTCACCTTGACCCAACGTCCCGCCGGTTGATCGGGGGACGGACGGCGCGGCATGGTCCGACATGAGGTACGTCGACCGAATCTGGTATTTTGGCTGATAACGATTTGGCGACGAGGGAGCCAAGAACGGGAACGACCCTTTACGCTTGGTAGGCGAACACGGAGCTGGTCCACACGGGCGCTGGGGGGCGTTCCGGGAGGACCACTTCCGCCCGCAGGACGGCCCAGGCCGTTTCGGCCTAGGCCGAGAGGACACGGGAGGCGCGGGAAGCACGTTCGCCTAGCGACGGCCGCGCCGTCCGGTGTGAGGACCGGTGGTTGGGGGACTACCGGGACCCCCCGGACGGCAGGCCGTCTTTTTCGTTCCAGCCCCAGGTCGAGCGCGGCCCGGGTCGTCAGCGTCCCAGGTCGTCAGCGTCCCGGGTGGAGGGCGTCCGGACCTCAGGAGCTGGGTTGGTTCTCCTGGGACCAGAGGCCGCGGTCCTCGCGCCGGGCCTCGCTCACCAGGCGGCGGAACAGGCGCTCGTAGGTGACGTTCGGCGGGATCGTGAGCTGCTGCGCATATCCCTCGGCGACCAGCAGCGCGTTCCAGAACGTCCCGTCCTCCAGCCACACGTAGGCGAGCATCCGGCCGTAGCGGTCCCGCGGCTCGGCGTCCCCCGCGAGCCGCACGGTCTCGCCGTCCAGGTACTGCTTGGCGAAGTCCGAGGCCTCCTCGCCGTACGGCTCGACCGGCTGGTTGGGCGCCACCGACTCCGGGGTGTCCACCCCGATCACCCGGATCCGTTCCCGCCGCCCGTTCACGGTGGCGACGAACGTGTCGCCGTCCGAGACCCGCACCACCTTCGCCGGCACGGCGTCCTTCGGCGCATCCGGCCAGGCCGCCCGCTCGGCCTTGCTGGTGGACAGATCGGCCGGCGCCCGCCCGGCCCCGCCCCCGATGTCCTCCAGGCCCTGGCATCCGCCAAGGACGACGAGGACCAGCGCGAGCAGGGACAGGACCAGGGCCCGCCGGCGGCGGTCCAGCCAGGCAGTCATCGGCCTCCTCGGCGTCGTCGACCTCCTCGACCCTCGCGAGGCGACCACAGCGACGCCGCCTCGCACCAGGAAGCATAGGCGCCGGCCCTGACCGCCACGCCGATCCGTCCACAGCCAGCCCGTCGGCCCCCGGCGCACGCGGCGTCGATCACCCCGCGGGGCCGGGATGCGCCCGCATGGTGGGCGGGGTGTGGACAACGCGCAGCCAGCGTCGTAGCCGCTCGCTAGGATGCCCGCATGATGAACCGGCCAAGCCCCCCCACCCCGGACCAGCCGCCCAGCGGCCTCCCGGGCGCCACTCCGGCCGCCCCGGCCGCCGCTGGCGCGGCCCCGGCGGCGGGATCGGTCATCAGCGCGCTTCCCGGCCCCGGTCCGGTGGCGCTTCCCGACGGCCCGCCCGCCGAGCTGGCGGCGACGCTCCCACCCGGCAACGTGGTCATCCTCGGCGGCCCCGGCAGCGGCAAGACGGCCCTGCTCGAGGCGACCATGCACCACCTGCTGGCCCGGCCGGGGGGCACGGCCCGGTTCCTCACCTCCAGCCGCCAGGCCGCCGTCGCCTCCACCGAGCGGCTCCTGGCCGGGCTGGCCGGCGCCGCGGGCGGCGAGCTCGGCTGCGTGACCTGGTACGCCTTCGCCCGCGGCCTCGTCACCAGCCATGCCGACCTGCTCGACTACCGTGGCGAGCCGCGGCCGCTGAGCGGCCCAGAGCAGTGGTCCCTGGTCCGGTCGCTGCTCACGCTCGACCAGAGTGAGGTCGACTGGGGCCCGCTGGCGCCGCTGGTCGACACCCGCGCGTTCACCGACGAGCTGGCCGAGTTCGTGCTCGCCTGCGAGCGCCGCCTGCTCGCTCCCGAGGACCTGCTCGAGCGGGCCACGGCCGAGGGCCGTCCCAGCTGGGTCCCGGTCGCGGCCTTCCTCGCCCTCTACGGCGAGCATCTCGCCCTTCAGGACTCGGTCGACCAGGCCGGCCTCATCCTCCAGGCCGGTGACCTGCTGGAGGATCGCCCCGAGATCCTCGCCGCCACCGTCGCCCAGGTCGGAACGATCCTGGTCGACGAGGCGCAGGAGCTCGACCCGGCCCAGCTCCGCCTGCTCACCCTGCTGGTCGGTGGCGGCGCCAGGGCGGTCCTGGCCGGCGACCCGGCGGGCACCACCGACGCCTTCCGTGGCGCCACCCCGGGGGCGCTGCCGGCATGGGCCAGGCGCCTCGGCGCCAGCGTGGTCCTGCTCGAGCGCAGCCGGCGGCTCGGCGGCCCCGGGCTCGACGCCGTGCGGCGCCTCCAGGCCGCCGGGCCCGGGCCGGTCATCGCCCTGACCGGGGGCGGGACCACCACCGTGGAGGCCGCCCGCTACCCGGGCCCCGCCGAGGAGGCCGAGGCCAACGCCCGCCTGCTCCGGGTCGCCCACGAGCGGGACGGCATCCCCTACGGCCGGATGGCCGTCCTGCTGCCGTCGACCCGGCGGCTCAGCGCGCCCACCCGCCGGGCCCTCGAGCGGTTCGGCGTCCCCTACCGGCTCGGCGCCGGCGAGCGCCAGCTCGTCGCCGAGCCGGTCGTCGGGCACGTCCTGAACCTGTTCCGCCTCGCCCTCGACCCGACCCGCGCCGACGAGCTGCTCCCCCCGCTCCTCACCTCCCCCCTCGGCGGCCTCGACCCCGGCGAGCTGCGGGTCCTGCGCCGCGCCGCCCTCCTCGCCGACCGCTCCCTGACCGGCCACGTCCGCGCCCGGGCCGTCCCACCACCACTTCCGGAGGGGCCCGCCGGTCCACCCGACCCGGACGTCCCCGGCCCGGAAGCCGCGGGGCCGGCTCGAGACGTCCCCGACCCGGTGGGCGGTGTCGGATCCACCGACGGAGCGGCGGAAGCGAACGACCCGCAGGAGCCCGGGGCCGACGGCGGGGGAGCGGAGGGCCCGGTCCGGGCCGGTTCGGCCATGGTGCTCGACCCTGGGCTCGTGGCCCGGGTGGAGGCGCTGTGCGACCTGGTCGAACGGGCCGAGGGCTGGGTCGCGGAGCTGGATGCGGACGCCTGCTTCTGGGAGGTGTGGCGCGCCGCCCCCGCCTTCTCGGAGCTGATCCTGCGCGCCGAGGTCGACCCGACCGACGCCGACGTCCAGCGCCAGCTCGACGCCCTGACCGCGTTCTCCCGCGCCCTCAGCCTGTTCGTCGACGGCCGGCCGGGCGCCAGCATGCGTACCTACCTGGACGTGGTCGAGCGGGCCGACTTCGCCAGCGACCCCTGGCTGCCTCCGGCGATGACCAGGACCGACGCGGTCGCCGTCCTCTCGGTCAACGCGGCCAAGGGCCAGGAGTTCGACCTGGTGGTCGTCGCAGGGTGCCTGGAGGGCGCGCTGCCCACGACCGCCCGACCCCAGGGACTGTTCGAGGCCTGGCGGCTCGACGGCGACCCGGGCCCGGTGGCCCGCGCCGACGCCCTCCTCGACGCCGAGCGGCGACGCTTCACCCTCGCGGCCAGTCGCGCCCGGGACCGGGTCGTCTTCACCGCCTCCCGCGTCGAGGGCCGCGGCGAGCCGTCCCGCTTCCTCCGCGAGCTCGGCCTGGAGCTCCCCGCCGACCCGCCAGCCCAAGGCGCCGCCCCGCTTGGCTCCCTGGAGGCGGCCGGCGCCCTGCGCCGGGTCGCGGGCGACCGGGACCGGCCGGCCGCCGAACGACTTGCCGCCGCGACCACCCTGGCGGCCATCCCGGGTGTCGACCCGGCGACCTGGTGGTGGCGGCGCGACTACACCGTCGACCCCGAGCCGATCGCCGCCGAGGGGCGCCTGCGCACCTCCTACTCACGGATCGGGACCTATGAGGCCTGCCACCTGAAGTACTTCTTCGGCAGCGTGGCCGGGCTCGACGACCGCTCCTCCTACCAGATGGCCTTCGGCCGGCTCATGCACACCATCTTCGAGCTGGCCGCCAAGGGCGACATCGCCAACGAGCCGGACGACCTGAAGGCCGCCTACCGCCAGCGCTTCAACCCCGCCTGGTTCCCGTCGAGGGCCATCGCCTACCAGTACTGGCGCGACGGTATGGGCATGCTCGAGCTGTGGCACCGCAGCGAGGCCGAGGCCGCCCGCCGGGCGTTGCGGTTCGAGGTCGGGTTCGAGATGGAGGTCGGGGACCACCTGGTCCGGGGCCGCATCGACCGGGTCGACCGGGGCCCGGACGACGGCATCGTCCTGCTCGACTACAAGACCGCCCGCTACCCGGCGTCCGAGGAGGAGGCCGAGCGCTCGCTCCAGCTGGCCATCTACTACCTGGCCGCCCTGCGCGACCCGGAGCTGGCCGCCCTCGGCCACCCGGTCGAGATGCAGCTCGTCTACCCGGCCAGGATCATGCACGGCCGCTTCACCCGCGTGAGCCAGCACCCTGGGCCCGACCACGCCGGCCAGGTCGAGCGGCGACTGCTGGCCCTCCTCGACGGGGCGGCCGCCGAGTCCTTCGACCCCGACCCCCACGCCGACTGCCGTATGTGCGCCTTCAAGCCCATCTGCCCCATGTGGCCCCAGGGCGAGGAGTTCCTCGCCCCAGCCCATCCCCCGTCCGACCTGGACCCCGCCGACCCGTCGCCGGTGTCGCGGAACGGGGGAGATGCACGATGAGCGCGACCCTCACCGGCGTGGTGACCCCGGGGGTGCGGGCGGCGCTGCGCGGGCAGGACCCGACGCCTGAGCAGCTCGCCGCCGTCACCGCCCCGATCGGGCCGGTGCACGTGATCGCCGGCGCCGGGTCGGGCAAGACGGCGGTGATGGCGGCCCGCATCGTCTACCTGGTCGAGCGGCTCGGGGTCGCGCCGGCGTCCGTCCTCGGCCTGACCTTCACCAACAAGGCGGCCAGCGAGCTGGAGGCCAGGGTCCGCGATGCCCTCGCCGAGACCCCGGCCGACGTCGGCGACGAGGTCACCGTCGACACCTACCACGCGTTCGCGGCCGACCTCGTCAAGGCGTACGGGATCCGGGTCGGGGTCGAGGTGGACGCCGACCTCCTCAGCGAGGCCCAGCAGTACCAGATCCTGCTCGGCATCCTCGACAGCGAGCGGTTCGAGCACCTCAGCGTCCGCACCGCCGGCGCCACCATCCGCAAGACCCTCGAGCTGGCCTCGGCCTGCGCCGACCACGTCGTCCCGGCCGAGCGGGTGGTCGAGGCCTCGCGGCGCCTCCTCCAGCGGGCCGACGAGGGCGAGCGGCTGCCCGACTGGATGCTCCAGGCGGCCCGGGAGCGGATCGAGCTGGCCCGGCTGGTCGAGCGCTACGCGACCGAGAAGCGGCGGCGGGGCCGGCTCGACTTCGGCGACCAGGTCGCCAAGGCGGTCGAGCTGGTCGAAGGCCACCCAGAGCTGCTCGAGGAGCTGCGGACCCGGTTCCAGCACGTCCTGCTCGACGAGTACCAGGACACCAACGTGGCCCAGCGCCGCCTCATGCAGCGGATCTGCCCACCTGGCGCCTCGATCATGGCCGTCGGCGACGCCCGACAGGCCATCTACGCCTTCCGCGGCGCCACCATGTACAACCTCCTCTCCTTCACCGACCACTTCCCGCCGAGCCCCGGCCCGGCGCCCGCCCGGCCCGCGCCTGGCCCGGCTCCGCTGCCCTTGTCCACCAACTTCCGGTCGGGGCCGCGGATCCTGGCCCTGGCCAACTCGGTGATCGACCGGATCCCCGGGGAGCGGCGCGGGGGCGCGTCGCTGGTCGCCAGGCCCGGCGCCGCCGACGGCGAGGTCCGGGCCGCCCTGCTCGCCGACCAGTTCACCGAGGCCGCGTTCGTCGCCGACCAGGTCGTCCACGCCCACGAGACCGGTCTGCCCGATGGCAGCTGGCCGGAGTGGCGGGACGTGGCAATCCTCGTCCGGTCCAAGCGGCTGCTCGGCCCGCTGCGTGAGGCGCTCGAGCAGCGAGGCGTCCCGGTCGAGGTGGTGGGCCTGTCCGGCCTGCTGGAGACCCCGGAGATCGTCGACCTCGTCTCCACCTTGCGGGTGGTCGCCGACCCGGGCGCCAACGTCGCCCTGGCCAGGCTCCTCCTCGGCCCCCGCTGGCGGATCGGCTACCGGCACCTCGTCCGCCTGGCCCGCTGGGCGGCCCGGAACAACTGGGGCCTCAAGGACGAGCTGCCCGGAGAGGACCCCGACCCGGGCGACGTGAGCTTCGCCCTCGCCGAGGCCCTCGACCACCTCGACGAGGTCGAGGGCATCGACCAGGAGGCGCGCAGCCGGCTCGACGCCTTCTGCGAGGAGCTGCGCGAGCTCCGCGCGGCCGCCCGTGGCCCCCTGCTCGACCTGGTCCAGACCATCCTGGAGCGCACCGGCGTGTGGGCCGAGCTCGAGGCGTCCGGAGACCGCCGGGCCACCACCGCCCGGCAGAACCTGGCCACCTTCCTCGATCGGGTGGCGACGTTCGCCCCGGTCCAGGGGGACCCGTCCCTGGCCGCGTTCCTGGTCTACCTGGACGCCGTCGAGGATGCCTCCGAGCCGGTCGAGGCGGTGCAGCCGGCCCCGGTCGACTCGGTCAAGCTGATGACCGTGCACATGGCCAAGGGCCTGGAGTTCCCCATGGTCGCGGTGGTCGGCCTCTCGGCCGGCACCGGCAAGGACGGGTCGCCCAGGTACGGGATCTTCCCGGACGCCCGGGTCGCCGACCCCCGTCGCGCCCAGGGCTTCCCGTACGAGCTGCGTGAGGACGCCGGCCACCTGCCCCGCTTCACCGGCAACGCGAGGGCGTTCCGGGGCGAGCTGGAGGAGCGCGCCCTCGAGGACGAACGGCGGCTCTTCTATGTCGCCATCACCCGGGCCAAGCAGCTGCTCGTGCTCACCTCGGCCTGGTGGTACCAGGGCTCGGAGAAGACCCCCAAGGGCCCAGGGCCGTTCTGGAACGAGGCTGCCGACCATCCGGCGGTGGACGTCCTCGTCCGGGCCGACCAGCCAGCCGCCAGCCCGCTCACCGAACGGCTCAGGGACCGGGTGAGCTGGCCGCATCCCGGCCGCCGGCCCGAGGACGAGGACGACCCGGTCTTCGGCGAGGGCCTGGCCGCGGCGGTGGAGCTGGAGCGAGCCGTCCCAGGGACGCTGGAGGCCCGGGTGCCGCCCGGCCAGGCCGACGCCTTCTGGGCCGCCGCCGACGCCGGGCGGCACCTACTCGACGCGGCCCGGGTCGACCCGACACCCGCCCGGGTCGACCCGCCCCGGATCCTGTCGGTCAGCCAGGTGCTCGACTACGCCCGCTGCCCCCGGGACTTCTACTGGTCGGTTGTCCGGCCGCTGCCATCGGCGCCCAAGCCGGCCGCCAGGCTCGGCTCGGTGGTCCACCGCCTGCTGGAGCGGCGCGCCCGCAACCTCCCCGACCTGCTGGACGCCGACGACCACCCCGGCGACCACGTCGCCCCCGAGCTCATCGAACAGGCCAGCAGCAACTTCGCCGCCACCCGGTACGCCACCCTCCCCCCACCCGAGGCCGAGGTCGGCGTCGTCCTCCGCCTCGGCCCATGGGTCATCCGGGGCCGCATCGACGCCATCTTCCGCCAGCCCGGTCCGTCGAACGGTCCCCTGACCGGCCAGGAAGCCGCCGAGGTCGAGCTGGTGGACTGGAAGACCGGCCAGCGGACCGACCAGGCCACGGGTGGGCTGGACCAGCTCGCCATCTACGCCCTCGCCCTACGGGAGCTGGGAGAACTCCCAGGCGACCGGTGCGTGGCCACCTACTGCTACCTCGGCGGCGAGGACCCGGTGATCAACACCCGCACCCTCGACCCCGCCGACCTCGACCAGCAGCGAGTCCTTCTGGAGACCGCCCTCGCCGACCTCGACCAGGGCAACTACCAGCGGGCCTGCCACCGCCCCGACTGCGAGTCCTGTCGCCGCGGCCTCGGCGCCCCACCCCGACCACCCTCCAGAACGCCCGCCGCGAACGGTGAGCCGAGCGCCAGGAAGGCCACGGTGAACGGTGCGGAGAAGCACCAATGACCAAGAAGGGCGGCGACAACCTCCGGGACCGGCTGAGCCGGGCCCTGCCGGCCGCGATGAAGGCACGAGACCGTCCGGCCATGACGGCACTGCGATCTGCCGTGGCCGCAATCGACAACGCCGGAGCCGTCGACCCGACCCATCCATTTCCGACGGACCAGGACCCACGGATCGCCACGTCGGCCGCCCGGCCCCAGGCATCCCCCGGTCCTGGATCCCGGCCCCCGGAGTCCGTCGACAGAGGAACCCGGCCCGCGGTGGTCACCGACACCGGTTCCCGCCCCCCGAAGTCCACTGCTCCTGGGTCGCGGCGCCCCTCCAGTGGTGCTGGGACCCGGTCCCCGGAGTCGCCTGGTCCTGGGACTGGACAGTCGGCGTCCACGGGTCCTGAGGCCGGGCACTCGGACCTCGGCGCTGCGCGGGCTGCGCACCCGGAGCTCGCCGGTACGGTCGCGGGCGTTGGCGCGACCGAGGTCGAGCGCCGCCGCCTCAGCCAGGCACAGATGGAAGAGATCGTCCGCGTCGAGATCGCCGATCGAGAGACCGCCGCGGCCGGGTACGAACGCGCCGGCCAGCTTGCACGCGCCGAGCGATTACGCGCCGAGGCTAAGATCCTGCTCTCCCACCTCGACACGACCTGAGCCGGGTCGCCCCGGCACCCGTCGGCGACCCCTCGGCCCTGACGACCTGAGCCGGATCGCCCCGGCACCCGTCGGCGACCCCTCGGCCCTGGTTCGTAGGCTCACTCAGACCCGGGACTGTACTTCTCGGTGTAGGCCTGGTGGATCGGCTCGAACAGCGGCTCCGGGTGGGCGATGTCGAGCTGGCCGCCGGAGAGGAGGGCGGCGAGGGCGTCGAGGTGCAGGTGCCAGCCGGCGGCGGTGGTGGTGTCGGTGGTGCTGGGGCCGGTGGTGTCGGGGTGGTCGGGGGACCCGGGGATCGTGTTGGTGAGGTGGAGCAGGGTGTGGTCGCCGTCGGGGTCGAGCTCCCAGGTGATGGTTGTCCGGGTTGCTGGGGCGTTGGTGGCGGTGGAGCCCCAGGTGGCGGTGAGCTCGAGGAACCGGGGTGGGTCGAGCTTGCTGATGGTGCCGTCGAGGGTGGCGGCGTTGCCCTGGTCGTCGGTGTTGAGCCAGCGAAGGGTGAAGCGGCCTCCGTCGGTCAGGTCGAGGTCGGCGGCGCCCCACCATCGGCGGAGCTCGGCTGGGTCGGTGAGCGCCTGCCAGACCCGCTCGACCGGGTGGGGGAGGCGGCGGACGAAGTGGACCTGGGTGGAACCGTCAGGGCCCGTCTCCACGGTCCCGTCGGCGATGGAGTGGTCGTCAGGCATGGTGCTCCTCCCTGGAGTTGTCCAGGTGCTGCTCGAGGGCATCGAGACGATCGCCCCAGAGTCTCCGGTAGGGCTCGAGCCACTCGTGGAGCTCGGTGAGGGGTTGCGGGCGCAGGGCGTACAGACGTCGCTGGCCGTCGACCCGGACCCGGACCAGGCCGGCTTCCCGCAGCACCCGCAGGTGCTTCGACACGCCGGGCTGGCTGAGGCCGAGCCCGAGGACCAGCTCGTTCACCGATCGCTCCCCGTCCCGCAACAGGTCGAGGATGTGGCGTCGGTGCGGCTCGGCAAGCACCTGGAAGGCGGACACCGCCGCACTATATACAACTCAGAAGTTATATGTCCATAGAGTTATGGATAGCGGCCCACCCGGCCTATCAGCCGAGGCGGGTGGCCCGGCTGGTCCCGAAGCGGTCGGCGACGGCGTCCTTCAGGCCGAACGGGAAGCGGGCCTTGACCCGCCGGTGTGCGGCCAGCAGGGCCCGCTGGGCGGCGGGGTCGCCGGCGAAGGCGGCGATGGCGTGCTCGGGGTCGGCGTTGGCGACGGCCAGGATGGCGCCGGCGATGCCGAGCGACCCGGCCATCAGCACCAGCATCGCCGCCCCGACGTACAGGGGGTGGTCGAAGACCTCGAGCTCGGACAGGAGGCGCTCGGGGTCGCCGCTGGAGTCCTTCATGCCCTGGATGGGGAGGTCGGGAAGGGCCTCGACGGGGATGCCGGGCGGGGCGGTCTGGGGGAAGTGGTAGGCGAGGGCGGGCAGGCCGCCGGCGGCCTCGGCGACGGCGTCGTAGTAGGGGCGGGGGTCGTTGTTGCGGGGTGGGCACAGGGCCAGGACGGCGTCGGCGCCGGCCTCGCGGGCGTCGCGGGTCAGGGCGGCGGCCTGCCTGGCCGAGGAGCCGCCGGTGCCGGCGATCACCGGGACGCCGGGGGGGACGGCCCGGCGGGTCTCGGTCAGGAGGGCGACCCGTTCCCCGGCGGTCAGGGCGGACGCCTCGCCGGTCGACCCGGCCACCACCACCCCCCGGATCCCCAGGTCGACCAGGGTCGCGGCCAGGTCGGCGGTCGCCTTGGCGTCGACCTCGCCGTCGTCGTCGAACAGCGTCGCCAGCGCGACCCCGACCCCCGTGAACAGTGGCTCCGGCATCCGCCCACCTCCTCGTCGCCCATCGTGCCCGAACCCGCGTCGCAGGTTTGCTCTCCCCACCCTAGCCTGCGTAAACTGGCTAAGGAAACATAGATGTTTCCAAAATAGATGAAGGAGCGGAGGCCATGACGTCCGAGCGTACCGGGGGCACGAGGGAGCGGATTGTCATGCTCCTGCGTCGCCACGGGCGGCTGTCCGCACCCCAGCTGGCCGAGCTGCTCCAGCTCAGCTCGGTGGGGCTGCGGCGTCATCTCGCCATGCTGGAGCGCGACGGCCTGGTCTCCTCGGTCGTCGAGAAGCCCAGGCGGGGGCGGCCGACGGCCGTCTTCCGGCTCACCGACGCCGGCCTTGAGACCTTCCCGCGGCACTACGACGAGGTCGCCCGGGAGGCCCTGGCCTTCCTGAAGGGGCAGGACGCGGCCACCCTGGCCCAGTTCCTGGCCTGGCGGAACGAGCGGCTGGCGGCCAGCTACGCCGGACGCGTGGAAGGCGCTACCCTTGCCGAGCGGACCGACGCCCTGGCCGAGGTCCTGAACGAGCAGGGCTTCATGGCCGAGGTCGAGCCCGCCGACGGCGGCCTCCGACTCTGCCAGCACAACTGCACGGTGGAGCACCTGGCCACCGAGCTGCCCGACCTTTGCGCGTCCGAGGCCGAGCTGTTCGAGCGCCTGCTCGGCACCCGGGTCGAGCGCGAGACGACCATCGTCGATGGCGCCGTCCGCTGCGAGACCCGGATCGACCTCGTCCCGCGAGGCAAACGTGCCCCGAGCCGAACCACCACCCCGTCACCGAATCGCAAGGCAGCAAGGAGCCCAGCCTGATGGCAACCGAAGCCCGAGACCTGATGCCCGAGACGCCGGAGCGGATCAACCCCGTGCCGGAGAACGTCGACCTGGGCGGCTACAAGTATGGCTGGCATGATCCGGTCAACTCGGTCTTCACGCCCAAGCGGGGCCTGTCCCACGACGTCGTCGAGGAGATCTCGGCGATGAAGCAGGAGCCCGAGTGGATGCGGACCTTCCGCCACAAGTCGCTCGACTACTTCCTGCGCCGCCCGATGCCCCAGTGGGGCGGCGACCTGGACCAGATCGACTTCGACAACATCTTCTACTTCCTGCGCGCCACCGAGAAGCAGGCCACCTCCTGGGACGAGCTCCCGGCCGACATCAAGAACACCTACGACCGGCTGGGCATCCCCGAGGCCGAGAAGCAGCGCCTGATCGCCGGGGTGGCCGCCCAGTACGAGAGCGAGGTCGTCTACCACAAGGTCCGCGAGGACCTGGAGGAGCAGGGCGTCCTGTTCCTGGACACCGACACCGCCCTCAAGGAGCACGAGGAGCTGTTCCGCGAGCACTGGGCGACGGTGATCCCGCCCAACGACAACAAGTTCGCGGCGCTGAACTCGGCCGTGTGGTCGGGCGGGTCGTTCATCTGGATCCCCGAGGGCGTCCACGTCGACATCCCGCTGCAGGCCTACTTCCGGATCAACTCCCAGAACATGGGCCAGTTCGAGCGGACCCTGATCATCGCCGAGCCCGGCTCCAGCGTGCACTACGTCGAGGGCTGCACCGCCCCCATCTACTCCTCGGACTCGCTGCACTCGGCGGTCGTCGAGATCATCGTCAAGCCCCATGCCAAGGTCCGCTACACCACCATCCAGAACTGGTCGACCAACGTCTACAACCTGGTCACCAAGCGGGCCGCGGCCTATGAGGGCGCGACCATGGAGTGGATCGACGGCAACATCGGCTCCAAGCTGACCATGAAGTACCCGGCCGTGCTGCTGCTGGGCGAGCACGCCCACGGCGAGATCCTCTCGGTCGCCTTCGCCGGCCGCGACCAGCATCAGGACGCCGGGGCCAAGCTGACCTTCGCCGCCCCCAACACCACCGGCCAGATCGTCTCCAAGTCGATCTCGCGCGACGGCGGGCGCACCTCCTACCGCGGCCTGGTCAAGGTCGAGGAGGGCTCGCCCGGGGTCAAGGTCAACGTCCGCTGCGACGCCCTGCTGCTGGACGAGGAGTCGCGCTCCGACACCTACCCCTACACCGACGTCAAGGAAGAGGACGTCACCCTGGGGCACGAGGCCACCGTCTCCAAGATCGGCGACGACCAGCTCTTCTACCTCCGGTCGCGCGGCCTCTCGGAGGCCGAGGCGACGGCCATGATCGTGCGCGGGTTCATCGAGCCGATCTCCAAGGAGCTGCCGATGGAGTACGCGCTCGAGCTCAACCGCCTCATCGCCCTGCAGATGGAAGGGGCGGTCGGCTAGGCGATGACCGAAACGAGCATCGAGACACTGACCCTCAAGGACCTCGACCAGGCGGCCGTGACCGCCTGGTCGCAGGCCCTCGGCGACCCCGACTGGTTCCTGGCCCGGCGCCTGGAGGCGCTGGCCGCCCTGGCCAAGCTGGAGCGGCCGAGCAACCGCGAGGAGGCCTGGCGGTTCACCGACCCCAAGCGGGCCGGCCTCGACCGCCTCCCGATCCTCAGGGGCACCGGGCAGGCGACCGCCGAGGGCGCCCACGTGCTGGCCGCCGGCCACGCCGACGCCGCCTCCGGTGGTGACGTCGCCGGCACCGAGCTGCAGCCGGCCGGGCTGGTCGCGACCGTCGACGGCGCCGCCGCCGAGGCGTTCCTTGACCCCGACCTGGCCGCCAAGGGCGTCATCCTGACCGACCTGGCCACGGCCGTGCGCGAGCACGCCGGCCTGGTCGAGCCCCGCCTGATGACCTCGGCGGCGCCGTTCGCCGAGGACTGGTTCCTGGCCCTGCATGCCACCGTGATGACCGCCGGGGCGTTCCTGTACGTGCCCAGGGGGGTCGAGGCGACGGTCCCGATCGGGGTGCTGCAGCGGCGCACCACCGGCGGGGCGACCTTCGCCCACACCCTGGTCGTGGTCGAGCCCGAGGCCTCCCTGACCCTGGTCCAGCAGCACGGCTCGCCCGAGACCATCGACGGCCGGGCCTTCCACCACGGCGTCACCGAGCTGCTGGTCGGCGAGCGGGCCAACGTCCAGTACCTGTCGCTCCAGGAGTGGGGGAGCGAGCAGGTCAACCACTTCGGCATCCAGCGGGCCATGGTCGGGCGCCAGGCCCGGTTCCGGTCCTTCGTGGTCACCCTGGGCGGCGGGGTCGTCCGGGTGTCGCCCGAGGTCGTGCTGGGCGAGGGGGCCGAGGCCGACCTGCTCGGGGCCGTGTTCGCCGACGCCGGCCAGCGGTTCGAGCACCGGGCCAACGTCACCCACGCCGAGCCCCACGCCCGCTCCAGCCTCCTCTACAAGGCCGGGCTGCTGGGCGGGTCGCGCAACATCTTCAACGGCAACCTGATCATCAGCCCGGGGGCCCGCGGCAGCGACGCCGGCCAGACCATGCGGAACCTGGTCCTGTCCCGCGACGCCCATGCCGAGGCCAACCCGTTCCTGGAGATCCTCAACTCCGACGTCAAGGCGGCCCACGCCGCCGCCACCGGCCGGGTCGACGACCTGCACCTGTTCTACCTGGAGTCGCGGGGCATCCCGCGGCGGACGGCCAGGCGGCTGGTCGTGTTCGGGTTCTTCGAGGAGGTCCTGGCCCAGGTGACCGTGCCGGCGGTCCGGCGCCGGCTCGAGGCGGCCCTGGAGGCCGAGCTGGCCGCGGCCGAGGCGGCCCAGCAGGCGCAGGAGGCGGAAGCTGTGCGGGCCCGGGAGGCCGGGTGATGCCGTTCGTGCGGTTGGCCGGGCTCTCGGAGCTCGACCCCGACCAGGGGCTCCGGGTCGAGCTCGGCGACGAGGAGGCGGTCGCCCTGATCCGCACCGGCGACGGCGGCGTCCACGCCGTGATCGACGAGTGCAGCCACGAGGACTACCCGCTGTCCGAGGGCTGGGTCGAGGACCACACCATCGAGTGCGCCCTGCACGGCAGCCGCTTCGACCTGCTCACCGGCCAGCCCGACAGCCCCCCGGCCGTGCGCCCGGTGCGGATCTTCCCGGTGCGGGTCGAGGGCGAGGACGTGCTCGTCGACCTGCCCGACGACTGGGCCAAGCTGGCCAAGGACCTGTGAATGCATTCCGAGGAGAGAGATGGCTGACACGACCCTGGTGATCGAGGACCTCCACGTCGACGTGGAGGACAAGCAGATCCTGCGCGGCGTCGACCTGACGGTCGAGGCCGGGCGGGTCCACGCCCTGATGGGGCCCAACGGCTCCGGCAAGTCGACCCTGGCCTACGCCCTGGCCGGCCACCCCCGCTACCGGGTGACCGGGGGCAAGGTGACCTTCAAGGGCGAGGACGTCCTGGACATGACCCCCGACGAGCGCGCCCGGGCCGGCATGTTCCTGGCCATGCAGTACCCGGTCGAGGTGCCCGGGGTGTCGGTGACCAACTTCCTGCGCACGGCCATGAACGCCGTCCGGGGCGAGGACATCCCGGTGCGGGAGTTCGCCAAGGACCTGCGCGAGCAGATGCGCCTGCTCGACATGGACCCGCGGTTCGCCGAGCGCAACCTCAACGAGGGCTTCTCGGGCGGGGAGAAGAAGCGCCACGAGATCCTCCAGATGGCCCTGCTCCGCCCCGAGCTGGCCATCCTCGACGAGACCGACTCGGGCCTGGACGTCGACGCCCTGCGGGTCGTGGCCGAGGGCGTCAACCGGCTGCGCGGCCCCCAGCTCGGCGTCCTGCTGATCACCCACTACACCCGCATCCTGCGCTACATCTCGCCCGACGTGGTCCACGTGATGGTCGGAGGGCGGGTCGTCGAGACCGGCGGCCCCGAGCTGGCCGACCAGCTGGAGGCCGAGGGCTACGAGCGCTGGCGTGGCGACCCCGCCACCTGAGACCGGTTCCAGGAGGCCCCCGATGACGCCCTCGACCGCGCCGCTGGATTCGGCCGCCGTCCGCGGCGACTTCCCGATCCTTGAGCGCCGGATCAACGGCAAGCCGCTCGTCTACCTGGACTCGGCCGCCACCAGCCAGAAGCCGCGGCAGGTCCTGGACGCCATGGACGACTACTACCGGCGGCACAACGCCAACGTGCACCGGGGTGTCCACACCCTGGCCGAGGAGGCCACCCACCTGTTCGAGGAGGCCCGGGGCAAGGTGGCCCGCTTCGTCGGCGCCTCCGAGCGGGCCACGGTGTTCACCAAGAACGTCAGCGAGGCCATCAACCTGGTCGCCTACGCCTGGGGGCTGCGCAACCTCCGCCAGGGCGACGAGATCCTGGTCACCGAGATGGAGCACCACTCCAACCTGGTGCCCTGGCAGCTGGTGGCACAGATGACCGGCGCCAGGGTCCGGGCCGTGCCGGTCACCGGGGACTACCTGCTCGACCTGGACGCCCTGGACGAGCTGCTGGGCGAGCGGACCCGGATGGTGGCCGTCTCGGCCATGTCGAACGTGCTCGGCACCGTCAACCCGGTGGCCGAGATCGCCCGGCGGGCCCACGCCGCCGGGGCCCTGGTCCTGGCCGACGCCGCCCAGGCCGTGCCCCACGCCGGGGTCCGGCTGGACGACCTGGGGGTCGACTTCCTCGGGTTCACCGGGCACAAGGCCCTCGGCCCCATGGGGGTCGGGGTGCTGGCCGCCCGCGAGGAGCTGCTGGACAGCATGGAGCCGTTCCTGGGCGGCGGCGAGATGATCAGCGACGTCGAGATCGACCGTTCCACGTGGAACACCATCCCTTGGCGGTTCGAGGCGGGAACGCCCAACGTGGCCGAGGCGGTCGGGCTCGGGGCGGCCGTCGACTACCTCCAGGGGCTGGGCATGGACCGGGTCCGGGCCCACGAGGTCGACGTCACCGGCTACGCCCTCAAGCGGCTGGGCGAGATCGACGGGCTGGTGGTCTACGGGCCGCCCGACGTCGAGCACCGGGGCGGCATGGTCTCGTTCACCCTTGGCGACATCCACCCCCATGACGTCGCCCAGGTGCTGGACTCGGACGGGATCGCCGTCCGGGCCGGCCACCACTGCGCCAAGCCGCTGCTGCGGCGCCTCGGGGTCCAGGCCACCACCCGGGCCTCGTTCTACCTGTACTCCACCACCGACGAGGTCGACGCGCTGGTCGCCGGCCTCGAGCGGGTCAAGCGCTTCTTCGCCTAGGCAGGGACCCCATGGGCCTCGACGACCTCTACCAGGAGATCATCCTCGACCACTACAAGAAGCCCCGGCACCCGGGGCGGCTCGAGGACGCCCAGGTCGAGGTGCACCACTACAACCCGGTCTGCGGCGACGAGCTGACGGTCGGGCTGCGGCTGGACGGCGACCGGGTCGCGGCCGTGGCCGTCGAAGGCAAGGGCTGCTCGATCTCCCAGGCGGCCGCGTCGGTGATGACCGAGCAGGTCCTCGGGCGGCCCCTGCCCGAGGCCCTGGACCAGGCCGAGGCGTTCCGCCGGCTGATGCACGGCGAGGACGAGCCGGACGAGGAATTGCTGGGGGACGGGATCGCGTTCAAGGGAGTGGCGCGCTACCCGGTCCGGGTCAAGTGCGCGCTCCTCGGGTGGATGGCGTTCAAGGACGCCGCCGCCCGCGCGGACACAGGAAGGGAAGGAAGCTAGATGGCCACGGATGCGGACATCTTCGAGGCGATGAAGCAGGTCGAGGACCCGGAGCTGGGCGTCAACGTGGTCGACCTCGGGCTGGTGTACGGCGTCGACCAGGAGGACGAGGGCCGCAAGGTCCGCCTGGACATGACCCTGACCACGGTGGCCTGCCCGCTCACCGACATGATCGAGGGCGCGACCAACGCCGCCCTGATCGGCCTGGACGAGATCCAGGAGGTCGAGATCAACTGGGTCTGGTCGCCGCCCTGGGGCCCGGAACGGCTCACCGAGGACGGCAAGGTGGCCCTGCGGTCCATGGGCTTCGCAATCTGACGGGAATCGAAGAGGGATCTGGACACTGATGGCGCTTCCAGCACTGGTTGAACCGGCGGCCGAGCTGTCGCGGGACGAGATCGCCCGCTACTCCCGCCACCTGATCATCCCCGACGTGGCCATGGACGGGCAGAAGCGGCTCAAGAACTCCCGCGTCCTGCTCATCGGCGCCGGCGGCCTCGGCGCGCCCAACGCCATGTACCTGGCCGCGGCCGGGGTCGGGCATCTGGGCCTGGTCGACTTCGACGTGGTCGACGCCTCCAACCTCCAGCGGCAGGTGATCCACGGCACCTCCGACATCGGCCGGCCCAAGCTGGAGAGCGCCCGGGACAAGATCACCGAGATCAACCCGTACGTGCAGGTCACCCTGCACGAGACCCGGCTCTCCTCGGAGAACGCCCGCGAGCTGATCCGCGACTACGACCTGGTGATCGACGGCTCGGACAACTTCCCGACCCGGTACCTGGTCAACGACGCCTGCGTGCTCGAGGGCAAGCCGTACGTGTGGGGCTCGATCTACCGCTTCGACGGCCAGGCCAGCGTGTTCTGGGCCGAGCACGGCCCCTGCTACCGCTGCCTGTACCCGGAGCCGCCGCCGCCGGGCATGGTCCCGTCCTGCGCCGAGGGCGGCGTGCTGGGCGTGCTCTGCGCCACCCTCGGGTCGGTCCAGGCGAACGAGGCCATCAAGCTGCTCTGCGGCATCGGCGACCCGCTGATCGGGCGGCTGCTGATCTACGACGCCCTCGAGCTGTCGTTCAAGGACATCGCCGTCCGCAAGGACCCCGAGTGCGCCGTCTGCGGGAAGAACCCGACGGTCACCGAGCTGATCGACTACGAGGAGTTCTGCGGCGTGGTGTCCGACGAGGCCCAGCAGGCCGCCGCCGGCGCCACCCTGACCCCGGTCCAGCTGAAGGCGCTGCTCGACGAGGGCCAGCAGCTCAAGCTGGTGGACGTCCGCGAGCCGGCCGAGTGGCAGATCAACCGCCTGCCCGGGGCGACCCTGATCCCGCTGGACAGCCTGCCCGACCACCTGGCCGAGCTGCCCCAGACCGAGCCGGTGGTCCTCTACTGCAAGTCGGGGGTCCGCTCGGCCGAGGCCCTGGCCCTCCTCAAGCAGTCCGGGTTCTCCACGGCCAGGCACCTCGGCGGCGGCATCACCGCCTGGGCCAAGACGGTGGACCCCGAGGTCCCGGTCTACTAGCCACCTCCCCGGCCTTCCGGGCCCTGCGGGGTAAGCTGCCGCGCGTTCCGGTCGATCCAGTCAACAGGATCGGACCTCGACGCGAACAAGGACGCCATCTCCCATGGGTTTGCCCCGTCGGCCCTCGCTCGCCCGCATGCTGCTGCTCGCTGTCCTGCTGTCGGCGGTCCCGGTGGCGGCCCGCGCCGCCCCGGGCGGGGCTGTGGACAACCGGAGGACACCCCCGCCCGGTTCGTCTACCCTCCCAGTCAGGGGCCCCAATCCAGCCGGGGCAGGCTCGTTCGTGCCCGGGCGGGTGCTGGTCGGGTTCGAGGCCGAGGCTGGGGAGCAGGGCCGGCGCACGGCCGCGGCCGCGGTCGACGGGCGGGTGCTGGCCGGGACGGGCCGGACCCGGGTGGTCGAGCTCGACCAGGGCGCCGACGTCCGCGCCGCCGCCCGCCGGCTGGCCGACCGGCCGGGGGTGGCCTTCGCCGAGCCGGACTGGGTCCGGCGGGTCGAGGCCTGCGACCCCGCGGTCTGCTGGCACCTCCAGCCCCGGCCCGGCGCCAACGTGCTCGCGGCCCACGACGACGACCACCGGGGGGCGGGCCGCACCGTGGCCGTGGTCGACACCGGGGTGCGGGAGCCCATCCCCGACGACCCCGACACCGGCGGCGTCGACGAGACCAACGACCTCGACCTCGGGGACCGGGTCGCCGAGCGCTGGCGCTGCCGCGACAGCGGCTGCGTCGAGGCCGTTGCCACCCCAGCCATCTCCCACGGCACCGAGGTGGCCAGCGTGATCGCGGCCACCGACGACGACGACGGCACCACCGGCGTCGCCCCCGAGGCGACCATTGTCTCCTACCGGGTCGACGCCACCGGCGGCGGCATCCCCATCTCGTACCTGCGCAGCGCCCTCCTCCAGATCGCCGCCGACCCGACGATCGACGTGGTCAACCTGAGCCTCGGCGGCTCCCAGTGGTCCGAGGTCGAGCAGCAGGCCATCGCGATCGTCCTGGCCGCCGGCAAGGCCGTGGTCGCCTCGGCCGGCAACACCGGCGACCGTGTGCCCCAGTACCCGGCCGCCTTCCCGGGCGTGATCTCGGTCGGCGCCACCGACGACGGCGGCCAGATCGCCGACTTCTCCTCCTACGGCAAGGTCGACGTGGTCGCCCCCGGCGACTGCGTGGCCGTGGCCGAGGTCCCCGGCGTCGACCAGGACCGCGGCTGCCCCGGCGACAACCGCGACGGGGTGGCCTTCAACAGCGGCACCTCGTTCTCGGCCCCGATCGTCTCGGGCGTGCTCGCGCTGGCCCAGAGCCGCAGCCCGCTGGTGGCCCGGCTGGCCCTGGAGGCCAGCGCCGACGGCGGCAGCCCGGGCGGCGCCAGCGACGCCAAGCAGTGGGCCCACGGGCTGGCCGACGCCGAGGCCTTCGTCGGCGCCCACGACCCGGACGCCCCGCCGGCGCTGGTCCTGGAGACGAGCGGCGGCGACGGCGGCGAGCACGAGCTCGGGTCGGGGGACGGCCAGCTGCCCCACCCGGACACCACCTACGTCGCCTACGCCTTCCAGGCCGACGAGGGGGTGGCCGCCGACCCGGGCGCGGCCACGTTCACCGGCGCCACCGCCGGCACCGCCGCCTTCGAGGCGGTCGACGGCGACGGCACGACCTTCAGGGCCTCCCTGGGCTCCGGCGACCTGAGCCCTGGCCTCCAGGAGGAGACCGCCGGCGCCACCGTCGACGGGGAGCCGGCCGGCGACTCGGTGCCCGTGCTGGCCCTGGCCGCCGACGACCAGGCACCGGGCGTCGACCTGGCCGACCTGGCCGACGACGACGCCTGGCGGCGGCTGGACAGCGTCGACGGCGACGACCTGGACGACGTCTACGCCGTCACCCTGGGCCGGGGCGACCGGCTGGAGGTGTCGATCGCCAGCCGCTCGCCCGACCCGGTGGCCGCCCTGCTCTTCGACGCCGGCACCACCGACGTGTTCGGCCAGCTCGACCAGGTCCGGGCCTGCGGTGGCGGCGAGGAGGTCGGCTGCCCGACCAGCGGCCTCAGCTTCGAGGCCGAGACCCGCGGCACCTACCTGCTCGACGTGTTCTCCACCGGGTCGACCGGCGACTACCGGCTCACCTGGACGGTCCGCAACGCCGCCGGCCTGCCGGTCGAGGTCCCCGTCCCCGCCTGCAGCCCCAACGGCGACGGCGTCAAGGACCGCTGCGCCTGGTCGGCCACCGAGCTCGCCGGCTGGACCGTCACCTCGTTCGTCACCAGCGGCACCGCCTCGGTCGACCGCCAGACCGGCGGCGGCGCCCGCTCCTGGGACGGCGGCGACAGCGGCCCCGGCGGCTACACCCTGCGGGTGCTCTACACCGGGGCCGGCGGCCGGGCCCTGCTACGCACCTTCCCGCTCATCCTGGACACCCAGCGGCCGCGGATCGCCGACGCCAGGGCCGCCCCCAACCCGTTCGAGCCCCGCCCCGACGACGGCGACCGCGACACCACCACCTTCGCCATGACCTCCTCGGAGCGAGGCCGGCTCCGGGTCGTCATCTACCGCTATGCCAGCACGACGGTGGTCCGGGTCCTGGTCGGCGGCACCCAGGCGGCCGGGCGCCAGCGGGTCGCCTGGACCGGGAAGACGTCGGCCGGGGCCTGGCTGCGGGGGACCTTCTCCTACGTCGTCGAGGCCACCGACGCCGCCGGCAACACCTCCAGCTCACAGCGCCACCACGTGCGGGTGCTGTAGCGCCAGCGCTTTCCGCGGCCGGCGCAAAGTTCCTTCCGATAATGGCTTGACCGGCCTTTCGGGGTCTGCCAGGGTTGGCGAGCGCCCGGCGGATCGTCCGTCGAGTGCTGGCCGGGTCTCCAGGGACTGGTGTCGGCCGAGGAGGTACCCATTGTGATCGACCGGATGCGCTTCACCCCACAGGCGGCCCTGAACGGGCCCACGGGTGACGTGCGCCCGGAGCCGGCCACGATCGGCGCCAAGCTGCGGCTCCCCGGCCAGGTCACCCCGTCCGTCGGTATCGCCGTCTTCGACGGCAGCCAGGACGGCCAGGCCTTCGCGGTGGATCGACGGGAGGAACCAACCTGACGGGACCTCCCCGGAGCAGACCTCATCGGTCCCTCCGAAATCGCGAAGGCCGTGGGCGAACCCCACGGCCTTTCTTGTTGCCCAGTCCGCCACCAACCGCCGCCCGTCAACGATGACGACAAGGAGCGACCGGACCATGCAGACCCTGGAGCTGTTCCCGCCTGGGCGAGCGTTGCCATGCGTGCAGGCGGGACCCGACCTCTACTTCTCCGAGTCACCCCGCGAGCTGGAGCTGGCCAAGCAGCTCTGCCGTCCCTGCCCGCTTCGCACCAGGTGCCTGGAGGGCGCCAAGGAGCGCGGCGAGCCCTGGGGCGTCTGGGGTGGGGAGGTGTTCGTCGACGGCCGACCCGTTCCGTTCAAGCGGTCCCGGGGACGTCCCCGCAAGCACCCGCTGCCCCCGCTTCCAGCCGAGCTCCCGGCCGCCCAGGCCGAGGCCTGCTGACGGGCCGGCACCGCCCTGACGGCGCGATGACCGGCCCGGAAGGCCCCCGCCTGATCAGCGCCCGCCGTCGGGGTCGGCGGCCGTGGCCCCTGCCCGGCTGCCGACCCGGCGGCGCCCACCGGTCGCCAGCCAGGACCCGCCCAGGATCGCCAGCAGCCCCACGACCGACATCGCGCCCAGCCGCTCGCCCAGCACGAGGACGCCGAGCACCAGCGCGACCAGCGGGTTGACATAGGTGATGACGGCGGCCCGGCTGGGCCCGGCCTCGACGATCAGCCGGAAGAACAGCACCAGCCCGAGCGCGGTGCAGACCACCCCGAGCACGGCCAGCGATCCGAGCGCGCCCGCGGACGGCATCGCGTCCGGCGGCGTGACCGCCACCGCCGGCACCAGCACGACCGTGGCCAGGGCGAGGCTGGCCGCGATCGGCCCGAGCGGGTCGAGGTCGGCCAGCCGCCGGTTGACGATCACCGGGGCGGTCGCGTACCCGAGGGTGGCCACCAGGATGAGGACGGCGCCAAGGAGCTCCCCAGGCCGGCCGGCCACGTCGACCCCGAGCAGCGCGACCACGCCACCGAACCCGACGACCAGCCCGGCCAGCCGCGACCCGGTCGGCCGGTCCTCGGGCGAGAAGCGCACCGACAGCAGCGCCACCATCAGCGGCATCGAGGCGATCAGGATCGCGGCCAGCGACGAGGCCACGTACTGCTCGCCGAGGGCGATGAGCAGGAACGGCACGGCCACCTCGCAGGCCGTGTAGGCGGCGATCGCCCGCCACCGGCCCCTGAGCCCCGACAGCGCCCCGCGACGCCAGGCCAGCGGGAGCAGGACCGCCGCTCCCAGGGCCACCCGCGACCAGGCGACGAACGCCGGCGGCACCCCGTCGGAGACCGCGACCTTGATGAAGAAGTACGGCACCCCCCACACCACCGAGACGGCGGCGAACAGCAGCCAGGCGCGCGGGGTCATGGGTCCTCCGGCACCTCTCCGCGCAGCCACTGGATGTACCGCTCGGCCGAGCGCTCGACCACCGCCTTGGCGTCGCTGCGCAGCACCGGCTGCCACCAGCCGCCGTAGATGCGGTCGTAGCGGTACGGCCGGACCGCCTCGACCACGGCCCGGACGGCCCGCTCGGGCAGGGGCAGCCGGTTGGGCGCGCTGCGCACGAAGGTGACCCGGTCCTCGCCCGGGGTCACGAAGATGGTGTCGCCGCTGAGCAGCGCCCCGGCCCCTCCCGCCCCTCCGGCCCAGTGGGCCACCGCGCTGCCGGCGAAATGCCCGCCGCACTGGACCAGGGTGAGCCCGGGCAGCACGGCCAGCGAGCCCGACCAGGTCACCGGAGGCCGCGCCGGCGGGTGGGTCAGCCAGGCCAGGTCGGCCTCGGGCACCAGCACGTCGGCGTCAAAGGCGCGGCTCCAGCCGGCCATCGACCCGTAGAAGTGGGGGTGGCTGGCGGTGACCGCGCGCAGGCCGCCGGCCTCGGCGACCGCCCGGACGGCCACCTCGTCCAGGTACCCCGGTGGGTCCCAGAGCAGGTTCCCCTCGGCCGTGCGGACCAGCAGCGCCCGCTGGCCGATGGCCACCGGCGGCTCGACGCCGATCCCGAGCAGCCCCGGCTCGACCTCGCGAACCTCGCCACGGTGCCCGGCCGCGGCCAGCTCCTCGGCGGTGGTCCAGCGCTGCCCGGTCGCCGGCACCCACTGGCGCTCGTCGGCGCAGATGATGCAGGCCCCGGGAGGCGACGGCGCCTCGGGGTAGTGGTTGGCGCAGGTGGCGCAGATCCAGACGGGCACGATGTCGCCACCTTAGTAGAATGCCGCGACGGTCCCCAGCGGGCGGAGGGACGTGCAGCCCGAGACGAGGTACGCGCGGTTGGGCGAGGACCGGCTCGCCTACCAGGTGCTCGGGGAAGGGCCCGACCTGGTGCTGACGATGGGCGCCTTCGGGCACGTCGACCTCATGTGGGAGGACCCCGGGGTGGCGCTGTTCCTGCGCCGGCTGGCCTCCTTCTCCCGGCTGATCTACTTCGACCGCCGCGGCACCGGCGCCTCCGACCCGCTGCCCGAGAAGATGCCGCCGCCCTGGGAGGCGTACGCCGACGAGGTGACGGCGGTCATGGACGCCGTCGGGTCGCGGCGGGCCGCGCTCATGGCGACCACCGCCGAGGCCGGCCCGATGGCGCTCTTCTTCGCCGCCACCCGGCCGGAGCGGACCAGCGCCCTGGTCCTCGGCAACGCCAGCGCCCGCTACCTGGCCGACGACGACTACCCGATCGGGTTCGAGCCCGAGTACGCCGAGGCGCTGATCTCCGGGGTCGAGGAGAGCTGGGGGACCGCGGCCCGGCTGGACGAGGGCATCCCCAGCCGGGCCGGCGACGAGCGGTTCCGGCGCTGGATGGCCAAGGTCCAGCGCTCCATCGCCAGCCCCCGCACGGTCCACGTCTTCCTGCGGGCCATGTTCGAGGTGGACGTCCGGTCGCTGCTGCCGCTGGTCCAGGCCCCGACGCTGGTGCTGCACCGCCGGGACTTCCGGCTGCTCCCGATCGAGCACGGCCGCTACCTGGCCGAGCACATCCCCGACGCCCGGCTGGTCGTGCTGCCCGGCGCCGACGGCCCCCTGACCTGGGAGGACCCGGAGGTGACGCTCGGCCACATCGAGGAGTTCCTGACCGGGGTGCGGGGCACCGTCCCCGCGACCCGGGTGCTGGCCACGGTGCTGTTCACCGACATCGTGGCCTCAACCGAGCGGGCGGCCGAGCTCGGCGACCGCCGCTGGCGGGAGCTGCTCCAGGTCCACGACGACCTTGGCACCCGCCTGGTCGAGCAGTCGGGCGGCCGGGTCGTGAAGTCGACCGGCGACGGGCTCCTGGCCACCTTCGACGGCCCCGGCCGGGCCATCGCCGGCGCGGTCGCCCTCCGCGACCAGCTCGCCGACATCGACGTCCAGATCCGGGCCGGACTCCACGCCGGCGAGGTCGAGCTCCGCGGCGACGACGTCGGCGGCATCGCCGTCCACATCGCCGCCCGCATCATGGCCGCGGCCGGCCCGGGCGAGGTGGTCGTCTCCCGCACCGTCCGCGACCTGGTCGCCGGGTCCGACCGCCACCTCGAGGACCGCGGCACCCACCAGCTCAAGGGCGTCGCCGGCGACTGGCAGCTGTTCGCGGTGGCCGGCGGCTGACACCAGCTTCGCCGGACGAGGGGCTTGTCCCTAGCGGCGGACGTCCGGGCCGGCCTGGCGCTCCTGGACCTCGTTGAGCAGCGAGGTGACCAGGCCGGCGACCCCGAGCACGACGGCCGCCACCGGCTGACCGGCGGCGGCCAGGCCGGCGGCCGCGGCCGCGTACAGCGCCAGCTCGATCCCCACCCGGACCGGGGCCGGCACCGGCACCCTGGCCCGGGGCGCCACGAACGTGCCCCAGATCACGGCGGCCACGACCGGCGCCAGGATGCCGAGCAGCCAGGCCCACACGCCCTCGCCGACGACGTAGCCCCAGAAGGCCAGCGCGGCCAGCATGGCCAGCTCGCAGAGGAACCGCGCGGTCAGGGTCGCGCCCCGGAGCCCGCGCAGGTCCTCGCGACCCGGCGGCGTCCGTGCGTTCCGGCCGCGCTCCATGGCCCCAATCTATCGCGGGCACGCCGAGGGCCAGGGTTCACCTGATGCTTGCCGCCGCGTAACGCGGACGTGACCACCAGCCCGCACGATGCCATGGGGGACTCACACAGATGGAGATCGACATGGGCTCCAACAGCAGGATCGAGGCCGGCGCGGCGTCGACCGTCTGGCGCGAGGTGTGCGACAAGTGCGGCACCCGGATGGACCTGGAGGGCTCAGCCCACGGGTTCGAGCGCTGGTCCTGCCCTGGCTGCCAGCAGGTCGTCGGCGTCGACCGCGACCCCGAGGTCGGCAGCCGCTTCCAGATCGACCGAGGCCAGCCCTGGAACTACGCCCCCGAGGCATTCCAGCGCTGAGGCGCTCGACGGGTCCCGACCCCATCCCGGGCGCTGGGAGGGGCCGGGTCGCGGGGCCTCTCCCTGGTCGGGGTGTCCCGGTCCGAGGGTTGTCCACAGATTGGCGGGACCCTCTTCTGGTCGGTGGGGCGGGGTGGCAGGCTGCGCCCGCCCCACCTGCCGCACCCGAAGGGAACCGTCGTGCCGACTCCTGACCGCGGGCTGCTCGCCCGCCTCGACACCCTGGTCGAGCTCGTGGCCGAACGCCACGGGCTTGCCCTGCTCCCGGACGGCCGCCTGGCCGCCGCCGAGGCCCGGATCGCCGCCCGCGCCACCGGGCTCACCGCCCCACGCGGATCCGGCGGCCCCGCTCCCGGCGTCACCCAGCGCGAGGCGGTGGAGCTGCTGCGGGCGGTGGGGGAGGGCGTCGGGCTGCTCCGCGTCCGGGCCGACCGGCTGGAGGCGACCAGCCTGCGCCACGCCTGGGCCCAGATCGACCGCGGCCTGCGGTCCGGGCTGGTCTATGCCGCCTGGTGCCATCGTGTCCCCTGGCCGGCGTTCCTGCGCGGCGGCCCTGGGGTCGAGGCCCTTGTCGGTGGCCGGCTGTGGGTACTGCGCCTGCTGCTCGGCCTGCCCGCCGGGGTCGAGGTCGGCCTCCAGGGCCTGGTCGAGACCGTCGCCAACGCCCTGGAGCTCGACCTTGACGACTGGCTGCCCCGGGCTGTGGCCGCCGCCTTCCTCGATCCCCTGGTCGCCCTTGGCGTGGCCGACATCCGCCCACCCCCGCCCCACCCCGGCTCCGCCCTCCGCCTCGGCCCCCGGGCCTCGACCGTCATCGGCTCGGCCCTGGTCGCCGCCGGCGAGGAGGTCTCCCTGGCCTCGACCCCGGCCAACTGAGGGGTTGACAGGCTAACAGTGTTCGCCTACTGTGGCTAACAACGTTAGCCTCTCGCAGAGGAGACAAGGATGACCAAGCAGCTGCAGGCCGAGGTCGAGGTCCAGGCGTCGGCGGAACGCGTGTGGGAGGTCCTCACCGACTTCGCCGCCTACCCGCAATGGAACCCGTTCATCGTCAAGGCCAGCGGCGAGCCCGTTCCCGGCACCCGCCTCGAGCTGCACATGCACCTCGCCGGTCGCCGGACGACGGTCCTGCGCCCCGAGGTGCTGGACGCCGACCCAGGCCGCACCTTCCGCTGGCTCGGCCGGCTCCTGGTGCCCGGCCTGTTCGACGGCGAGCACCGCTTCACCATCCAGCCCACCGGCCCGGGCCGGGTCCGCGTGACCCAGCACGAGGAGTTCCGCGGCCTGCTCGCCCCGCTCGTGCTGGCCATGATCGCCAAGTCGACCCTGGAGTCCTTCCACCGGATGAACCAGGCCCTGAAGGCCCGGGCCGAGCAGCCGGCGCCCGCCCGGGCGGCCGGGTGATCCCATCGAGCTCGGTCGCCAGGTCGGCGCGGGGGAGAGAGGTGGTGGCGGCCGGACGGCAGCTGCTGGAGGAGGAAGGGCTGGAGGCGCTCACCATGCGGCGGCTGGCCGAGCGCGTGGGGATCCGCGCCCCCTCCCTCTACAAGCACCTCCCCGACAAGGCCGCGCTGGAGGCCGCCATCATCGCCACCGGCTTCGAGGAGGCGGCGGCCGCCTTCGAGCAGGCCGTCGACGAAGCCGGTGAAGGGCGCGGCGAGGGGGCTGGTGACGCGCTTGTGGCCCTGGCTGCCGCGTATCGGCGGTTCGCGCTCGAGCATCCGCATCTCTACCGGCTGATGAACAACGGCCCGCTTCCGCGAGCGCACCTGCCGCCGGGCCTGGAGGGCCGGACCGCCGCCCCCCTCCAACGGGTGGCCGGCAGCGAGGCCCGCGCCAGAGCGGTCTGGGCGTTCGCCCACGGCATGGTGATGCTCGAGCTGGACCAGCGGTTCCCGCCCGACGCCGACCTGGACGCCGCCTGGCGAGCGGGGATCGCGGCGTTCCGGCCGGACTAGCCGTTCGCCGGCTCGTCGTTCACGACCTGCCTCCTGATCCGTGGCGCTCCGGGGAAGGGGGCTTGGTATGGTCGCCCTGTTCTGCTTGGACCAGAGGAATCGGGATGGAGGTGTCCGGTGCGGTTCATCGTGCGCATCCTGGCCGGGGCGGTAGCGCTGGCCGTGGCCGCGGCCCTGATCGGGGGCATCTCGGTCGGTCCGGGGACGACCAGCGAACGGGTCCTCACCCTGCTCGCCGTGGCGGTCATCTTCGGGCTGGTGAACGCCATCGTCCGCCCGATCGTGCGGCTGATCTCCATCCCGCTGTTCATCCTCACCCTCGGGCTGTTCACCTTTGTCGTGAACGCCCTGATGCTGCTGCTCACCGCCTGGATCGGCGATCAGTTCGACCTCGCCTTCGAGGTCGACGGGTTCTGGTCGGCGCTGCTCGGCGCCCTGGTGATCAGCGTGGTCACCTTCGCGATCAACGTGATCCTGCCCGACCAGTACGAGGGCCGCTGACCGGACCCGTCGGCGGCGCCGGCGGCGAGGCCGGTGGGGCGGCCCCGAGGGCGGCGGGGAGCGGCCTGGCGTGCACGATCGTCAGGCCGAGCACGGCCCGGGTGAGAGCGGTGTAGAGCCGCCGCAGACCAGCCGGCCCGAGGGCGGGGTCGGCGATCTCGGCCGGCTCGACGAGCACGACCTGGTCGAACTCCAGCCCCTTGACCGCAGAGGCGGGAACGAGAGCCAGCCGGGTGCCGGTGTCGAACCGGTCGACCTCACGGAACTCGATGCCCCGGCCGGCCAGCTCGGCCCCGGCGGACCGGACGGCCGGGTCGGCCACCACCAGGCCGACCGACCCGTCCTCGGCCAGGGCCTCGTCGAGCACCTGGAGCCAGGCCTCCGGGGCCGCCTCCGGCGCGACGGCCCGGACCCGCAGCGACCCGGGGACGCTCCGGACGGAGCGGGCCGGGCGGATCTCGGGAGCGATCGCGGGCAGGAGGCGGTTGGCGAAGTCGAGCACCTCCTTGGGCGCCCGGAAGGCCCGTGGCAGCTGCTCGACCCGGATCGAGCGCTGACCGAGATGGCCGACGGCGTCCCCCCAGCGCTCGGCCGACCACGGCGTGGTCCGCTGGGCCAGGTCGCCGAGCAGCGTCGCCGACCCGAACCGGCACCGCCGCCCGATCGCCCGGAGCTGCATGGCCGACAGGTCCTGGGCCTCGTCGGCCACGACATGGCCGAAGGTGGTCGTCCCACCGACCACGTCGACGGCCTCGTCGACCAGGAACGCGTCGGTGACCGACCAGGCCGCCGCCTTGGCGCTCCGAGGTCGCTTCGCCCACAGGAGCAGTTCCTGCTCCTCGTCGGTGAGGATGCCGTCGGCCGCCTCGGCCAGGAATGGCCGCTCGGTGAGCAGCCGGAACACCAGCCGGACCGGCTCGACCACCGGCCAGGTGCGCTTCAGGAACTCCCGGACCTCGGGTCGGGCGCCGAGGCTGCGCTGGACCGCGGCCGGGTCGTCGAGCGCGCTCAGGCCCTCGGTGTGCTCGAGGTGGCGCAGGCAGCGCTCGACCAGCCAGTCCCGCAGGTGGTCCCGGCCGACCAGGTAGCGGAGGTCCCCGGTGACCAGCTCGTCCACGCGCTGGCGCAGCAGCCTGGCCGAGAGGCGGACCACCCGGTGCCCCCAGCGGACCTCGAGGGGCAGTGCGGGCGGCCGGACGTGCAGGAAGGCGGCCCGGCGCACGACCGCGGCCATGCGGCTGCCGGCCTTGACCGCCGCCGCCTCCGGGCTGTCGGTGCCGGTCACCCTGACCTCGGCGACCAGGTCCTCGATCGAGCGCTGAGCGACGTCGACCTCCCCGAGCCCGGGGAGCACGTCACGGATGAAGGCCAGGTAGGCGGGGCCCGGCCCCACCACCAGCACCCCGTCCCTGGCCAGCCGGTCCCGGTGCTCGTAGAGCAGGAACGCGGCCCGGTGCAGGCCGACCGCGGTCTTGCCGGTCCCGGGGCCGCCCTGGATGCAGATCGTGTCGACCAGCGGCGCCCGGATCAGGTCGTCCTGCTCGGGCTGGATGGTGGCGACGATGTCGCGCATCGGGCCGATCCGGGGCCGCTCGATCTCGGCCACGAGCACCCGGTCGGCGGCCGCCAGCGCTTCCGCCTCGTCCAGCAGGTTCGCCCGGCCACAGATGAGGCGAACGCCTCATGACGGCCGGCTCCTGCTCTCCGATACTCAGTCCGGGAACTGACATCCTGACGACAGAGGAGCAGGTCATGGGGCTCTATGGGGAGCGAGTCCTCCCGCGGATCGTCAACGTCGCGTGCGGCACCAAGTCCGTCGCACCGCTGCGGCGCCGGGTGTGCGAGGGTCTGGCCGGGGACGTCGTCGAGATCGGCTTCGGCTCGGGGCTCAACGTGGCCTTCTACCCGGCGGCCGTCACCCGGGTCGCCGCGGTCGAGCCCGCCGAGGTCGGCTGGAGACTGGC
>Ga0207675_100000557_pt1 | contig 36421 bp, 42 predicted proteins | sample KBSSwiS42_FD_184305 | JGI IMG/M metagenome (GOLD analysis project Ga0207675, IMG submission 184305) | Switchgrass rhizosphere microbial communities from Kellogg Biological Station, Michigan, USA - KBS Switchgrass S4-2 (SPAdes) (version 2) | ecosystem: Host-associated > Plants > Roots >...
ATCAGCTCGAGCAGATCCGCCGCGTCACTCGCGCTCGAGAGGTTGGACACATCGACGTTGGCGATCCGCACGGCGTAGCGCCAGTCCTTGAGCGCGATCCCGCATTTCCACTGCCAGTGATCGCGATACGCGCGCATCAAGGCACCGGTCACGCCGCCGGCGTTCTCGACCGTCTCGAGGCCGAGGTCTTCGTGCATGATGCCGGCCTTCGATCCCTTGGGATAGATGCCGGTGATCGTTTCCGGGTCCCACGAGATGAGCCAGATCGAGGTGTTGTCGGTCGACCCGGTGCCGCCGCCGGCGACGATGTTGTCGCCATTGCCGGCGCTGAGGGACGAGTAGCGCGCCGACAGCCCGATGAACTCTTCGGGCGCGAGCGCCGATCCGTAGAACAAGGTCGACGCCATTTCGTTGTTCATGGCCTCGAGGAAGGCGCGCGCTTCCGAGAGCCGCACGGCGCCGGGGTTGCCCCCGAGCTCCGCCAGGTCGCGGTCGACCTGTGAGTACGCTTCGAGCATTCCGCACTGCTCATCGATCTGTGCGGTGTGGCTCTTGGACGTCGCGACGCCCTGGTTCAACATGCGCCAGAACACGTCGGGCAATCCGGTGCGGACCGTCGTGCGCTCGCCGGTAATGAGATTGCCTTCCTTGAAGGTCATGTCGGCGAGGATCTGGTTCGTCTGCGTGAGTAGCTCGATAATCCGCGACACCTGATCGTTGGGGTCGAGGCGCTTCGCCAGATCGACCAGCGTCAACGCCGTCGTTGCGAGAGTTGCCATGTTGGGGGACTCCGTCTACGCAGCGGGGCGTGGCGCCGTCGACGGAAACATCACGTCCTCGGTCGACCGACGCTCGGCAAACGGAGAAGGCAAGGTGCCGGCAGACGGGCGGTCCTCGCCCATTGCGTGACCGATGCGGGCGAGCAGCACCACGAGGGGTGCGTACGACTCGTAGCCGCCTTTGTGAAGGACCGAGCGGAGCTGCTGCCCTTCCGGCGACGAGGCCGGGAGGAAGCGATCGATCACGCGCAGCATGCGTTCCTGCGCGACGCCGAACTTGTCTCCGCCAACTTCGGGATGGGCCGCGAGCTCGACGCGGAACGCCTCGCGTTGGGCGGTGAGGCCCGTGGCGAGCTCGGTCAGCGCGGCTTGCGCCTGCTCGTTCGTCCAGCCGCGTGCGGTCGCCATGGCGGTGACGGTCGCGACGTCGGCGGCATCGAGCCCGCCGGTGGCTGGCAACGTGAGCGCATAGGTCGTCGGCGGTGCCGGCGCAGCCACGACGGGCGCGGCGGGAACAACCGGAGCTGCAGGCGCGGGCGCTGCAGGAGGAGCCGCCGGCGCGGCCGCGGCCGGCGCGGGGGCCGGGGCTGCGGGTGGCGCGGCGGGCGGAGCCGTGATGCCCGGTGCGGGGTCGCCGACCGGGGGCACTGCTGGTGTCGTCATGGGCACTCCGAAAAAAAAGGCCGGCCCCTCCTGCACGGAGAGGTCGGCCTGGTGAACGGCTGACAGCGGGCAGCTACCCGGTCAGCGAGTCGTGTGAACGTGTCGTCGTGTTAGGTCGTGAACACCTCGTCGTACCCGTCGTCGTCGCCGGTGCGGTGGGACTTGCGCACCGTCGCGAGCTCGTGGTCGCGCTTCAGCCCTTCGCTGACCATCTGCAGATAGAACTCGGGATGCTCCTGCAGCTGGCGTCGGAGGTCGACGCCGACGTTGTGCAGCGCCGCCTGGGCGAACACGTCCTCGAGCGAGCCGCCCATCTTCTCGTCGGCGCGAAACGCCGGCAGCAGCACGTCGTGCACGAACTCGCGCCCGTCGCGGGTCGAGAGCACCCAGCGCACGAGCCCGCGGTGGCGGCGCAGCGTCGCCTTCGCACTGCGGCGCCCCTCGGTGACCTGGACGGGGTCGGCGGCGTTGGTCTGCAGCGGTTCGTCCATCACTCGAACAGGCCCGTCGTTAAATTGAGGATGTAGTAGAAGGTGGTCACCGTCAGCGTGTTCGCCGGATCGCCGACTGGCTCGTCAAACGCGGTATCGAGAAGCAGGTGGAATGGCGCATTGACGGTTCGCGCGTTCAGCTGGAACATGCGACCAAAATGTTCCGCGTCGTCATTGTCGGACGCCCCAAGTACCCGGAGTCCTGCAATCCCCACAGTGTCAACCGCGAAGAAGCTCAACAAACCCACCCCATAGGCCTGGTGAGTCTTTTGGTTGAAGGCGAGAAGCTCCGACAGCCGGAGATAGTTCTCCCCGTCAACGTCGACCACAGCAGGCATGATGACAAACAGCAGCGGGTCATCCCCGGTCGGGTCAGTCCAGGCGAGTGGGGTCACGATGTGAGTCACCAGCACCGCCCGCTCAAAGAGCAGCATCTTGTTCGCGCCAGGCGCCGCGACAATCGGAAACCCGGGGTAGGGGTTGAGCGCAATCATCTGCGCGTTGGTGAGCGTCACCGTCGCCTGATGGAGGAGGGAGGCGCCGCCGGCCTCGATCGCCTCCCCGCCCACCGTCAGCGTGCCGGGAACGGCGACGCCGGCCTCGGTGAACGTCATCACGGCGCCGCCCAGGCGAATGCCGTCCTTCGTATACGCGAGCTCGTTGGTGCTACTCATACCGCTCCTGTTCCTGAGGGCGCCTGTGCCGGTGAGGCGCCCTGGCCGCGCATCACGGCATCGAGCGCACTGTCACGATTGAGTGGGGCGTTCGCGAGTGACTGCGCGCCCTGGCCGAGGGTCTTCAGTTGTTCGGCCTGCTGCGCGTTCGCGAGCGCCTGCTGCTCGGCCTCGAGCGAGGCCTGCGCCTCCTCATCGGGCCGCACGATCTTCGGGTCGACCCCGAGCTTGTCGGCGTAGGCATCGACCACCTGGAAGACGTCGACCTTGTGCTTGACCTCGGGAAAGAGCGGCGCGAGATTGAGCAGCCCCTGCAGGAACCGGTCTTGGCCGACGACGCCCACCAGCTTCTGGGCCGCCGCCATGATCGAGATGTATTCGACTTTGAGGTCGACGCCCTCGAGCTCCTCGGGCGGCTCGGGAATCGCGCCGGCGCTCGTCATGATGTCGAACGCGCGATCGATCAGCGGGTCGAGCAGCTCGTCGTTCAACCGCTCGAGCACCGGGCCGAGCGCAATGAGCTTCTCCTCCTGGCGCGCGCGAATCTCTTCGGCGGTGACCGGCTGCACGTTCTCCGATTGCGCAATCATCAGGAACAGGTCCGCGTAGAACGCGTCGCGGATGCGGAGCCGCACTTCGGCCATGTCGGCGACGAGCTCGCGAATCCCCTCGAGGCGCACCTCGTGAATCGGCGAGAGCCCCTGCTGCCCGTCGCGGCCGTCGGTGTAGGTGATGTCGCCGGCGAGCAGCGACACTTTCTGATTGCGGAGCGCGGACGGTCCCTTGAGCGGCGGGTCCAAGGCCTTATCGATCGCCTTGGCCTTTTTTTTCTGCATGTATTGCAGTTGTTTCACGTCGCCGATGGCATCCATGCCCGGGCTACCGGTTCCATAACTGTCGTCCCCTGTGACTTCCCATCTCGGAATCAGGAAGGGGAAGGTGCGGAAGCCGCTCTCGCGTAGGAACCCCGAGCGCCCCGCGAAGTCCGCATCCGGTGTGCCCCGCTCGAAGTGGCAGCTGCTCCACTTCATGTACTTGCTCTCGAGCCGATGCGGCGCGTACGCGTCGTTCGGCGCCACGTACCAGCAGACGTCGACGCCCGTCTCCATCTGCCCCTGGTCGTAAAGGCTCTTCACCTTGTTGGAGAAGTGCGACCAATCGATCACGCCGGGCGCTTCGGGATTCGACCCGAACTCTTCGATCAGTTGCCGCACCGTGCGGCGGTAGTCGTAGCACCAGGTGGTCGCGACCGAGCGCGCGTCGAGGCCGAAGACGAAGGAGCCGAGCGGATACGCGTAGGTCCGCAACATGTCCTGGTCGTCCTCGAGCATCGCCATCGCGGCCGTGCCGAAGACGCCGAGGTCGCCGTAGAGCACCGGCAGCGAGTTGTAGATGTTGCTGCGCAGCAAGACCGTGTGCATCCGCTGCGTCACGACGTGGAGCCATTCCTTGATCGCGCCCTGGTCCGCCAGGTCGGGGTCAGGCGTCGTCAGCCGGAACCACGGGCGCGCCGGCGACGTGATGCCGGCATGGAGGCCCGACTGCAGCGTGCGCGCCGCGCCCCGCGGGCTGCTGTCGATGATCAGTTGCGTGCGTTTGCCGCCGCGGTTCTTGTCGGTGACCTGGAAGCGCGTGCGCTTCGGCGCGATGTAATCACTGAGCTCGCGCCATTCGCTGTCACAGCTGCTGCGTCCGCTCAGCAGCGCGGCGCGCGTCTGCTCGATCTGCTGGCGCTTGCTCAGCCCGCTGCGCGTGCCGGGGACGTCCGCCATCAGCGCGTGCCCACCGCGGCCTTGCGGGCGCGCGCGCCGGCGGCGTTGGCCGCGGCATACATGCCCGAGAGCAGACGCGAGGAGTAGAGGGGCGCGTTGACGAGCAGGTTCGGCCGCGGCTTGGCGTAGCCGAGGATCGGCAGGCCGTTCCGATCGCGGCCGCCGTTGGCGGGCGTGTTCGGCGAGCCGAGCGGCGGCGGCGCCATCGGGACGCGTGGGGTGGCGTAGGCCATGTCGATCGCGGGTCCTCTCCTCATGGGTGCACCAACTAAAAGAGCCCCGCTCCTGCCGTGCACAGGAACGGGGCTCTTCGTCTTACGTTGGCGTGTCGAGAGCGGGCAGCTACTCCCGCTCGACAAGGTTGTCAGCGTCGCGCGGACGCCGTGTCAGTAGAACGCGTGCGCCGCCGTGACGATCAGTTGCTCGAGGTCCGCGCGGCCCGCCTCGGCGGCCTCGCGATTGACGCGACGCGCGGTCGCATACGCCTGGGTCTGCGAGCGCAGGCTCGCGTCGAGCTCGTCGAGGTGCCGCGCCTCGCGCTCGAGCGCGACGAGCTTGGAGATCAAGTTGAGCGCCAGGTCGCCCGGCGTCGTCGTCGCCGTGGGCGGATGGAGCTGCTTGAGCTCGGGCGTCATGCGGTCGCCTTCCGCGCGAGGCGCCGGCGCAGCTTGTCGGCCGCGCGCGCTTTCTTCCCGCGGACCTTTGGCACCGTGCGCGTCAGCGTCATGCCGAACGGGCGCCAGGCAATGCCCAGATTCGACACGACGTAGCGCACGCGGTCCTTCCCTTCGACGACGGTGCCGTTGCCGATCGTGCGCGCGGGGAGCGGACGGGGCGCGCGTCGGCCGTCGATCACTGGCCGCCTCCGTAGTCAGGCTCGTATTCGGTCGCGGCGTGGCCGATGGTCGCGGCGCCCGGACGTCCGCTGCCTGGACGTGCGGCGAGCCCGCTCGGCAGGTCGGGGAGCGCATAGGTGAGGGCGAGCGCATCGGCCAGGTCAGGGCTGCGCCCGATGCGCTTCTTGACCATGTCCTTGTCTTCGAGTTGGAAGACGCCGTTGTTGAACGTGTAGGTGACGGTGGTGAGCTCGGGGATCATCTCGCCGATCATCGGCAGCGCCGCACCGCCTTTGATCGCGTCGGCCATCGTGATCCACATCTCGGCGCGTCGGTTCTTGAAACGCGGGTCGATCGCGGGCGCGTGGAACACGACCGGGTGCGGGTGAATGCCGGTCGTCTCGAGCTGGTCGATCACGCCGTGGCCCCAATGGCCCGTGTCGTCAATGAGCTCGAGCTCGCTGTGCCATTTGAGCTTGGCCGCCATCACCCGCGCGGCGATCTCGGTCGTGCGCGCGCCGCGCATGATCACGGGCCGGAACGACTGCATCCCCTGGCGCGGCCAGATCACCGTGCGGTCGTCACCGAACCGCGCGACATCGACGCCGAGGCGCTTCTGAAGATGCTCGAACTGATGCACCTGGAGCTCGCGCGCCATCGCGGCCTGCACGTCCTCGATGCCGAGGAGCGTGTTGAGACTCGAGGGCGGGAACTTCCCGAGAATGAAACTCATCACCCACGGGTTGTCCCGGCCGTAGGTGGCGATCTGCTGGCGCGCCCAGTCGACGTCGATGCGCGTCGCGCGCTTCGGGTCATCGGGGTCACCGGTAATGATCACGATGAACCACTGCTCGCGCAGGCGGTTCGCCGCTTCGTGCAGCATCCCCTCGAGCGAGCTCGGGTTGCCGGATTGAAAGAGCTTCCCGAACGCCGGGCGCGTCGAGAGCATCTGCTCGCCGGCCCGCAGCACCGTCGGCGGAATGTTCCCTGACTCGTCGATGAACACCGCGACGTTCTGCCCGTGCAGCCCGCTGAACGTGCGGCCCTGGTCTTCGGCGCTCCCGGTCTTCGGCCACGCGCGCGCGTCGAGGAACCACGTCTCGGGATGGTCGACCGCGAAGATGCGGCCATGCGTATGGCGGAACGTCTCGCGCAGGTACGGCGATCGCTGCTGCCACTTCGCGAGCTCGGGCCAGAGGTTGCCGTCGAGGTTCTCTTTGGTGATCGACGTCGCGAGCGCGCGCGGATGCTCGAACCCGCCGTCCTGCCAGGTGCAGCGCGTCGCCAGGAAGTACCAGGCGCAGACGCTCATGACCGCGGTCTTGCCGGGGCCGGCGCACGCCTGCAACGAGATGCGTTGAATGTCGGGGTTTGCGAACGCGATGAGCGTCTCTTCCTGGAAGGGTTCCGGCGTGAAGCCGAATTGATCCTGGGCGAAGCGACACGCGCCGTGTGGCAGCTCGCGCCAGGAGGCGAAGCGCGCGTCGGCGTCCGCGGTCAGCGTCGACACAACGAGGAGGAGGGCGAGCACCATGTCAGAGCAGTGCCTCGAGCAGGCGCCACACGCAGGCGGTGACGACAATCAGCGCGAGCTCGCAGATCACTTGCGCACCTTCGCGCCCGCTGACGGTTTCACTTCCGCCCAGGACGACGGGTCGCCGGTGTCGGTCGCACTCAGGACGATCGACAACACGCTCGCCCGCTCGAGCCCCGCGTTCACCAGCGATTCGACCAGGCGCTCGACGTTGATGCTGCTGCGCCCCTTCTGCCCGCGCCGCACGACGTCGTAGCCGTTGCACGTCACGACGTCGCCCTGGACGAGGCCGGCGTCGACGAGCAGCGAGTCGATCTGCTTGCGGACCGCTTTCTCCTGGTCTGCGTAGGCGCCGTCCTCGTTGCCGAGCAGGGCTTCGAACTTGCGCTGACGACGGACCAGGGGCGGGAGGTCGGCGAGGGCGGGATAGCGGGTATAGGAGCCGCTGTTCGTGTTCACTCAGTCCTCGCGTCGGTGTCCGGTGACGAGCTCCTCGAGCGTCAGGTGGCCGCTCACCTCGAGGCTCTTGGTCGGCGTGCCGTGCGCGTAGTGCCACATCAGCACTTGCAGCTTCACGTCGGCGGTGCCGTTGTCGAACGACTTGCGCAGCTGGGCCAGGTACTTCTTGCGCGCGACCATCGCGGCCGCGAACGCCGTGATCGCGGGCGTCGCCACGTTTCGCGTTCCGCGTTGCCGACCGCCGGTCTTCCTGCCTGCTGCCATCGGTGCTGAAAACGTGGTGGCGCCAGAGCGTTCCCGCCTATATGGCGCTGCGGCCCGCCCACAGTTATCGGGCCTCCGCGTGAAGTGAAGGGGCTACCTGTGCCGGGGGCTGCCGGGTTCGCGATGTTGGAGGGCGAGCACGATGCGCTCGAAGTTGAGCCAGTCGCGGCGCACGTAGTGGTGCGCGATGCACTGGTCCCAGGCGCGTTGAAAGGCCTCGACCAGGTCCTGCCAGGTGGCGTCGCCCTCGATGCGGAGCTCGGGGTGCTCGCGCCAGAACGTGGGCCAGTCGACCCGCTCCGCGGTCGGGAAGCGGCCGCGCTTCCCGTTGCGGTCGACGCAGGAGCCGCACTCGCGGCGGCGGTGAATCTCGTCCTTGACGATGGCGCCGTGTGAACGGACGACGCCGCTCTCTGAGGTCCCACAAATCGGGCAGGACATCTTCAGGGCGCAGCTGACACGAGCACGGGCACGGCGTGCAGGCAGAGCTCGAGCCTACTAGGGGATTCCCCTAACTGACTGCTCACAAAGGGACAGGGAGGGCTGTCGTGGACAGCCGAGGTAGGCGTCGGGTGGGTAGCTTCTACACAGCGACGCACTCGACGTGGGGTTCGAGTGCGTAGGTGGTCCTAGTGGTCCTGGTTACTTCTCAGGAGGGCAGCACACCTGGATCTACGCCCACTGTCTCTCGGCGGTTGCCGTTCGGACGCAGTCCAATTCCCCACCCTGTCGCCCCGCCGGCGACCGCAGCGATGAAGACCTCCGCACCTGAACCCCACAAACGCTGCCCTCACGACAGCGACTGAATTCTACCGCCCGGTGCGGTCGCTCGGTGCGAAAGTCTGCTCTCCCTGGTTGAACAACGCCTGCATCTGCTGGAAGCTGCGCGGCAGCGCATCCGACTGCGTGACCACGAGCTCGTCGCTCGACACCCAATCAATCAGCCCGCGGTGGTCGATGATCTTCTCGCAGGGGCTCATGCCGACCACGTCAGCCTGCCCGATCACCGTCACGAGCTCTCCGCGCAGCCTGGCCTCGAACCGCTGCTGATAGGGGGAGGCGTTCCGAATCGCCCCGAGTCCCTCGCCTGTACTGGGCGCGTTCCGCAGCGCATGGTTCGCGAGCAATTCACTTCTCCTCATGTTGCGTACCCCTTCTCCTTCGGTCGAGTGACACGGCTCGACACGGCTCGCAGGCTACGCCCGGAAACTGCATTTTGAAAGTGCCGTTTTACTGCGGCACGCCCCGGCACCACCCGAACAGCCAGAACGCCCCGCCCGGGTCGAGGCTCTGCTGCGTGGTCGTGGTCGGCACCTTCGCCCACTGCTCGCGGGTCCACTCGACGTGCCAGCCGTCCTGCCGCAGCCGCCCGATGCGCGTCTCGACGTTGTAGGCGCCGGCGGTCGAGTAGAGACTGCCGGCCGCCAGCGACGCCGCCGTGTTGGGCAGCACCGCCCCGACGTCGTACCGGGTGCCGTCAGCCAGGCACCACGGGCGCTCGAGCTTCACCGAGACGGCGAGGCCTTGGGCGATGCTCGTCGTGGCCAGGTCGAGCGTGTGAATCCCCTGCTGCGCCAGGACGCTCACCGCGCCGGGCGGCAGCATCGCGTAGCAGAGGATCGGGGTCGGCGCCGTCGGGTGCGCGCGGCAGGCGACGGCCAGCAGCACCTGGGGCCCGCCATCGACGGCGAGCTGCCAGGCGGCGGTCTTGGCCTGGTCGAGCGTTGCGCTCTCAAGGCACCACTCGACGAGCGCACCCGGCCGCACGTCGATCCATTGCGGCGGCGCGTTGGGCACCGGTGGGAGGTCGCAATCCCAGGACGACACCGTGCCGCCGGCGGGGACCGCCAGCAGCGGCGAGCGCAACGAGGGAATGGCTTGGGCGGAGGCCGCGGTGGCCCAGAGCGTGACCAGGAGCGCGAGGGCGAGTGGTTTCATAGTGTCCTTGATGGGGGCTGATCCTCGCCCCGCCAGCGTGACCGCGTGGTGGCCGACCGCTTGGCCTGGCGTCCGACCCGCCAGCCAATTTCGAACGCATCCCGCAGGGTCAACGCGTCGCCCGTCAGCTTGGCATACAGGCGGAGGTGATAGTCGGCCCGGCGTCGGATGTAGGCGCGTTGGTTCGCGTTGCGCGTCTTGGTGCCCTTGCGCTGGAGCTTCAGCCAGTAGTCGTCGGGCAGCTGCATCGTCTTGGTGTGGGCGGCGCAGGAACAACTGCAGTGGACGTGTCGGCTCCACGGGCCTTGATGCTTCGTCGGTGCCCAGACAAAAAACCCCTGACACCAGCGACACCGGCGCCACCAGATGCGGCAGTAGCGCGTCGAGCGCGGGAGCGGGTGCTCGGGGGCGGGCATCGTGTGTCACGGACGCGGGCGCACCCGCCCCGGCTGCGGTGGACCGCTCTCGCGCGGCGCCGGCGTGACCACGACCGGCGGCGCGCCTGGCGCCGGGTCGATGTAGACGGCGCTGAGATGCGCGCCGGCCGACAGGAAGAACACCAGCGGGCCATCGACGTCCCAGGCCACGAGCGCGCCGGTCGCCGGCACATGCACTGTCTCCGCCGCGATCGGCCGCGGGTCGTCCCAGACGGGCGTGACGACGAGGCGGACGTCCCCTTCGCCCTCGAGCCGCAAACGCAGGCGCTGCGGCTGCTGCACACTCGCACACGCACAATGGAGCGGCAGGCTATTGGGGTCACTAAAGACGACCGAGCCATGGGTGCCGATCGCCGCCCCGTCGACGGCGTCCACTCCGACAAAGGTCGCCCGCGGCTGCGCGACCGCGGGCGCGGGGAGCAGGAGGAGCAGGAGGAGCGCGCGCGTCATAGGGCGCCTTTCACCAGGGAGCGGACCGACGGCGCGACGAGGCGGCTTCCAGACCGCCTCGCCGCTTGTGAGTTTACGCGTTCGGGTCGACCGGATCGACGGGCGCGTCGCCCTTGAGCGCCGCGTTGATCTCGTCGACCTGCGCATCGAGGCCGTCGAGGTCGGCTTGGGTCACGGCGACGCCGCTCGCGAGCTGCGCGGTGAGCTCCGCAATCTTCGCCTGGAGCTCGTCAACCTTCGCGACGCCGGCGGCTTTCAACGCCTGGACGCCGGCCTTGACTTCGACGAGCTCGTCTTTCAATTCCTGTACTGATGCCATGAGTTGTGTTCCTTGCTCGAGCAGCTGCCGCAGCAGGCTCGTGGTGAGGGTGTCGTCGTGGATGTGCAGATGCACGTCGCCGCCGTGTGTGAGCGTGATGTTCATCGGGTGGACCGCCGGCGAGTGTGCGGCGGCGGCGGCGCGCGCGGCGGCTAGTGGTGCCGGGGCTACCGCTAGGCGGTCACGACCACACCGGCGGCTGTCCCTCGCGCGGCACCCGGTGCACATGCACGGTGTGTCTCAGCGTAAGGCGCCACCACCGCGCGCACACGAGGCAGCGCCCGCCTGGCCGGCCGCGCAGGAGTCGGTGGTCATCGGGCGCGAGTTGGCGCTCGCTGCGCGCGTCGACAATGTCTTCGCGAATCCACAGCGGGCGCTGCCGCCCGCCGGGGCACCACGGGCGATCGCTCTCCTTCATTGCACGCGGTCCTCGTCGCTGAGATGCCCCGACGCCTGCATCGCCGCGATCATGCGCGCGCCGAGCTCGGCGTTCAGCTTCGACGTCGCGGTCGACGCCTCGCCCGCGGTGCGCCACGCCTCGAGCGCCTGACGCGAGACGTCGACGAGCAGGACGTAGCCGGTGAGGAGCGCCGCGAACATCCACGACAGGCCGGCCTGCGCCCACTGGCCGCGCACCAGGTCCAGCACGCCGACCCCGAGGTTGATGGCTACGCAGAGCCACATGATGGCCATCACACGAGCTCGTCGAGCACCTTGCGCGCGATCTTCTCGCCGCGGCGGTCGGCGATCGACGTCAGGGAGCCGTCCGCAATCAGCCGCTTGATGGTCGGCTGCGACAGCGTGGTGAACGCGGCGGCCTCCGCCACCGTCAGGAACGGCTTGTCGGAACCGTCGGCACGTTTCCAGGAAGGGTTCCCGGAATTCCACGTCCCTTCCAGGAACCTGTTCGGGTCGACCCGCGCCAGCGCGACGGCCTCGCCCGGCAGCACTTGCTGCGGCGGCTTGGGCTTCTTCCGTTCGGCTTCTTCGCGCGCCACGCGGCGCACGTCGTCGGGGTGATAGACCGTCCGTTCGCGCGCCCCGTGTTCGGGCTTTCTCCATCGCGCCTTCGTCAGTCGCCCCGCGGCGGCGTAGTTGCGCACACTCCGAGGGTCGACCCCAATCGCCGCGGCGGCCTGGTCTTCATCCAGCCAGGTCGAGACGTCGACCGCGAGCACCTCGGCATTCCCGGAAGCGTTCCCGGAAGCGTTCCGAGCACGTACGTTCCCCGTGGAATCCGGCCTGGTGTAGGGCACGATGTGCGGCGGGCTCACAGGTCCAGCCTCCGACTCTGCACCACCCGCAACACGACGAGGATGATGCAGACGACCAGGAGCACATGCACGGCGTTCCCGCCGATGCCGCCGACCAGGCCGAGCAGCCACAAGACCACGAGCACCAGGATCAGCGTTTCCAGCACCACACACCTCCCGTCTACTTCGGTCTATTAATAGACCCGCTCAAAAGAGGGTCGACTGCGGATTGTCGCGGCGCGCGAGCTCGCGGCGCAGCAGCGCCAGGCGGCGTAACACGTCCTCCTCGCGCCCGTCGCGGCAGGCCTCCGCCAGCTCCGCACGGTAGGCCGCCGCCGCGCGCTTCAGCGCCCACGTCGGCCAGCCGCGATACGTGTCCTCGAGCCACGCGTCGGTCGGCCACGTCGGGTGTGTCACTCAGGGGGGCGCTCGAACATCTCGCCGGTCGCGCGGTGATACTGCTCGAGCCACCGGGCCGACACTGACCCGCGCTCGATCCATCGCACACGCCGGCGCCAGCGTCGGAGCCAGGTCCACATGTCAACGGTGTCGGCACGCGCGCCAGATCAGCATCACCCCCCAGGCGAGCGCGGCATCGATCAGGAGCCAGTCGTTCGGGAGCATCGGAGGTCGGCGACGCCGGCGTCGTGTCCCCGTTGCCAGGTAACCCGGGCGCGCCCCGGCGCGTAGGGATTGAGCCCGTCGCCGGTCGTGCGGGGATGCTGGCTCCCCGCCAGGAACCCTTGGAGGAACGGCCGCGACCAGACGGCGTCGCTGGGCCGCCGCTCCGCCTGCCAGGCGGCATCCACGAGGCGACACCGCCCGCACACCACCCCGCGGCCGCGGCGGTGACACCAGCGGCAGCGAGGCGGTCGCACGTTGATCCGCGCGACCACCACGGGGGCCATAGGAAACTCGCCCAGGTGGCTCTCATCATGCGCCTGCTGGCCCCTGCGGGTCCTCAAGAAACCGGTGACACGCCCCGCAGTACCGCTCCGCGACGTCCTTCGGGTGGGCACTTTCGCGTCCGCACCGCTGGTGCCAGATCGTCTCGACACCGTTCCGAATGCTCACGACGAAGAGGTCGCCGCCTGTGCCGCGCAAGAGCCCCCCGGCGCCCTCGAGGCGCATGGGACCGGTCAGGGTGAAGTGGAAGTTACCCAGGTTCGCGATCGCATCGTGGCGGGGCGCCTGCCGCGGATAAACCGGATCGCTCACGGTTTCTTCTCCTCGACGATCTCGAGGTGGTCAGGGTGCGCCGACATCTGCTTGTCTGTGTTCAGCAGCGCCATGCCGTCCGCGGTGTCGGTGACCAGATACGTGCGCGCCGGGAACGCCGGATGGTCGAACGAGGTCTTAAACCGCACGCGCTTGCCGACGAGTGCCTCGGCGCGCACGCGTTGCGCCGCGCGCTCATTCGCGTCAGCCATAGTTGCGCCACCCCTTGATGCGCGTCGGCGGTTTGACAGGGTCATCGACGACCGTGACCGGCAGGCCGAGCTCGCGCGCCATGTCGCGCGCCGCCTCCAGCACCGTCTCGCGGTTCTGTGGCGTGTCGGTGTAGCCGCTGGCGTCAAGGAGCTCGGCGATGTCGAGGTGCATCCCGCCTTGCTCATCGTCGTAGACGCCAGGTGCGAGTCGCTTCATGGAGCGACCTCCACTTCAGCGATGAGGGCGTTGCAGCGCGCGCAGGTAATCTCGAGCACCCCGTTCTCGCGTCGATAGGTCACCCAGGTCCCGTCGCGCGGGTGACACCGCGCGAGAAACGTCACCGCACACGCCTGGTCATGGCAGTTGGGATGGTCGCAGCGGGCCTCGTCGAGCTCGTGTTGCGTGAGCGGCAGCTCGCTCATAGAAACTCCCGCGCCCAGCCAGGGTCACCGGCGGTGCGCTCGGCCAGGCGGTAGGCGTCGAGCGCATCGCGCAACACGACGACGAGAATCTCCTGGCCCCGTGGGTCGCAGACGTGGGTCTGCTTGAGCACCCGCAGGTTGAGCGCCTGCGCTGCTCGCTGCACGATCGCCGCGGCGCGCGGTTGCAGCTGGAACCGGATCGTCTGCTCGCTCATCACTCCCTCTCGAGTGGTCCGTACTTGGCGACGAGCCAATTTAGATGCGCGCGGCGCACGTTCTCGTCCATGTGCTCGAGCGCTTTGGCGAAGTGGTAGAGCGCGCGGATGTCATCGTGCATTCCCTTGCGCCGCAGCCGCGGCGGTAGCGGCGCCGGCACACCATCGACGAAGAACTTGTCGGCGATTTTCTGTTTGACCATCCGCTGCACGTCGGGGTCAGAGTCGGGTAGCACCGCGTCGTCGCTCATCTCACACCTCCACAGTCGCATAGGGGCTCATTCTGTTAACGATCACGAATCGCCAACTATCGGCCGACGTTTCGCCGCGGCCGGTCGTGTCGGGCCGCGCCGCGTTTTCGCTACCACCCGTCGTGGCTCGGTGCGCGGCGCGGCCGTCGATCTGCTCGACCTTTCGCCACTACGGGTTGTGGTTCGTGGCGGCTTGCGCGGCGCGCGCACTTTCGCTTCTACCAGTGGTGGCCATCCAGCCTGGAAGCCGTGGTCCCAGTACCGCGCGCTGACGCCGGGGCGGTACGGGTTGTGTTGCTCGCTCGCACGTTCATCGTCGGCGCCCGTCATGAACCCGCGGAAGAACGCGCGATGCATGTTCGGCAACTTCTGAGCCTTGAGTTGCTGCCATCCGACCTCGACGTCAACACACGCCGTGCAGAGCGTTTGCTCTGGGTCCGCCCAGCCGCAGCTGCCCGGGCAGGGTTCGTCGTACGTGCAACCACACCAGCGGCACCGCCCGCTCCTAATCACCGCTGGTCGCCTTTGATCAGTGCATCCACCGCTTTCGCGTGGTCACTCGTCCGCTCGAGGTTTGCGGCTTCGATGATGTCGTCGACGATCATCCGTACCTCGCTCGTCTCCGCGTCGGTCCATTGGGCGCCCGTGACGCCGCCACGTACGGCGCCGGCAAGAATGCCCGAGAGCATCCGCACCGCGCGATCGCGGGGCATCTCAGTCGGGCCGCTATAGGGTTTCAGCATTTGTGAGTCCTTTCCCTTTTTGTCTCCCAACGACCAATCCACGCCCCGATCTGAAACAACAGGGCGAAGAGGCCCATGCCAACGACAACGCCCAGTAGGAACACGCTCATTGTTCAAACACCGTGGACCGACTCCCCTGCCGCAGTTCGCGGAAGTCGAGCAGCGCCCGCGCGGCCGCCTCTTCGGGCAGGCCGACCTTCGTCGTGAGGAATGCGAACAGGAGCCCGTCGGAGACGGCCGCTTCGATCGCGCCCTGCAGCATCCCGACGACCTCACGCGCTTTCGGCAGGTCCATCTGGACTTTCTCGTTGTTCACCACGAGCTCGACGGCCCCTTGCAACGTGCGCGCACTGAGGATCGAACCGACCTCGATCGTGATGTTCTTGCCCGGCATCACACCTCCATCTCCCGCCGGTACGGAACAATCGCCGCCGTGGTTTCCTGTTCAAGACCCTGCCTGATGAAGTCGAGATTTGCTTCGGCATCACGCCGGGTTCTGAACTGGACGATGGGCCCGTGGCCGATGTCCCTGCCGTGCCGCACAAACGCTTCATAGCCGCTCGGGTAGGTCACCCGGATGCACCAGCGCGTCGTAGTTGACATAACCCGGCTTATGACACCTTGCGCAGAAACCTCAACGATCGCGCGGGGTTCATATTGCGATCGCAAGATCGTGTACTCGCCTTTTGATCGCGAAACGGGAGCGCCAACTGGCCGGCGCGCAGCGCCACCCGTGCCATTCGGATACGGATCGTACGCAGCGCCATGTGCCGGTCGCGCGCCCGTCGCCGCTCGCGGGCGACGGCGACCTTCAGCAGTTCCGGTTCGGTGAAGAGCAGCATCCCCGAGTCGGTGACGTCGTACTGGTGCAGTTCGCCGCGCGCGGTGAGCCACCGCACATGTTCCGGCGTCACCTTGAGCACCTTCGCCGCACCGTAGGTCGTGAACTTCACGTCTCAGCCTCTCCTACGCGACCGCCTTTTTCCGCGACGCCTTCGGCGCAACAGCGTCGGGTTGCACGCTGCCGGCAACCTCAAATCGCTCTACCGCAAACCGCCCATACCTGGGACGCCACGAGCCCATGCCCGCTAGCAGTCCCCCGAACTGCAGCACTTGCTTCAGCGTGTCGGGGTCGATCGATGTGTTGTGTACGAGCAGGCGGAACGACAACGTCCAGCCGGGATCGAGCTTGGGCCGAAAGAGCTCGACCATCGCGCCGGTGCGTGGCGGGATGCGGCCCATGCAGGTGTGGAGCCCGTCGTAGTCGACGCGCCCGAACGACGGATCGCCCTCGACGGCGACCAGCGCGCGGAGGTACTGGCCGATCGATTTACGTCCGAGTTTCACCTCGCCGAGCCGCGCACCGTCCTCCATGCACCGTTGGAGATTCCACCCAGGCCACACGAGCACCTGCGTTTCAGGGTCGCGATACACGCGACGGGTCGCCTCTTCGAGTAACTCCTCGTGCCGGAGTTTTCCTGAGCGCGCCTTCGTCGTGTACGCATTGAACAGAATAGGAACGAGTCCTTTCAGAAGTCCGTCGACTTGATACAAAGCAACCACCTCCTTTGAAAAAACAACATTGCATCGCTAGGCTGCGCTGCGCATTGCCTTGCATCACGTTGCAAGGCAAGGCCTCGCTACGCCGTGCTGCGCTTCGCTTGACTCACCTTTTTTCAAGAACAACATCGCATCGCTGTGCTGTGCTCGGCGTCGCCAGGCTGCGCTAGGCAATGCAACGCGAAGCAGAGCAGAGTTCACCGACTTCAAAAACAACATCGCATCGCGTGGCTGCGCTCCGCAGTGCCATGCCCAGCTAGGCGGCGCTTGGCGGTGCCATGCGTGGCTGCGCAAGGCTTAGGACTCTTTCTCTTTCATGCTCGACACCAGCCGCACGATCGGCTCGTTCGGCATCGCCGCCTCCAGGAACCGTTTCAATTCCTCTTTGTCGGCCGCGAGCTCCCGCGCCATCGCGAAGTTAAACTCCACTTTCGCGCCGAGGCGCGTCTTGTCTTTCATCTCGGACGCGAACGCGCTCGCGGCGATGCGTCCCACGGTGATGTCCTCCGCTGACGGCGCTGGGTTCGTGAAGAGCGCGTACAGGGTTCTCCGAGCCTCCGCGACGATCGCGTCGCCGTTGATGTCGATCGGTGTCGTCTTTCGGTTGTTCAAGCTGTCACCTCCTAATTGAAAATTCATTGCATCGCCTCGCAGGGCTTGGCTGAGCCTGGCCCAGCGTCGCTCCGCTACGCCTAGCTCTGGTTTCACATTCGGCCTCCCTGCCGCGCCTGGCGGGCTCTGTCGCGTGGGCGTGGCGCCGCCCCGCTCACGACCGCCGGGTTTCTGAACTTGAAGAGTTCCGACGTGCACATCGCGTGAACGACCTCGCCGTAACCCTGGACGCGCTTCCGCGCACACAGCCGCTTGGTCGCTTCGACCAGGCTGTCGATCGACGTGGCGATCTCGCCGTTGAGCAGCTCGCGGCCGATGGACGGGTTGAACAGAATGCTCCGCGCCAGGCCGGCGACGCGCGATCGCAGTTTCTGCAGTCGGTGTGCGTGCGCGGCCTTCAGGGCGACGTGCTCGGGGTGCGGCGGTTTGACATGGAGCGGGAAGAGCGGAAGCCGCGGCGCAGCCGTGGCCTCGGTGGCGTTTTGTACTTGTCTTACTGTTTTATTGTTTAGGGGGGACGGGGTGATCGCGGGCGACCACCCCCCTGATCGCGGGCGATCACCCCCCTGATCGCGGGCGATCACCCCCCCCTGATCGCCGGCGATCACCCCCCTCGCACTTTTTTCGTGGATCGCTTTCTCGATCGAGAGCGCGAATCGGTTGCGCCCACTGAACTCCCGATCGGTCCCGAGGCGCGTCATCGCGTGCATCGCTTCGAGCTGGGCGAAGACCTTCCGCACGCGCTGAGGCGACAAGCCGACCACCCGGGCAATGTCGCGCGCCGACGGCGCGGCGAAGCCGCGCTTTTGGTGGTCCCGCCAGCAGAGGATGGTCATCACCGAGAACTGCGCCGGCGACTCCCATAAGTCTTTGGTTCCAAGGAGTAGTTCCATCTGATCCCAGCTCACGAAGGCAGCTCCTCAGAAGAGACGTGTCACGCCGCACGCTCCCGGCGTCGTCTCGCGTCGACCGTCATTTGACACATCGCGAACACGCGCGTCGCGAGGTCGAGCGGCGCGGTTTGAAAGAACGCCACCGGTCCCAACGACCGGAGCGGGGCCACCTGGGCGTCGACATCGGCGAGGAACTGCTCCGCCTCGCGGGCGTAGCCCGGGATGTCGAGCTCGTCGCGCCAGAGGCGGACGATCACCAGCTGCAACCGCGTGGGCAGGCGATCGTCGAAGCTCACAAAGTCAGCCCACTTGGCGCCGGTGAGCCAGACGTGATGCCGAATTTGTGAGCGATAGCGCGCCGGCACCCGGCGCGTGAGCAGGTATTGGAGATGCGTCGTCGAATTGGGATTTTTGATTTCGATGACGCCTTCGAACGCCCCGACATACCCGTCGAGGGAACAGCCGGCCCGCAGCGTGTCGTGCCTGAGGAACCCCGACGTCTCGACCCGCTGCCCCGTGTGCGCGGCATAGGCGGCGCGGGCCGCAGGTTCCTGGTGTTCGCCCCGCCGCATGGCAGTCGTCGGCCACGGACAGGAATCCTCGGGGACCCCCGTCAATGCCTCGCGCACCAACTGCTGCCGGTACCGCTCGGTCCCTCGGCCGTGCGTCACGACGTCGTGCGCGCGGGAGGCGGTCAGATGTCCACAGCGCGCGGCGCGCCACGCCGGGGACCGCTGCACGCATGTGAGGGCGATCACCTGCGCACCGCGAGTTTTCTGCCGAGCGCGGCGATGAGCTCGAGAGTGGCGGCGTGCGCCTTGTAAATCGCGCGGAGGTCTTCGATTGTTTGAGTGCGGGAATGTTCCGTGGTCGCGGCGCGCGGCGCCGGTCGGCTGGTCGTCGTCGTCTTACGCATGGTGAAAGCAAAGCCTCCAGAGTGAAGCCGTGGGTAGCAGGCCACGGGCGAGTGATGGGTTGAGAGTTGTGAGTCGCGAGACGGAATCAGCGCGCGCGTGGCGACGGCTGGTGGGGCGAACGACCACTGTCGGCACAGTACCGACAAGGACCATTGAGTCGTGCTAGTGTCGAACAACTGGCGTTTCCTCCCGTGTGCGCGGGGTGAGAGCCGGTGACGACAACAGGGGCCTGCTGACACGGCGTCAGACGACGCTCGACAGACGGCGCCCGTGGAGTCGGAGTAGTTTCCAAACCCGTTTCAAACCCTTTTGCAAACCAGCAGATCCGCGTTGCCCGCGCGGGTCTGCCTCTCTCCTTGAACCCCTACGACACGAGCGAGTCTCGGCGCGCGTGCTGCCGCCCGAGGCGCTCCGTGACGACGTCGGGTTCGTCGGTCATGCGCGTCCCTCCGCTTTCGCGAAGAGTGAACTGTGGTGATAGGACACGAGAGGACTGTTCGTGCCGCAAACATCTATTATGCGACGTCGTTGAAACACTGAATGATCTTGAGTCAGAAGCCCACATCTTTCGTGTCCTGTTCGCGTCGTTGTTACAAGTGTGCTAGTCGGTAAGCATAGAGACAACGCCACGCAACGTCAAGCGCCATCTTTCGAGGTGCGGCGCTCTTCCGAGTGGTGTTCGTCTGGGACGTGCTAGTCGGCAAGCAGAGAGACACACGCCGCGACCATTCACGCGGCGGCATCTTTGGTGCGGCGATATTCCGCCCACCGTAATTGCGCGGCGCGGCGGGCGATCGCGGTCCTTTTGGCGGGGCTCAATGAGCGGGTCCGCGCCAGCCCCCCGAGACGGCCCATCTCTTGCGCCGTCATCGAGCCGCGCGCGGCCTTCGGTTGTCGTTTTCGGGAAGTGGCCATAGCTTGACGCCTAGCATAGCGCGGCTGTCAAGCCGCGCGCCCAGGCGGGACGCTCGAACCCCGACAGTGATCGAAGGTGGACGACTTCGCGACTATGGTCGGCGCCGACGCCACCATTTGGCTGGCCCGTCTTCGGTTGCCGAGCCCTTCCCCAGGCGCGCGTTGTGCGTGAGACGCGGACACCATGACACTCACAGAGACGCTCGTCGGGGTCGCGATCTTGTCACTCGTGTACGGTCCACCCTTATGGTGGGCCGCCCACTCCGAGCATTACCGGCGCAACGTCGGGGCGATCACGTTGAAGGCCGGCGGGCTCGCCCTGGCGTTCGTGGCGGTCGGCCCGTTCGTCTTCGCGTGGGGTTTCAATGAGCTGATCGATGGTCTGCGCTGGGTCGTGGGGCGCTAAGAGGAAGTCGTGAGCGACCCCCTGCGCCCAAGGGCGCGGCAGATCGAAATAATCCTAATAATCCCCGCGGGTGGTAACCCTCGGTAATGCGGCGTCGCGGGACTTTCGCCTGTACGTGCGCACGCGCCGAACACGGGGAGGTGCTTACCCTAGCCCGCGCTCGGCGCGCTTGTTCGGATTCCGCCGGCTGCTACCCCAGCGGGTCCCCGGTCGGCAGTGTAACGCACGACTCCGGGAGTCGCCACAGATCGGATCGACGTCCGCGCCGCCGCGCGCATCGCCCTGGTCTTCGACCCGGAGCGTATCCGGCTCCTCACCGCCGTCGAGCGCCCGGGGTCCCATGCCGGCGAGTGTGCCGCGCCGGCCTGGCGCACAGCGGGCAGCAGCGCCCGCGCCACCCCTAGCGGGGCTTGACAGCGCGCGCCTAAATGATGAACGAGAGCGTGCCGACGAAGAGCCCCGCCGCGAGCAGGTTCAGCTTCGGGCGCCCGTCTTTCATCTGCACGCCGATCGCGACGAGGAAAAACAGGATCGCCGCGGTGAGGCGCAGTGCGAGGTCGAGCGTCGTCATGTCGTGCAGCATGCGTGACCGTCCTTCGTGTCCACAGGTTTAGGTGGCGGCCGATGTCGCCGCGGCGATGTCGAACCGATCGATGGCCGCGAGCACGCGCTCCATGAGCAACAGTAGCGCCTTGGTATTCGCTTCGGTCGCCGGGTCGCGCAGCTGCTCCGGGTGCGCCCAGAAATAGTCCTGGAGGGCGGTCGCAAATTGGGTCCTGACCGCGTGATGGAGCTGCTGGCGCGGGGTCAGGTCCAGCTTCGCCGGCGACGACACCGCCGGCGCGGATGTGCGTTTACTCACTCAGCCTCAGCCTTCCGTTCGACCGCCCGGCGAAAAAACTCTTCCCGGTGATGCGAGTCGGACAAAAACATCGCGGCCAAGCGCGCGATCTCTTGCTCCACGCTCAACAGCTTGCGGTTCACGTCGTTGGCTTCCGTGAATGCGTTGCGGGAAATCTCGGTGTTCTCATCAATCTTGCGCCCGAGCTCATGCGCCTGCGCCGCGTGCTGGACGCGCACCTCCTCGGTCTTGTTGTGGAGCGCGTCGCGGGTGAGATCCACCTGGGTCTGCACCTTGGCCGCGAGCACTTGCCGATCTTCCAGGTCCCATCGGCGGTTTCTGTTTTCTCGGAACCAGCTCGCGATGAGCCCGACGATCGTCGTGAGAAAGATCACGCACTGCCCGGTGACCAGAACCCAGATGCTGATCGCGGATTCGTTCCCCGCGACCACGATCGGGAGCGGCGGCACCGTCTGCGCCTGCAGCACGATCATCTGCCCCAGCGCACTGCACGCCGCGATCACCAGCATCGCCAGCGTGACGCGCGAGCAGGCGGGCGGCGGGCGGCTCAGCGTGGCGTGCTGCATGGGATCTGCAGTGTTCGTGGCCCGGGCGCGGCGGCGTGGGTAGTGGTGGTGGGGCTATGCCATGCCGAAGAAGGCGTGCGAGGTTTCAGCCGCCGCCGCCCCGCCGGCGGCGTTGAGGTCGGCTGGCAGGCCGTCGAGCCAGTACTGGAGCGAGGTCGGGCTCGCGGCGCCGCCACTCTGCGACCAGGTGTCCACGTAGACGTTGCCCGCGACACCGTCACAATCGACCACGAACTCGAGGACGCCGTCGGCGGTCGCCGCCGCGGCCGCCGCGGTCAGCGTCTCCCAGGTGTTGGCGCCGACACTCAGCGTGTCGAGCACCGCATCGACCAGGATGCCGACCGCGGGGTTCGCTTTCACGACGAGGCGCGGCGCGTTGCCCGCGTAGGTGCCGTCCTTGCGGACCTTCACCGACGGCGTCACCGTGCCCCCGCTGGCGACCGGCACCAGGTAGCCGCGGCCGCGGATGCCGGCGTGGGACTCGAGCTTCACGACGGTGTCGGCCGGCGTCATCTTCAGCGCCGGCGTGACGTCGACGGTCGTCGTCTCGATCGTCAGGTTCCCGGCGCGGGTGAAGACGCGATTGTCGGCCGCGATCGCGTTGTAGTGTTCGAACGCGAGATAGGACCCGTGCAGCAGCACGCCGAGCCCGGTCGCATGGATCTTCGTCGTCGACCCCATCGCGGTATGGCTGGCGATCAGCGTGTGGTACCCGCCATTGGTGCTGACCGCCAGGTCGGCCGTCGCGTGCGCGACCTTGATCCCCGTGGCGACCCCGAACGAGCAATTCAGCAGGCGCCAGTCGGGGCAGAACCCGGCGGCGGCCGACAGCGAACAGAACAGCCCATACGACGACGCGAACGTGGTGTCGCCGCTCAGCGTGCAGGCACTCAGCGTGAGGCGACTGGTGGACGCCGTCACGCTGATCTGTCCGAGCGAGGCGACGTTACCGAACCACATCCCCGACGTGAACGTCAGCGCATTACACGACGCGATGCCGGTGCCGGTCGCGTTGCGCCAGCTCGTCTCGGACGCGATCGTGAGGTTGCTCACGCCCGAGTAGCTCGCGCCGGTGCCGCCCCCGTGGTAGGTGTTGCCCGAGAACGTCGCCGTCGCGCCGTAGCCGGCCGTGAAGTTGATGGGCGCGATCGTCAGTCCCGTCGAGCCGCCCGCGATCCGGTTGTTGGTCAGCGTGAGGCCGACGATCGTCGTGAACGACAGGCACAGGCTGAACTGCGTCGCGAGGAACACGTTGCCCGTCAGCGTCGTCGCCGCGCAGGTGTTCGCGGACGTGTGGTTGTACCAGGACGCAAACGCGGACCCGCAGTTGTAGGCCACGCAGTTGGTCATCGAGAACGTCGCGCCGACTAACATCGCGATGTTGTTCCAGGCGGACTCCCAATCCCGAAACGCGCAGAGGTTGAAGCTGATCGTGTTGTTCCCGCCCGTGACTGACTCGGTCGCCCAGACGACGGTCGCGCTCGAGCAGTAGCGGAAGTCACACCAATCGGCATCGACGCTGCCGGTGAAGATACAGAACGTCGACTGCGCCGCAGTGACCGTCTTCACCTGTACGTTGCGGGTCAATAGAACGACCTCGCCCTGCGTGGGGGACGTGCCGTTGTGCGCGTTGGTGATCGCCGTGATCGCCATCGTCGTCGCCGTCGCGTTGCCGGTCAGGGCTTTCGTTTCGTTCTGCGTGGGCGTCTGCGTGGTGGTGCCGAGCGCGACGTCGTCTCCACTCAACCAGCCCGTGTCGTCGACGACCGTCAGCGAGACGGCCGCGGCCGCGGCGTTCGCATTGAGGAGCGTCGAGACGACGGCCTTGCCTGCCGTGCGCGGGCTCCCCTGGAAGAGGCACGTACTCCCCGCGCGCCCGATGCACCCGAAATTCCCGTCCGCGGCGCAATCGAACTGCAACACCGCCGACCCGCCCGTCGGCACCGGGTTGGCGACCGTGCCCTGGTTGTAGGTCCCCCCGGAGAACACGACGAGCTGCCCGGACAGCTGCAGGATGTAGTTGGTGGCGGCGACCACGCCCCAGGTGAGCACCGAGCCTTTCGAGATACTGAGCGCCGGGGTGTACTGACTGGTCGACGCGGAGCCGAAGTCGGTGGCCGCCACCGAATCCATCGTCACCGTGAGCGCCGTGGGTGTCGCGGGGTTCGCGCTGCCATCGAGCAGCTGCGCGAGGTACATGTCATCGCCGGCGGCCGGCGCCTGCGTGGTCGAGCGCACCAGGAGGCGCTGCCAGTTGTTCGCCACGCCATTGGTGCAGAACCCGGTGGCGATCGTCGTCGCGCTGATCGTCATGCGAATGAGATAGCTGTCGGTGCCGTTGGGCGTGACGGCGGTCGCGAACTTGAAGTAATGCCAGCCCCCCTCCGACGCCGCCCCCGTGGTGCAGGCCGGGAGCGCGCTCACATTCGCGGTGACCGCGCGCGCATCGGTCCCGGTGGTGGAGTTGCGCAGCGTCACCGTGAGCGTGGTCACCGGCGTGCCCGCGGCGCGGCTCGACAGCCGCACCGCCACACCCGCGAGCGCATTGGCCGGCAGGACGAACGTGGCCGAGTCGAGGTTCCCGGTCGTGAGCGCGGTCTGCCCCGTGTTGGTCGAGACGTTCTTCGACACGGTGTCCACCAGGCCCCAGGTGCCGGCGGCGCTGAGGAGTCCCGTGCCGATCGCGACCAGGTCCGCCATTACGTCAACTGCACCTTGAGGCTGAGGAGCACCTTCGTCACGCCCGTCACGCTGTCGACGTTGAACCCGAACACGTCGCCGGCGGTGACGGTCGTCCCCCACCCGGTGAGCGTGCTATCCACCGACTTGGTCGCACTCGTGAGCGTCGGCTTGGCGCTCGCAGTGATCGTGTCGAACACCGTTGGCGGGTAGTTCGCGTAGGTGTCCTTCCAGACGTCGATCACGATCGAGCCCGACGTCGGCGTCGCGTCACACGACAGCAGGGTCGCTTCGACAATGGTGCCGCTCACCGGGCAGGACACGTAGCCTTTGATGCCGGTCGTGATGGCGACGCCGGCGCCGTCGACGAGCAGGCTCACGACCGCGTAGCGCGTCGGCACATTCGCGGCCGGCAGGACGCCCGTGACCGCGGCCGCCTGCGCGAGGTTGACGGCGCCAAAGCCGATCGCGGTGCCCGAGCGCCGCAGCACCTGGTGGTCGCTCGCCGCCGCGATGTCGGCGGGGTCGCCGCTGCTGTTCGCGCTGCGCCCGACGACCGAGAGCGCGGCCGAATCGCGCAGCATCGTATCGAGCACTTTGTTCGCGCCGATGGTCGCGGCTTGCGACCCGGCGCCGGGGCCGGCGGTGACGTCGCCGGTCAGTTGCGTCGTGGCGTCCAGGGCCGCGGCCACCGTCGCCGCATCCGACAGCACGACGGCGATCGTCTTGCCGCCGTCCTTGAGTAACTTGCCTGTCGTGCCGTCGAACGCCGCGATGCGAGAGTCGACGGCACTCGCGGGCCCGACCATGTCGCCGGCGCCGGCAGGCGTGCCGAACGCGCCATCCCCGCGCAGGTACGTGGTCGTGCCGCCCGGGAGCTTTTTCAGCAGCCCGTGATGCCCGGTCGTCGCATCGAGGTCGGTGTTGTCATCGGGCGTCGAGAGGTCATCGAGCTTGATCGGGTCGGCGCCGCCGAGCTGATGCCGCGGCGCATGAATCAGCGGCGCGTAGCGTGCGTCGGCCTGCGCTTGCGTGATGCCGGGCGCCGCCTGCGTCGTGCCGCTGGCGACCCAGCTGATGTCGTCGAGATAGAACCCGATGGTCGACGAGCCCGCGCGCGTGAGGCGGACCTGGGTGATGAGCGATCCGGCTGGGACGGCAAACTGCGTGATCGGAATCGCGAGCTGCTGATAGGTCGTCGTGTTCGCGGAGTCGAACCCGAACTGCCCGTGCGCGATCGTCAGCGTCTGCCCGACGACAACCCCGGCGTTCTGTAGGCGGATCTGCATCGACCGATTACTCGACCAGGTCGCTTTGCTGCGGATGTAGATCACCAGCTGCGCGTAGAGGTTCGGGTCGAACGTCCCGCTGCCGATCGCGCCCTGGAGATAGGCGCCGCTGGCGACGGTGGTCGCCTCGATGTCCTTGGTGCCGGTGCGCGGGTTGTTCGTCGAGGCGAGCGTCCAGCCGGCGCCGCTCGAGGTCCAGTTCCACTCGGCCGCGGCGCCGGCGTTCTCCGCGTAGACGACGACGCTCGAGGCGGTCGCCGGCGCGGAGCTCGCCGCCACGACCAGCACGATCGCGAGCTTGAGCTGCGTGGCGGGGTCGATGTCGGGCTCGGCCGGCTGCGCCGCCGCCGTGCCAGGCACCACGACGACGTCGCCCGCGTCGTCGACGGCGATCACGTCAAGGCGGTCGAGGGTCGCGTGCGCCGCGGCGAGCGTCGCCGTGTCCTCGGCGCTCGCGTAGAGCGTGCCGGTGATGTAGTAGCTGGCCGCCGACACCAGAAACGTGTAGGCGCTCTGCCAGACCACCTGGCCGCCGCTGACCAGGAAGCTGCCCTGCGCGGCGCCGTCGCCGCCGCTCGGCCCAGCGGGTCCGGTGGCCCCGGTCGCCCCCGTGGCGCCCGTCGCGCCGGTGGCCCCCGTGGCGCCGGTCGCGCCGGTGGCTCCCGCGGCCCCATCCGCGCCGTCGGCCCCATCGGCCCCGTCCGCGCCGGTGCCGTCCACGACCTTCGGGTTGCCGGCCGGGTCAGTGATCACCGCCCCGCGCCGGCGGCCGCCGTAGACCTGGAGGTCACGCTGCGGGCGGCGGCGGTCGCTGCGCGTGGGACGGGTCGGCGTCGACGCCATCAGCGCGCGTCCTGTGCACGACCGGAGACGAGCCCGCGCGTCGCCTCGAGCGCATCGTCGGGCTCTTCGTTGCCGTCGTAGACGTCGGCGAGGTAGCCGGCGGGACGCTTGAACGCGCCGACCGGCAACCCGGTGAGCAGCCCGAGCAAGTCGATCAGATCGCGCACCGCTTTCCGTTTCGGCCCCGCCTCGAACACGGCGCGGTACACCTCGAGCGGCGCGCGCACCGCGTTCTCCACCATCCCGACCGCGGGCGACGACGAGATGCGATCGTCGGCCGTCGTCTGCGTCGCGTAGAGGTTGTAGGCCGCCGTCGCGATCTGACCAGCGAACGGCACCATCGCGGCCCCGGTGCGGATCTGCGAGCCGAAAAACAACCACATCAGCTCATCGAGGTGCGTGTCGTCGTCGTCATCGTCCCAGCCGCCGATCGCCTGCGTGATCGCTTCCGAGAGCACCGCCGGCAGCATGAACCCGAAGAGATAGATGTAGAGCGCGCGGCCGGCGCCCTTCTTCAGGCCCAGGTCGCGCACGACCAGGCCGAGCTCGGTGCCGTTCACGTTCGCGAGCATGTTGAAGTAGCCCGAGAACATCACGAACGCGCGCACGAACGGGATCTGCGCCTCGAACTTCGCGATGTCGGCCGGCTCGAACGACCCCTGCGTCTCGCGCACCGCGGCGTCGCCGGCGCGGATCGCCTCGGCGTGGGTCGCGTCGTGGCGCTCGGTCGCCTGCTCGTAGCCGCCCGCCCAGACGATCTGGTCGACCAGGTTCTGCGCGGACGACTGCAGGAGGTAGCCGTGCTGCTGCCCCCACTGCTGCACGGTTTCGTAGCGGGACGGGTTGAGGAGAATGTCCTCGAGCTGCTGCTGGAGCTCGAACGCCGCCGGCGTCAGGCGCGTCGTCATGAACTTCGACTCGGCGAGCGCCGCCTTGAAGTCGTCGGCCTGGGTGATGCGGCGCCAGAGCGCGTTCCGCAGGTAGCGCGGCTTGACCTTGAGCGCCGCAATGAAGCCCCCCGTGAACTGCTGCAGGGTGTTCATGACGTGCCCGGCCATCATGTTGAGGCCGACGCGCGCCCGCAGCCCGCGGAAGATCCAATCGGCCGCCTGCCCGTCCTGGCCCTGGCTGGCTTTCGCGACCCGCTGGTTCGCCGTGCGCTGCAGCCACGGGATCAGCAGACTCTGCAACACCGTCGGGTCGTAGGCGTTGAGGCGGTCGCGCAGCCCGTGCCCCCACAGCAGGCGCCCGACATCGCGGATGCGCGGCTCGATATGAATGAACCGCAGGACCTTGTCGAGGTGTGACGGGATGAGTTGCAGGTTGAGCGCGAGCGGCTTCGCATACTGTTCTTGCCGCGCCTTGGTGAACCCCTTGCCGGCGGTCGGGAACATCGAGGCGTTATCGTTGCCCTCGAGCGCCGCCTTCTCGCCGTAGATCGACTGCTGGGCGACCCAGAGCGGATCGACCAGCGCCGGCACGTAGCCGCCGGCGTAGGGGCCGAACGGCGTCTCGACCGGCCAGGCGGTGATCTCCGAAAAGTAGGTGCCGTACATCTCGCGGTGCGCGCGCTGCGCCTCGCTCTTCACGCTGCCGACCAGGTCCCAGACGGCCTGCACGAAGTCCATGTCCCGCTTCGTGACGAGGCCCGTGTCGTACGCGCGCGTGAGAAACGCCTTCCACCGCGCATCGTCGAGCGTGCCGTCGGCGCGGACCACGCCCCACCGATAGCCGCGCAGCAGCTTCTGATAGTTGCTCTCGTTGCCGGTGTGCAGCAGCGCGTGCAGCAAGGCCGCGCGCCCGTTGCCGTCGTCGACGCCGAAGACGAACCCGCCGAGCTCGGGCGCCGTAATCGTGCCGGGCGTCAGCGTGTCCTTGATCCCGTCGACCAGGGCGAGGTACTGCGCCAGATAATCCCGTTTGTGAATCCGGTACGTCTCGGTCCCCTCGATCACGGGGTTCCACAGGATGCGGCGGAACGGTCCCGGCGCGCCGCCGTCGACGTAGCTGACCCAATGCTCGACGCGCCGCGCCGCCGCGCGTAGCCCCAGCAGCCGCAGCTCCCCCTTCGTGTGGCGCTGCTCCGCGAGCGGCGCATTGATGTCGTCGAGCCGGGTGGTGAGCTGCGTGGTGGCGATGTCACGGTCGACCAGCTGTCCGTCGATGCGGATCTGCTGCGACCGCAGCGACTGCTCCCAGAGCTGCGCCACCGTCTCGCGCAGCATCGTGAACTGCGCGACGGTCAGCGCCCCCAGGTCGGTGCCCGCCGCGACGACGCCGTCGATCTGTTCCTCGAGCATCGGGGCGAGCTCGGTGTCGTACTCCTTGACCAGCGTGAACGCCTCGCGCGCGTCGCCGAGGCGCTTCTCGGGCCAGAAGTAGGTCGCCGCCAGCACGCGCGCCGCCTGGACGTAGCCCATATCGCGGCGCTTGGCGAGCGCGGCGTCGTTGCCGAACATCTTCGCGAAGGTCGCGCGCGTCTCGTCAAGCTCGGCGACCCGGGCGGTCGCCTCGCGGAAGAGCGCCAGGTGAAAGAGCTCGGCCTGCTTCGCCGTGATCGCGGTGTCGAAGTCTTGCGTGCCGGCGGCGCGCGTGGCCTCCATCGAGCTGCGGCGCGCCGTGTTGTAGAACCGCTGCACCTGGGTCCGCAGCGTGCGCAGCGGCATCGTCGCCACTTGCGCCTGCGCCAGGCGCGCGAGCGTCGCCGGGTCGGGCATCTCGGTGCGCAGTCGCGCGGTGCCGGCGCGGGCCTTGTCCTTGGTCGCGGTCTTCTCCGCCCGCACCGACGGCTGGGCCGCCGTGCGGAGCTTATTGAGCAGCGCGAGCTCGGTGCGGATCAGGTCGTCGCGATGTTCGTCGGCGACGATCGTGCGCGCCTCCTCCTCGAGCCGGGCCGGGTCGTGGAAGATGTCGCCGTGCGCCTGCTCCATGCGCGTGTCGGTGCGCGCGTCGACCACCTGGTCAAAGTCGGGCGCGGTGACCAGCGCCTCGACCAGCGCCTCGCCTGACGCAAACCCGTAGAGGGTGGCGACGGTGTCGGCCGACAAGCCGCTGTCGGCGGCATAGACGTAGGGCCGCGGCAGGCGCTTCAACACGTCGCGCCCGAACTGCGCGACGAGCGCGGCTTTCGAGAGCGGCGTCGCCGGCGTGTCGAGCTCGCCCCGCATCCCCGCGAGCGCGCGATAGACGGGCTCGGCGGCGACCTCCGCGGCGACGGTCGCGCGCATCGTCGTGCGCTCGTCCTGCCACCACTGCAGCCGCGCGCGGTGAAGGTCGGTCAACACGCGGGCGGCGAGCGTCGCCTGGCGCGCGGCGGAGGCGGCCTCCGCTTTGGCGCGGTAGCCCTCGAACTCGACGTCGGTCATCTTCGCCTGCGCGGCGGTCGTGAAGAGCGCGCCGACGTGCGCGTCGGCTTCCGCCGCCTTCAGCTGCGCGTCGGTCGCGTGCAGGCGGTCGAGCACCGCGCGCACCTCGGGGCTGATGTCGATGTTGATGGACGGGTGCTTCAGGGTTTTGTAGAACCCGAGAATCCAGGTCGCGAACCGCGCGAACAGCGGCTGCAATTCCGGCGTCGGCGCTTTCCCCTGCCCGAGGTACTGCTCGACGGTGCGCGCGAACACTTCATGGCCGGCGCGGCGTTCTTCGTTCGACAGGGCACGCCAGGCCGCCAGGTCGCCCTCGAACCCGACGTGCGCGAGCAGCGCGCCCATGTCAGCCTGCAGCTGCGGCGTCGTGTGCTCAGACGCCGTGATGTCGGAGAGCACATCGAAGAACAGGTGCGCGCTCTCATGCAGGAAGGTCGTGCGGTTCTGGGTCTTGAAGAGGCTGATCACGCGCGTGATCGGGTTGTAGCTGCCGTGGCGGCCGGGCGCCGGCGTCTCGTCCTCGCCTTGGAAGAGCGCCTGGCCCTCGCGCACGGCGGCCTTGAGCGCCGGCGTGAGCGGGAGCGCGGGCTGCGTGGACATCGTCGGATGTGACGCGCCGGCGTTGAACTCAGCCGCGGCCGTCACCGCTTCCGCGCGCGTGGCGTACCCGCCCCGTTGCTCGCCTGCGGTCGTCACAAACGCCCAGGCGGTCCCCAGACGGATGATGTCGGTCGCCCGCTCACTGGTGTGCCCGGCGTCAATCTGCACCGTGCCGACCTTGCCGCCGTTGCGTTTCACCGCGGGCAGGCTGTTGACGACGTTGACGAAGTCGACGTCGTAGAGCCGCTTGAGCCCTTCGCCGCCGATCTTCAAGCCGTCGCCCTGCAGCTGCCCGTTCTCGCTTCCGAAGATGCGCTCGCTGACTTCTTTCCCGATCACCTCGACGATGTTTTTTCCCAGCCAGTCATCGGGCGCGACGCCTATGACTTTGACGACCTGGCCGTTCGGCGCCAGGTCCATCCGCGCAAGGCCGTTCGGTAAATCGATCGTGACGTGCCGCCCACCCGTCTCGGTGGCGCCGTTGAACGTGAGCGACTGCGGTGCCCACTCGATCCGGCGCACCTGTTTCTCGAGCGAGTAGTGCTTCGCCTGCTGCGCGCCGGTCGTCCACGCGATCGCGTCGACGCCCTGGTCGACCCCGTAGCGCAGCGCCCACTTGAACGCGATCGCGCGCCAGTGCTTGAGGAACAGCACCGGCATCTGCTTCTGATTCTCGGGGCCCGGCGGTTGCACCTCCTCGAGGAAGAGCACGCGCTGGCCGTCGGCCGACGTGCGGATGTTCAGACGGATACGGACGATCGGGTTCTCGATGTCGCGGTATTCGTCGTGTCCGTCTGACCACGTCGGCGCGTCCGACCGAGACGCCTCGCCCGCGCGCCAGGCCTGTAGTGCCTGCGCGACCTTCGCGGAGTCGGGCTCGGCGGTGCCGACGTAGAACGTCTTGTCGTGTCCGCCGACCAGGTTCTTCCACGGTGCGCCGTTGACCGTCACGGTGAACGGGATCGCGTTGGCCGTCGTCGGCGGGAAGACGTCGAGCACCTGGATGTCGGGGTTGGTGTCGCGTGGGCGCGCCGGCGCCGTGATGAACGCTTCGCGGTAGCTGCCCTCTTCGATCGGCCCCTCGACGGAGTACTCCTGGTAGTGCGTCGCGTTGTCGCCGTCGCCGAGCTCCTCGCGCGCCTGCTCCTGGGCGTCGGCGAAGGAGACGCCCATCCCGTCGCCGTCCTCGCGCTGCTCGTCCTCGAACGCCTGCCGCAGCTCCTCGACGTACTCCTCCGCGACGACGAGCGCCTCTGCTTCCGTCTCGTACTCGCTGCCGACCACCTCGCCGTCAACCACGGCGTTCCACGTCACGAGCCCGTCTTCGTCCTCGGAGTCGTCCTGCTCTTCGGCGGACGCCTCGCCGAAGTTGCGGTTGCGCACCGCGTCGGCGACGGCCTCGTCGACCGCCGCGTCGTAAATCTCGTAAGCCCGTTCCTCGATGCGGTCCTGCGTCTTGGCGTCCGGCTCACCGCCGAGCAGCACCTCGCGCACTTCGACCCGGTGCGCGCGCAGGTACTGCAGCACCTCCTCCTTCGTGTAGGTGGTGCCGTTCTCGAGGTCCTGCACCTGGGTCAGCGCGAACTCGTCCTGATTGATGCCGGCCTTGGCGTGTTTGATCGTCGCCTTCCACTGCGCCCCGGACGCGGAGGCCTGCGGCGAGCTCTCGACGGCGCGCGCGAGGCGCGAGTAGAACGTGGCGTGTGTGTCGGCTTGGAAGAACTCGGTGTCCGGGAACGGGTCTAGTTGTCCTTCAATCCCCGGTGCAGGGTCCGCAGGTCGGCCATCGAATCGGCCTCCGGGTCGGACAGCGACTCGTCGAGTGCGTCCCGGCGCTCCTGTTTGTCCTCCTCCCGTTGGGTGAAGTCCGCGTCGATGTCCCGCCGTTCCCGCGCGCGCGCGAACTCGCTGAAGTGCAGCCGCGACGTCGGCGTCGGGGACGCGCCCCTTCGCGAGCGTGACGGCGGCGTTCGAGTAGTCGGGGGCTTTGTCATCGTCGAATCCGTCCTCGCTGTCATCAGGGCTACCCGTGCCCGCATCGTAGAGGCGCTTCTCGGCGTACCACAAGATCGCCTGCAAATCCGCCACCGTCATCTTCGCGTAGCCGCGCGCCACCATGTCGGCATGGATGCGGCCGACGACCTCGCGCATATACACGCGTTCTTGATTGGTCGGCGCTTCCTTCTCGCCGCGCAGGTTGTCCGCGAGCGTATTGCCGTCCAAGCGGAACCGTTGCCCGGCCGGCGTGCGCTCCAGCCGCGTGCGGATGTCCGTCTTTCCGCTGGCTTTCTTCACCGCCTTCGCGATCTTCTCGAGCGCGGCATCGGTGAAGGTGTGGTCGGTGCCCTTGCCGGCGAGCGAGACGCCGACCAGCGTCCCGAGCTTGACGCGTTCGCCGGGCGCCAGGTCATCGATCGCCGCACGCAGGTTGCTGCGGTTCTTCTTCAGGAGTGCGCGGTTGTCTTTGAGGAGCGTGCCGGTCCAGCGCCCCCAGCTGCGCGTGAACCAGCGGTCCGCGGTCAGCTGGTCGAAGATGCCCGACAGGTTGGCGAAGAACCCGTTGCCGATCTTGGCGCCCAGGACGAGCGCGCCGAGCACCGGCTGATCGGCGAGCTCGCCGTCAGTGTCGAATCCCGCCTGGCGCAACGCCCGCGGTGTGGACGGCGTGACCATAAACTCGCGCAGCTGGTCGACCGTCATCCCTCGCTTTAGGTAGACGTTGAACTTCTTCAGGTTCTTGTTGATCTGATCGCGCGAGATGCCGAAGCCCGCGTTGGTCGGCATCCGCCCGTGCGTCTTGTAGTAGCCGTAGACGCGTTCGGCGAGCGCGAAGTTGGTGTTGACGCTGAGCCCTTGCGACGTCGCGGCGAGCGCCCACTTGAATGCGAAGAGTGCGTTCTTGTCGGTGCCGAGCTCGGGATGCAGCAGCGTGAGCACCGCGATCGCCTCGCGCACCTTCGCTTCGTACCAGCCGATCGCGTTCGGGTTGAACGCGATGCCCGTGAGCGCATCGCGGATGCCGACCCGCACCAGGTAGTCGCGCACGCCCGGGCGCGAGGGGTCCAGGGAGACGCCGAACCGGGTGGCGGCCCCCAGCACCATGTCTTGGATGTAGACCTTGACGTCGCGCCGGCGCTTGAAGGTGCCCGCGCGCAGGCCTGGCGTGAGCGCCTCGAGCGACGACACGCGCGTCTCCATCTCGGTTGGAATCTCGGTGCTGTCGCCCTGGTGGTATTCGGTCGACCACCACCGCGCCCCGAGCTCGACCCCGAGGTCACTGAGCTCGTCGCTGCCCGGCAGACGCGAGGGGTCGACCGCGGTGCCGGCGGCGGCGCCCGCTGAGAGCGCCGTCGTCAGCCGATCGACTAGGGCGTCGTAGTCCGCGATGTGCTCGGTGAATCGGGGGTCTTCGCGCAGCGCCTCGGTCATCCGGTCAGGCGTCTTGCCGTCGGCGCGGAACAGCCCCTTCACGCCCTTCCAGGTATGCGGCGATCGCGCGCTGCGCCGGGGGTCGGCCCCTTCCGCAAGCACCCGGAACTCGCCGCCCCGCGCCACGTCCATGTCGGTGCGTAGGCCGCCGTACTCCGCGATCGCGCGCAGCAGGGTGCCGTTATCGAGCCCGCTCTCAGCAACGGCCTCCTGCCCTTCGCTGTGCAGCTCGAGGCGCATCTGGAACGCACGCGCGACCGCCTCGGGGTCCGCGGTCGGGTCGGTGCGCAGGGCGTCGGCGACGACGTACTGGGTGAGCGCCGCCGTGTGGCCGGCGACCCGGTCGCTGCGTTGCGTGCGCGTCTCGCGTTTGCCGCCGACCGACGCGGGAATGCCCGGCACGCTCGCCTGCGCGGTCAGCGGCACGGCGTTCGGGTTCGGGTCGGAGCGGCGCCCCGAGGCCACGATGGCGCCGGGGTGCGCGAGCTCCTGCACCGCGGCCGCCGTCAGGCTCGTCGCCATGCGACTGCCGACCGCGCCGAACACCGACGCCATCCAGATGCCCTGCTGCGCCGCTTCGTCCTGCGTGAAGCGCCCCGTCGCCAGCGCCTTGGCGACGGTGTCGTCGTAGACCTTCTGCCGCGCCTCCTGGTCCGCGGCGTAGGCGGCGCTGCGTGCCTCGGGGTCGTCGACGGCGGCCGCGAGCTCGGCCTTCGTTTCGCGCACGTTGAGCGCGTTGGTCCCCAGCCGCAGCTCGTTCGTCCAGAACGCGTCGTGTCCGCTGCCCGGGACCTGGGACAGATAGTTCGCGGTCGGGATCGTGAACTCGCCGCCGGGCTTGGCGAGCGCCTGCTCGTAGGCGGTCGGGTCGCCGGTGAGCGCGGTGGCGAGCGCGGCGGGGTCCTCGCCCTTCTCTTGAAAGTAGTCGCCGAAGGTCTGCGCGGTGACGGCGACGGTGTCCATGCCGCCCTTCGCCATGCGCGCAACGATGGTGTTGAACGCCTCGGGCGCCGTCTCGCGCAGCGTGGTGTCGTCGACCGCCTTGTGCAGCGCCGTGATCGTGCGTTCGTCGCTGGTCGTGTTGGTCGCGACGTCGATCGCTTTCACGAGCGCCGACTGCGCGCCGACCATCGTCACGGTCGCGACCAGCGTCGAGAGCGCGTGCGCCGGGATCTGCGAGGCGTAGCTGTCGACAAACGACTGCAGCGAGAGCTCGGGATTGAGCTCGGCCCAATCCGCCAGGTCCTGCAGCACCGTCGCCACTTGCTCGCCCGGCACTTCACTCGCGAGCTGGTGCCAGAGCAGGCGCGCGAATCCGGGGTTGCGCTTCAGGTCGCGCAGGAACCACAACGCCGGGATGCGCTCGGTGGCGTACTCGACCTCGCCTTGAAACGCGCCGTAGCTCACCGCGTTCAGGAGCGGCTTGCCCTCATCGAGCGCGCGCCCCATGGCGGGGAGCGCGGTGCTCAGGCCCATCATCGCCGCGGCGATCGTGCTGGCGACCTTGACGTCGAGGTTCAGGGCACCGGTCGCGAGCGTGATCGGCAGCTGCTGCCCGAGGGACGTGAAGCCGCTATAGAAGTCCGACTCGAGGCCGGTTGCCTCCGAGACGCCCTTCCCCGCGATCGTGTTCGCGATGTCGATCGCGGTGTTCGCTTGCGCCCCGAAGTAGTCCGACCATTCGGTCGCATGCGGCACGCCGGCGACGTGCGCGAGCTCGGCGCCCAGGCGCGCGACGCCGAACACGTAGCTCGGCACCAGGTTGTAGGTCCCGCCCACCGCGGCGCGCGTGGCGTTGACGCCGACGCGCAGCGCACGCTCGATCCCTGAGAGCGACGTGAGGTCGTCTTGCGCGACCGCGGCGTGCAGCGGGTCCTCCTCGAGCCAGGACGTGAGCTGCGGATTGAACGTGCGGAACGCCGCCGGGTCGAACACGCCGCGCCGCGCCTGCGCTTCAGCCGCCGGCAGGTTGCGCTGAATCACCTCGGTCGGCAGGTTGGTCCGCAGGCGGAGGTCGAAGACGTGCGCCGCGGCCGCGGCGGTCTGCTTGCGCGCCTGGTCGAAGGTCAGTTGCAGCGGGTCGGGCGCGCCGGGGTCGGCGTCGGGAAAGCCGGGGCGCGAGCCATTGCGCACCGTCGGCGGCGTCGCGAACGTGAACGGGCTCGCCGGCGCCGGTGCCTGCGGGTCGTCGTCGGGAAAGCCGGGGCGTTGCGGCATCAGCGCCCCATCAGCGCGGCTTGAATCTGCGCCTTGGTGCCGCCGAGCAACCGTACGGCATACGCCCGTTCAAAGCGGGGCGTATAGCTGTCGAGCAGCGCGCGGGTCGTCCAGCCCTGATACCGCGGGTCGAGCAGGCGCATCTCCTTCGCGTACTCCTCGACGATCGCGTTGCCGTCGGTGCGCTTCAGGATGCGCGCGAGCGGCACGTAGGCCTTGGCCTTGTCCTCGGGGTTGACGACCGCGCCCGCCGTGAGCTCGGTATCACCGGCCGCGCTGCGGTAGAGCGGGATGCCCGACTGCCCCGTGCCGCGCAGCAGCACCGTGCGGTCGATCA
>Ga0207675_100000558_pt1 | contig 36410 bp, 45 predicted proteins | sample KBSSwiS42_FD_184305 | JGI IMG/M metagenome (GOLD analysis project Ga0207675, IMG submission 184305) | Switchgrass rhizosphere microbial communities from Kellogg Biological Station, Michigan, USA - KBS Switchgrass S4-2 (SPAdes) (version 2) | ecosystem: Host-associated > Plants > Roots >...
TCGGCCAACAAGCCGAAGAAAAACTAGCCGCTCCTACTTGTAGAGCAGCACGCGCTTGCGCTCGGCGTGCCAGGCCTTCTCGTCGGCTTGCGCCGCGGCGTCGAGATCGGCGGGCGTGGCCGCTGCGTCGTCCACCCACGTGCGCAACAGCGGGCCGCCGTTGATCACGTCGATCGCCAGCCGCTTCTCGTACTCATAGGGAAAATCGCGCCATAGCGGGTAGTCGGGCTTCAGCGCCCTGATCGCCTTGAACGCGAGCGCCATCAGCCGCCACGGCCGGAACTCGGCGTGGTCGTAACCAGGGCCTTCCACATGAATCTGGACTCCAGCGCACAGCTTGCCGGCGTGCTTGTGGAAGGTCGGCTCGAACCAGCACGGCCGCAGGCGGCAGCCGCGCAGCCAGTCGGGTTGCAATGAAGTCATGGTTTTCAGAACCGCCGCGGCATCGAGGTCGGGCGCGCCGAACAGCTCGAGCGGGCGCGTGGTGCCGCGCCCTTCCGACAGCGTGGTGCCCTCGAGCATGACCGTGCCGGGATAGCAGCGCGCCATCGACAGGTTCGGCGCGTTCGGGCTCGGGTTGACCCACTCGCGCTCGCCGAGCGGCCAGCCGAAACCCGGCGCCGCATCCGGTTTCCACCCTTTCATCTCGATGACCGAGAAGTCCAGGTCGAGCTTGTGCTCGTGGATGAGCCAGCGCCCCGCCTCTCCCAAGGTTATTCCGTGGCGCATCGGCAGCGCGCCCGCGCCGACGAAGCTTTCCCAGCCCGGGCGCAACTTGACGCCTTCCACCGGCCGCCCGGCGGGATTCGGCCGGTCGAGCACCCACACCCCCTTGCCGTGCTCAGCCGCCGCCTCGAGGACGTAGCGCAAAGTCGTCAGAAATGTGTAGACGCGGCAGCCGAGGTCCTGCAGGTCGAGCAGCAGCACGTCGAACGGCGCCATCATTTGCGGCGTCGGGCGCCGCACCTTGCCGTACAGGCTGAACACCGGAATGCCGTGCACCGGATCGTCGAAGTCCGGCGACTCGACCATGTTGTCCTGCTTGTCGCCCCTCAGGCCGTGCTGCGGGCCGAACGCCGCCGTCAGCCTGATGCCGGCAGCGGACAGCGCGTCGAGCGAGTGCGCGAGATCTTCCGTGAGCGAGGCGGGGTGCGCGAGCAGCGCGACGCGCCGGCCGGCGAGCGGCTTGCGCAGCGCCTTGTCGGCGAGCAGGCGGTCAATGCCGAACTTCATCGAGCCTCATCTAGCATCAGGGCGAAGGTGTCGGCGTGGTGGAAGTCCGGCTTGCCCGGCGCGTGGCGCAACGCCCAGTACGACAGGGCGCCGCTCGCCTCTTCGATCACCGCCGACAGGCCGATGCGCAGTCTTCCTTTTTGATGAAGGTCGACTTGAGCATGCAGAGCGAGCCGCCCCGGCGTGCGCTCGACGCGAATTTTCGGTTCGGGGCCGATGAACGGCATGCCTTCGCGGTAGCGCGTGAAGCGGTAGGCCGCCCATTCGCCCGAGGGCGAGAAATTGAATTCGTGGTATCCCGGACCCGCGGGCTCGGCGATGAACAGCTCGCAGCATGTGTGCTGCCAGAGCTTGTCGGCGACGCGCGGCGCGCGCGGTGGTTGAATGCGTACGCGCTCGAGGTCGCCTTCCAGGCGGTACGCGACGTGCAGGCTGCCGTCGCGATTGCGCGCCACCGAGGCTTCGATCCCGCGCAGCGCGGCGCAGGGACTCGCGGGATGACGCTCGAGCGCTGCGGACGGCATGTCGCGCGCAATCTATCATGCGTCCCATGAATGGTCTGGGAGCGATCGCGGTCACGGCGCTGACGGGGTGGACGTTCCTCCAGCCGCCGGTAGGGTCGTGGGCGTTCACCGCCGCGGAGTTCGCCTTTCTCTCGTGGCTCGGGCGCGAGCTGCGGCGCGTGGATGCGGCCGCGCTGTGCGCGCGGGCGCGCGAGCCGCTCGAAGCGGACGAATCCGACGTCATCCGGCGCTACGCGTTTTATTTCGGACGGCCGGCGGTGGCGCGCGAATGCGCGTCTACGCTCGCGGCGGCGGGGCTCGCCACGCTGGTGGTCGTCCCCTGGCTCATCTACAAGGTGCAATGGCCGCAGGCAATCCTGATCGGCATTTTCCTGTTCGCGGTAGGACGGCTCACCAAGCTGGTGAGCCCGGTCTATGCGCTGCGGCTTGCCACGGCCAAGGGAGACCGCGAGGCCCTGCGGCTGCTTTCCGCGCACGACGGCGCGGCGCGCAAGCTCTCAGCCCCAGATCAGCCAGGCGCCTAGCGCGAACGCGGGCGGCAGGAAAACCGCGAGGCCCAGCACCGCCCGGATGCGGGCACGGTCCTGGCCATCGAACTCCGGCTTCTGGTGTTTCTCGACCGCGCGCTCCTCGACCGCCTTTTTTACGAACATGTACTCGATCATCACGAGGAACGCGCCGAGCCCCAACCCCCAAAGCGCGCCTTGCACGGCGATATTCATGGCGGCTGACTCTAGCGTAATGCCGACAGGCGGGCAAACACGCGCTTCATCGCGTTGACCTGGGCGAGGTAGGCGCGCGCGTCGTGCTCGCCGCAGCGCTGCCCGGCCACCAGGCGGAAACCATTGCGCACGAACAGCTCGCCGGCGCGCGCGCCGCACAGGTGGATGAGCGCGGCGAGGTCCTGCTTCTGTGTCACGCTCGCCGGCACGCGCCTGGCGGCAAGCAGCGCGGCGACGCTGCGATCGAGATAGGCGGAGGTCATCTCGACCGCGTGGCTCGGGATCACGCGCATATACAGGCTGTTGAACCAGCAGCCCTCCTCGATCGCGACGTGGTCGCGGATGCAGTAGCGCTTCGCCTCGCGGAAGGTGCCATCGGTGATCTGGTACATGCCGACGGCGCTCGATGCCGGCCGGTAGAGCTCGCGCGGATCCGCCGACGCGCGCACGCGCCACGGCGTGCGCGCCACCGGGTTGCCCGCGCCCTCGACCTGCGCGAGCGCCGCGAGCAGCTCGGGCGCCATCACCGGCGTGGAATGGTGTCGAAACAGCGCGCCGTATTCGCGCCAGGTCTCGGTCGGCGTTTTCGACAGCGCACCGCTCACCGGAAAGAACAGCTCCGCCGGCTTGCGTGCGATCTGGTAAAGCAGATTGAGCGTCACCGCGATCACGACGAAAGCTAGCGCGCAGATCGTGATGCGGGCCCAGCGCGGCGCGCGCAGGAATAATTTCTTGTAGTCGCTGTACGACATAACAAGTTGTTTTTACCGGAAAAACGGCACTGACGCAGCCGCCGCCGCTTCGTAGAATTTTCGGATGCGGATTCTCGTGGCGGACGACGATCGCGACGCGGTCCTGGTGCTCACCATGCTGCTGGAACATGAGGGCTACCAGGTTCGCGGCGTGCACCATGGCACCGAGGTGCTCGATGCCGTGTTCAACTTCGCGCCCGACGTGGTCCTTCTCGACATCGGCATGCCGCAGATGTCGGGCTACGAGGTGGCGCGCCGCCTGCGCGAGCGCTATGGCAGCGCGCGCCCGGCGCTGATCGCGGTCACCGCGCTGACGCGCCCCGCCGACCGGGTGCAGACGCGCGCCGCGGGCTTCGAATACCACGTGGCCAAGCCGTACGAGCCGCGCGAGCTGCTGGCCCTGATCGGAGACTTGAGCCGCCCGTCCTAGGCTCGGGTCTTGCTGCACAATGGCGTCTGTGACGCCAGCACAACCCAAGCGCACACCCGCTCGCGCCGAGCTCACCGAGATCCCGTTTGACGCGAGCTTCGTGCGCGAGCTGCAGCCCGACCCGGTTCTCGACAACCGCTCGCGCCAGGTTCCGAACGCCTCCTACACGCGGGTCGAGCCGACGCCGGTCGCCGCGCCGAAGCTGCTCGGCTGGTCGCACGCGCTCGGCGAATATCTCGGCATCGAGAAGCCGGCGGGCGACGCGGCGGTCGAAGCGCTGGCCGGCAACCGCATCCTGCCCGGAATGCAGCCTTATGCCGCGCGCTACGGCGGCCATCAGTTCGGCCACTGGGCAGGGCAGCTCGGCGACGGCCGCGCCCTCACGCTCGGCGAAATCGTCGCGACCGACGGCACGCGCCAGGAGCTGCAGCTGAAGGGCGCCGGCCGCACGCCGTACTCGCGCACCGCCGACGGCCGCGCGGTGCTGCGCTCCTCGCTGCGCGAATTCGTTTGCAGCGAGGCGATGCACTTCCTCGGCGTGCCGACCACGCGCGCGCTCAGCCTGGTCGCCACCGGCGAGCCGGTGATCCGCGACATGTTCTACGACGGCCATCCGGCGCCCGAGCCGGGCGCGGTGATCTGCCGCGTGGCGCCCTCCTTCCTGCGCTTCGGCAACTTCCAGATTCACGCGGCGAACAACGAGACCGAACTGCTCAAGCGGCTGGCGGATTACGTCATTCGCAACTTCTATCCGGGTCTGGACTATGCCGAGTTCTTCCAGGAGCTCTGCCGCCGCACCGGATCGCTGATGGCGGACTGGATGCGCGTGGGCTTCGTGCACGGCGTGATGAACACCGACAACATGTCCATCCTCGGCGTGACCATCGACTACGGCCCGTACGGCTGGCTCGAAGGCTACGACCCCAACTGGACGCCGAACACCACCGACGCGCCGACGCTGCGCTACACCTACGGCAACCAGCCGCAGATCGCGCACTGGAACCTGGCGCGCCTGGCCGAAGCGCTGCTGCCGCTGGGACTTGATCCTGCGCCGCTCGAGAAGGGGCTCGAACTCTACGCCGCGACGTTCAACGCGGCCTGGCGCCGCGCGCTCGCGCAGAAGCTCGGGGTGAGCGCGCTCGACCAGCCCGGCGACGACGAGCTGCTGTCGGAGCTGTTCGCGCAGCTCTACGAGAAGGAAACCGACTACACGCTGTTCTTCCGCAACCTCGCGGCGCTCCCGCTCGACGCGGGCGACGACGGCGCTCTGCTCAAACCCCTGCAGGACGCTTTCTACGCCGAGCCTGCGGGCGGCCTTGCCGCGTGGCTGCGCAAGTACGCGCTGCGCGTCAAGGACGAGCCGCGGCGCGCCGAGCGCATGAACAAGGCCAATCCGAAGTACGTGTTCCGCAACTACCTCGCCCAGCTCGCGATCGACGCGCTCGAGAAGGGCGACACCTCGGTGATGGACCGCTTGCTGAAGGTGCTCGAGCGCCCGTACGACGAGCAGCCGGCGCACCATGACCTTGCCGCGCGCCGGCCGGAGTGGGCGCGCAACCGCGCCGGTTGCTCCGCCTTGTCTTGCAGCTCTTGAGCTAGTCCACGACCGCCACGACCTGGATCTCGACCAGCTGTTCGGGCTCGCCGAGCTCGAGCACCGCCATGTTGGTCGTCGTCGGCTTGTGGTTGAACGGCGCGAAGTAGGAATTCACCACCGCGCTCGAGCGGCCGATGTCACCCATGCGCGGGCGGGTGCGGAAAATGAACACGTGCACCACGTCCTTCGGCGAGGCGCCCGCCGCCTTCAGCGTTTCCATGATGCCGTCCATCGTGCGCCGCGTCTGCGCTTCGAGGTCGTTCGGCATGAACTGGATGATCTGCTCACGCTTGTGCGGATGGTCGTGGTACACCGGCAGCGAAGTGCCGCCCGCCAGCCACAGCAGCTTGCCGCTCTTCACCTTGATCGCCGGCGAGAACGGCATGAACAGCGTCTTGTCGTAGTTCGGGTGATGGATGGTCTCGAGGTTGTTGCCGCTTTGCGCGAATGCGGGGGACGCTGCCAACGCGAAGCCGAGCGCCGCGACGACGCCGATGAAGGCGGTTTGCTTATTCATGACGTTTCTCCTCTGGGGTGGGCGCCCATTATCACGCCGCGTCATGAAAGATGATGCCCGCGGTGTGACGCCGGCCTGAGCGCACGCGGCTCACGCCGTGGCGCAGGTTCACCCGGTAGACGCCGCGCGTGCCCTGCACCGGCCGGTGATGCACGGCGAACACCACGGCATCCCCTTTTCCCAGCGGCACCACTTCCGCCCGCGACTGCATGCGCGGCCGCTGCTCGGTCATCACGAACTCGCCGCCGCTGAAATCCTTGCCCGGCTCGGACAGCAGGATCGTGAGCTGCAGCGGGAACACGTGCTCGCCGTAAAGATCCTGGTGCAGGCAGTTGTAGTCGCCGGGACCGTATTGCAGCAATAGGGGCGTCGGCCGGCGCTGCCCGGCGGCGTGACAGCGTCTAAGGTACTGCGCGTGCTTGTCCGGAAAGCGCGCCTTCAGCCCCATCGCGTCATTCCACCGGTTGGCGATCGGCGCGAGCTGCGGGTAGAGCGAAGTGCGCAGGCGCGCGACCAGATCCGGCAGCGGATAGCGGAAGTACTTGTACTCGCCCTGCCCGAAGCCGTGCCGCGCCATCACCACGCGGCTGCGAAAGCGCTCCTGTTCCGGATAGAGCGCGGCGAGCTCATCGCATTGCGCGCCGGTGACGAGCTGCTGGATCACCGCGTAGCCGCGGGTATCCAGATCATCCATTTCGTTCGAGCTCGAGCAAGGCGCGCTTGCGGCGCACGCCCCAGCGATAGCCCGCCAGGCCGCCGTCCTTGCGCACCACGCGATGGCACGGAATCGCGACCGCGATCGCGTTGGCCGCGCATGCTTCGCCGACCTCCTTCGCCGCGCGCGGCACGCCGAGGCGCCGCGCGACCTCGCCGTAGGTTTCGATGGCGCCTGCCGGGATCTCCTGCAGCGCCCGCCACACGCGCTGCTCGAATTGCGTGCCCCGCGTGTCGAGCGGTTCGTCCAGGCCGCGGGCTGGCGAGTCGATCAAGCTCACGACTCGAGACATGAGCGGCTTTAGCGTTGCCGCATCCTCCCGCAGGTCCGCCCACGGAAAGCGTTGCTGCAACTCATTCACCAGCGCTGCTGCGCGGTCTCCAAGCAGCAGCGCACACAGGCCGCGCTCGCTCCGTGCCGCGAGGGCCGTGCCGAGGGCGCATCGTTCAGTCGAAAACAGGATCAGTTCGTTCATGCCGCCAGACTAGGCGGCGCGCGGGCCTTTCGCACTCCGCTTCTTGCGCCATTCCCGATATTTCTCCGGCAGGCACACGGCGCAGGGACGAAAGCCGGCGGCCCGGGCGTGGCGCTCGTCGCGGAAGAACACCCGGTACTTCACGTAGCCGCCGCGCGCGATGGCGCGCAGTGCGGCCGGGCAGTCGAGGCGCCCGTAGATCTTCGTGCCGCGATGACCGCCCAGTGTTCCCCACCGCTTCTTCACTCCCGCAGCTTCTGCTCGAGAAGCTGGAGGGCGGCCGCGCCGAAGGCATGCATGTTCTCCAGGCGGTCGCTTTTGCCGGTCTTGAGGGTGACGGCGCTTTCCTTGCGCCCGCTGACAGCCAGGCACACGTGTCCCGCAGGATCGCCGTAGCGGTTGCCGGTCGGCCCGGCGGCGCCGGTTTCCCCGATCCCCCAACTCGCCTTGAAGCGATCGCGGGCGAGGCGGGCGCGAATCAGGGCGTTCTGCTCGGTCGCGGAGCGGTAACCCTCCAGCAAGCCCTCCTCGAAGTCGCGCAGTGCGTCCCACGCCTGCCGGGTGTAGATCACCATGCCTCCCAGGCAGTAGGCCGAGGCCCCCGGGACCGCCAGCAGGGCGGCGGTAATAAGTCCTCCGGCCGCGGACTCGGCGACCGCCACGGTTTCGCGGCGCTCCTTGAGCAACGCAGCAATGCGCTCGGAATGCACCAGAAGCTCCCGCATTCCGTTATTCTCTACGCACGAGGGGTAGTAGTTAACAGCTAGGCCACTGGGCCGGGCGTAGGCTGCTACTGGGGATGAGGACCAACACCACACTGGTGATCAATCCGAAGGGCGGGTCTGGAAAGACCACCGTCGCGACCAACCTCGCCAGCTACTTCGCCGCCAACGGCATCCCCGCGGCGATGATGGATTACGACCCGCAGGGCTCGACCCTCAACTGGCTGCGCATCCGCCCGCCGACGGCGCGCAAGATCCACGGCGCCAACGCCGCGCCGCAGAAGACCGGGCTGCGCAGCCTCGGCATGCACGTTCCCGCCGACACGCGCCAGCTGATCATCGACGCGCCCGCCGGCGCCACCGGCCTCGCGCTGCAGGAAATGCTGTCGCGCTCGCATTGCATCCTGATTCCGGTCGCGCCGTCGTCGATCGACATCCACGCCACCGCCAACTTCATCCGCGACCTGCTGCTCACCGGGAAGATCCGCGCCAACAACATCCGGCTCGGCGTGGTGGCGAACCGCGTGCGCAAGTCCAACCCCGTCTACCAGCCGCTCGAGCGCTTCCTCACCGCGCTCAACCTGCCGCTGCTCGCGCGCCTGTCCGATTCCGACGTGTTCATCAACGCCGCGGAAGGCGGGCTCGGCATCTTCGAGATGGACTTCGCCGTGTCCGCCGCCGAGCGCCAGCAGTTCCAGCCGATCATCGAGTGGGTCGACCGCCTGCCGGCGGCCCAGCCGACGCGCGTTCCCATCGCCGCCAGCGCCAGCGCGTCGCGCCCTGGCCTGCGCGTGATCGGCAGCCTCACCGCCACCCAGCCCGGCTTCCTCCGCTAGCCTCCGATGTGACTTTCTTGACAGCGCCTGTTCAGGCGTTGCATCATGTTCCAACGCTAGATCGTTGGAATACCAGATAAAAATAATGAAAACAACGCTGGTGATCAATCCGAAGGGTGGCTCCGGCAAGACCACCGTCGCGATCAACCTGGCCGCCTGCTTCGCGGCCGAGAACATCCCGACCACGCTGATGGACTACGACCCCCAGGCTTCCAGCCTGACGTGGTTGCGCTCGCGCGGGCCCAACGCGCCGATGATCTACGCGGCGAACGGCGCGCCGGAAAAATACGGCCGCCTGCGCAGCTTCGAGATGTTCGTGCCGCCGCACACGCAGCAGCTCGTCATCGACGCCCCCGCCGGCGCTTCCGGATTGCTGCTGCAGGAAATGGTCGAGCGCTCGCACAGCGTGGTGGTGCCGGTGGTGCCTTCGATCATCGACATCCGCGCCACGGAAAATTTCATCCGCGACCTGATGTCGGTGCCGCGCGTGCGCAACGGCGACGCGCGCGTCGGCGTGGTCGCGAACAAGGTGCGCGTCTCGATGCCGGCCTACCAGCCGTTCCTGCGCTTCCTCGAGTCGCAGCAGCTCAAGCTGCTCACGCGCCTGCTCGATTCCGACATGTACCTGAAGGCGGTCGAGAGCGGCGTCGGCATCTTCGAGATGGACGCCGGCCAGACCGCGGTCGAGCGCCGCCAGTTCACGCCGATCGTCGACTGGGTGCGCGGCGAGGCCGCGATGCAGATGGCGCGGGTCGACGGCGCCGGCACCGAAGTCCAGCTGGTCCGCCGCGTCGCGTTCTAGTGCCGGGTCGGTCCCGGGCGGCGCAGGTGCAGTACCTGGCGGATCTGTGATTCCTCGACCGGCTTCATGAGGTGCATGTCGAAGCCCGCTTCGCGCGTGCGGCGCTCGTCCTCCGCCTTGCCCCAGCCGGTGACCGCGACGATGCGCGGCGTCGGCGAGATGCCGCGCTCGCGCAGCGCGCGCGCCACCTCGAAGCCGTTCATTCCCGGCATGCCGAGGTCGAGCAGGATGATCTCCGGCCGGTAGCTCTCGGCCGCCTGCAGCGCCGATGGCCCGTCGTGCACCACGACCACGTCGTGGCCGAGCTGGCGCACCAGCGCCGCCATCATCGAGGCCGCATCGACGTTGTCGTCCACCACCAGGACGCGATGCGCGACGCCGTTCGAAAGCTCGTGCAGCGCCGGCGCAGGCTGCTCGCTCGGAGCGGGAGTCTGCGCACCGTCTTCCAGGGGCAGGTAGAGCGTGAACTCGCTGCCTTTGCCCGCGCCTTCGCTCCTGGCCTCGATGGTGCCGTGGTGCAGCTCGACGATGGTGCGCGTGAGCGCAAGGCCGACGCCGAGGCCGGTCTGGGAGCGGCTTGCCGCGTGGCGGCCCTGCACGAACATGCCGAAGATGCTGCCGAGGAGCTCCTTCTCGATGCCGCGCCCGGTATCGCGAACCGAGAGCGCGGCCATCGCGCGCTCGCCGCGTTGCTCGCGCCGCAGCGCGAGCGTGATCTGCCCGCGCGGTTCGGTGTAGCGCGCGGCGTTGTTCAGCACATTGGTCAGCGCCTGGGTGAGGCGCACGTCGTCCGCCTTCACGAACACCGCTCCCGGCGGCAGCTCGACCAGGAGATGGTGCTGCGCGGCCTCGATGACCGGCCGAGCGGTCTCCACCGCCCGCTGCACGATGTCGCGCAGGTCGGTGCGCTCCGGATGAACGCTGAAGGTGCCGCGCGTAATGCGGGCCACGTCGAGCAGGTCGTCGACGATGCGCGCGAGCTGCGCGCTCTGCCGGTCGATCGCGCGGTAAGCGATCTCGACGACCTCCGGCGCTGCGGACGCGTCCTTCAGGAGCTGGGCGGCATTGCGGATCGGCGCCAGCGGGTTGCGCAGCTCGTGCGCGAGCACCGCGATGAAGTCCTGCACCTGCCGGGCGGCGACCTCGACCGCCTCCGAATGCTGGCGCTGCGTCAGGTCCTGGGTGACCTTGGCGAAACCCTGCAGCCGACCTTCCGCGTCCCTCAGCGGGGTGACCACCACCCGCGCCCAGAAACGCGTGCCGTCCTTGCGCACGCGCCAGCCTTCGTCCTCCGCACGCCCGTGCTCGCGTGCCATCGCGAGCTCGGCCCACGGCTTGCCGGCCGTGATGTCGTCGGCGCTGTAGAAGCGCGAGAAGTGCTTGCCGATGATCTCCGAGGCTTCATAGCCCTTGATGCGGTGCGCCCCGGTGTTCCAGCTGGTGACCACGCCCTCGGGGCTCAGCATGTAGATGGCGTAGTCCTGCACGCCTTCGATCATCAGCCGGAAGCGCTCCTCCGAGTGCCTGAGCGCTTCTTCCTGCTCTCGCCGATCGGTGAGATCGCGCGTGATCTTGGAGAAGGCGAGCAGCTTGCCGCCCTTGTCGCGCAACGCGGTGATGACCACGTGCGCCCAGAAGCGCGAACCGTCCTTGCGCAGGCGCCAGCCTTCGTCCTCGAAGCGTCCTTCCATGGTTGCGCGCTGCAGCTCCGACGCCGGCCAGTTGCGGGCGATGTCCTGCGGCGTATAGAAGGTCGAGAAATGCCTGCCGATGATCTCGTCAGCCTTGTATTGCTTGATGCGCTCCGCCCCCGGATTCCAGCTCTGGATATTGCCCTGCGGATCAAGCAGGAAAATGGCGTAGTCGCGCACGCTCTCCGCCATGAGCTGGAACAACTTCGGGTCGTCGAGGGGTCTGGGCTTGGCGGCCATACCGAAGGGTAACGATTTGAACTACAAAGGTTTTTTCTTGACGCTCTCATTGTGCCTGAAAGCGCGCCCTGCGCAACCGCAGTGCTCAGCCAAGCAGGCTGCGCAGGAACTCGAGGTCGATCGGCTTGAGCAGGTACTGGTCGAAGCCGGCCTCGCGCGCCGCCTCGCGGTCGTCCTCCCGTCCCGAGCCGGTCATGGCGATGATGCGCGCGCGCGCGAGCTGCGGATCGGTGCGCAGCTGGCGCGCGACCGCGAGGCCGTCCATGCCGGGCAGGCCGAGGTCGAGGAACACGAAATCCGGTCGCAACCGCCGGGCGAGCTCGGCCGCGGCGAATCCGTCGCGTGCCTCATGCACCTCGTGCCCGGCGCGCTTCAGCCACGCCGCGACCACCGCCACCGCATCGGCGTTGTCGTCGACCAAAAGCACTTTGCGTGACACACCCGCCAAAGCTTTGTCTCCATCAAAAAAAGGCCCCGCAGTCCACTGCCGCGACTGGCTCTACTGCCGTGCAACGGTCTCTTCCAGTTCGACGCCCAGGCTGATCAAGTTGGTCACACGCTGCGCGAGCGAGGCTTCCATCTGCTTCGCTTCCGTAAGGTCGCAGATCAGCACCACCGCGCCTACCATCTTTCCTTCGAGGCCGCGCAAGGGCGAGGCCGACACCAGCACTGTCTTGACGTTGCCGTCGAGGCACTGGATCAGCAGCGGCCGGCCGTGCGAGTACTCGCCCGCCAGCGCGCGCCCGAGCGGCCCGCCGGGTTCCTTGATCATCTGGCCGGCGGAATCCCACCAGCCGAGCATTTCGCCATAGGAGTCGGCGTTGACCGGCTCCTTCTGATTGAGGATGCGCGCCACCGTCTCCGTGGTCTGGCAGATGCGGCCGTCGAGGTCGGCGATCAGGATGCCCACCGGCAGGCTGTCGAGAATGCTGGACAGCTTGCGCCCCACGCGCAGCATCTCCTCCGATTCCTTGATGTGGATCTCGCGCTCGCGCAGGAGCTGCGCCTTGATGCGGAACGCGGCGTACGCCGCGACCTTCAGCCGCAGGATTTCCGGATCGAACGGCTTGCTGAAATAGTCGATGCCGCCGACCGCGTAGCCCTTCTTCACGAACGGATCGTCCTGGTAAACGGCGGTCACGAAGATGATCGGGATCTCGCGCAGCGTGTCTTTCTGCTTGATGCGCTTCACCGTCTCGAAGCCGTCCATGTCGGGCATGTGCACGTCCATCAGCACGACGTCGACCGGCTGCCCGGTTTCGAGCAGCTTGATGGCGTCTGCTCCCGACGACGCAAAACTCAGCTCGCATTCATCCTCGAGCACCGCGGCGAATGCGAGGTGATTGCTGTGCTTGTCGTCCACCACGAGGACACGTGGCTTACGCCTGCGATCGGGTTGCATGACAACCGAGGCTGCAAGATTCGGACCAGAATGAGCACGGTCCGGAGGGACTATCTAGCGCTTGTTTCCTGTGCACAATTGGTGCGCAGCGCGCGCTACGTAGCTGTCGGCGCTGACCTTTTTAGGCGGTATCGACAATTCGCAATAGTCCGGTGAGCTGCTCCCGCGGCTTGGGCGCGCTGAAGAAATACCCCTGCATCTGGTCGCAGCGCAGCAGCTCGAGGAGGTCAGCCTGCTCTTCGGTCTCGACGCCTTCGGCGACCGTTGTGAGCTTCAGTGAACTTGCGAGAGAAATGATCGTCTGCACCAGCGCCATCGCTTCCTCGTCGTCAAGCATCCTGACGACGAAGGCGCGGTCGATTTTCAGCGTCCCCACCGGCAGCCGCGCAAGATAGGCGAGCGACGAATAGCCCGTGCCGAAGTCGTCGATGGCGATGCCGACGCCCAGGGCGCGAACCCGGGTCAGCTTGTCGATGGTGGATTCGATGTCCGCCATGATGTGGCTTTCGGTGATCTCGAGGTCGATCAGGCTCGCTCCGGGCGCCGACCCCAGCGCCTCCTGGACCCGCTCGACGAAGTTGGGCTGGCGCAGCTGGATCGGCGACACGTTGACGGCGATGCGCGGGACGCGCACGCCCTCGCCGGCCCACAGCTGCTGGTCGAGCACCGCCCTGCGCAGCGCCCAGCTGCCGACCTCGAGGATCATTCCGGTTTCCTCGAGCAGCGGGATGAAGCGCAAGGGGGGCACCAGGCCGAGCTCGGGGCTGCGCCAGCGGAGCAGCGCTTCGAAGCCCACCACCTGCCGGCTGTCGAGCTCGACCTTCGGCTGGTAGTGCAGCACGAACTGCTCCCGCTCGATCGCCTGGCGCAGCTGGTTCTCCAGCGAGAACCTTTCGGCGACGCGCTCCGACATCTTCGGCGTGTAGAGAAGATAGCGATCGCCCGCGGTTTTGGCTCTCTGCAACGCCGATTCCGCATGCATGAAGAGCGCGTCGGCCTCGCCGCCATGGTCGGGGGACAGGGCGAGGCCCATGCGCACGGACAGCCTGAGCTCGTTTTCGGCCACCCGGTACGGCGTCTCGAACCATCGCGCCAGCTTTTCGTCCGCCAGCGCCGCCGCCGTCCAGCCCTCGACTTCAGGAGCGGGAACCGCAATGGCGAAACAGGCGCCGCTGATGCGGGCCACGATGCCGTCGTCCGGTTCACCGGAAAGGCGCGCAGCGATCTGCGTGAGCAGCGCGTCGCCCGCGCGCCGGCCGTGCGTGTCATTGATGTTCTGGAACCGATCGATGTCGAGCACCGCCACGACGACCTTGCCGCCGCTGCGGTCTGCGCCCTGGAGCAGTTGCGCGAGGCGTTCCAGGAACAGGACGCCATTGGGGAGACCCGTCAAGGTGTCGTATCGCGTCTGCTTCTGCACTTGCGACGCGACCCGCTCGTGCTTCCGGCGCAGCTCCTCGGTGGCGCGGCTGCGTTCAGCCACGACGACGGCCAGGACCAGCCCCGTAGTCACCACCATGCTGATGAACGTCAGCAGCATGAGCAGCAGCTCGTTGAGCGGTACGGACGCGAACAGCTCGCGGCGCTCGAGCGTGCAGCAGACCGCGACCGCGCACACTACGGCGATCGCGGTAGCGACCTCGCGCTGGCCGAAGCGCAATCCCGCCCAGAGGATGAACGGCAGGCTGACGAACGTCAGAGAAAAGGGCGCAAAGTTCGAGGCCGCGTCGGCCGAGATCGCGTACGCAGTGAGGACGAGCAGCACTCCGAAGCACGCCGCTTCCAGCTTCCTTTGCCGCAGCCAGGCAACGTCGTCGCGGACGCACCAGCTCAGGACCAGCGGCGCGACGATGATCATCCCCGTCGCATCGCCCTGCCACCAGGTCCACCAGTTACGGAAGCCTTCCACCCAGGGCAGGGTGTGGCCGACGGCGAGCGCGAAGGCCGATACGGTGGCGGCGATGGTCGCGCTCAGCGCGCACAGCAGAATGAACTTGATGACGTCCTCGCCGCGCCTGAAAGCGCCGGGATCCCCGACGTAGCGCCGGATCAGCGCCTGTGCGGCGACGGCTTCGAGTGTGTTGCCGCTCGCGATCAGCGCGGTTGCAAAAAAGGATGCTTCGACCGTGATATTGGCGAGCGCGGCGCCGATCCATATTCCCGGCCAGACGCGGCCGCCAAACAGGAGCGCGGCGGCGAGGGCGAGACCCGAGGGCGGCCATACCGGGGTGGCGTAGCCGGGCGGGATCGCGAGGGGGAGGGAGAGCTGGGCGGCGATGAAATAAGCGATGGCGACCAGACAAACCTGTGCCGCATAGGGTACTTCGCGGATCAGTGCGGTCGGCGCTTGCACGCCGGTGCTTCTAGATTCGTCATGGCTCCAAATGGTGGAGCCATTGTATGCAATGGGTGACCCGGCCATCGGGCCACGTGCTGTAGGGATTTCTTGAAGCGCGCGGCGGTTTGCTAAGCGGGCTCCAAACCATGCTTTCTGATGACCGGTGCCGCGGCCGGCGCCGTGAGGAATTTCACGAGCGCCCTGGCCGCATCGGCCTGCTTCGCGCCGGAATGAATGCCGGTGGAGAACATGGTCATGCGCTGCAGGTCGCCGGGCAGCGGACCGACGTAGTCGATGCCGGCGAAATGCACCAGCTCGCTGATCTGCTGGAAGCCGACCTCGGCATCGCCGTTGGCGATCAGGGTGCCGACGAACACGCCGGAGGGCGTCTGCCTGAGCTTGCCCTTGACCTGATCCGCGATGCCCAGCTTCTCGAATACGCTCAGCATGTAGACGCCGCTCGGGCCGGTGGAATAGCCGATCGATTTCACCGTCAGCAGGGTTTTCTTCAAGGCGTCGGCCGAGCTGATGTCGGGCTTCGCCGCGCCCTTTTTCACCGCGAGCCCGGTGCCGGATTTCGCCAGGTCGACCCGGCTGCCGGCAACGGCCTTGCCGAGCTTGACCTGCTCGTCGATCGCCGGGCCCGCCATGATGATGAGGTCATAGGGTTCGCCGTCAGCGAGCTTCTTCTGCACGTTGAGCGTTCCCGAGAAGAACGTGTTGACCTTGTGCCCCGACGCCTTCTCGAATTGCGCCACCAGCTCGTGGTAGGCCTCCTGGGTGGCCTGCGTCGAGATCACGCTGATTTCGCCGGCGTTGACCATGGCTGAGAGTAGCAAGCCGCACGCGGCCACGATGATCGATGCGATTTTCATGTCCGTCCTCCCGGCAACCTGCACCAGATACTACTTCAAGCTGTCGGCATCGCTTGCTTTGACGCGACCGTCGCCATGTAACCCTGCGTCACCTCGTTCTTGTGTGCTGCGAAGGCGGCCAGGACCTCGCCCTTCTCGCGCTGCGGGACCTTGACGAAATCAAGCGTGCGCCCAAGCTCGGCCGCGACTTCGTCGAATTCATCCGGCGAGATTCTGAGGTCGCGATGCGCTTCCTCGAGACCCAGCTTGGTTTTTCCCGCCTTCGTGGGCGTGTAGGGGAACGGCCCGCCCGCGACGTTGCACACCCACAGGGTGCGCATGAACTTGAGGCCGGGCAATCTCCCGAGGCTCTTCGTGTGCCATTCCCTGAGAGCGACATTCTTCGAAGTCTTGCCGACGCTCGGGTTCTGCACCACCGCGTCGCTAAAGTGATCAACCACCGCGGCGATGGCGAAGACGCCGCCAAGCCGCTCGTACAAGCTCTTTTCGGTCAAGATGAGGATCTCCAGTGTGGATTCGGCGCGAACGCATCAGGCGCCGCGGTCCACGAGCATCCCCGCCTCGCCGCGCCGCGTCGGTGCGCTCGCGCACACAACGCCCAGGCCTGTATCGTGATGCTCATGGAGCAACGACCCAAGCCGAAGCACTTCTCGATGATCCGCGGCTTCCACCTCGCGGACTTCTTCACCCTTGCCAATGCCGCCTGCGGCGTCGGCGCCGTGTTTCTCGCCATGCTGCACCTGCAAAGCGGTGCCCGGGCGCACTTCTACGCCGCCGCTGCCATGGCACCCCTCGCCTTCTTCTTCGACTGGCTGGACGGCAACGTGGCCCGCTGGCGCCATCAGCATTCGGCGCTCGGCCGCGAGCTCGATTCGCTGTCGGATGTCATCTCTTTCGGCGTCGCGCCCGCCGCGCTGGCTTATGCCGCGGGGCTGAACGGCGGCTGGGACGCCGTGGCGCTGATCTACTTCGTGTGCTGCGGCGTGAGCCGCCTCGCGCGCTTCAACGTCACCGCCGAAGCGCTCGCCGCCGGCAGCGACAGCGGCAAGGTCGCCTACTTCGAAGGCACGCCGATCCCGACCAGCGTGGTTCTGACGGCGGTGCTGGCCTTCGCCGCGTGGCAGGACCGCCTCGGCGAAAAAATCTATGGCGGCGCCTGGGCCCTCGGACCCTGGGAATTCCATCCGCTGTCGCTGCTGTTCATCGCCTCGGGCAGCATGATGATCAGCAAGACCCTGCGCATCCCGAAGCCGTAAGGGCAACTGAAGTAATGGCGCTCAGCTCGACCATCTACCGGGCCGATCTGTCGGTGTCGGATCTGGATCGCCAGGTCTACGGCCGGCACGTGCTGACGCTCGCGCGCCATCCTTCGGAGACCGAAGAGCGGCTGATGGTGCGGCTGCTCGCGTTTGCGCTGCATTCCGATGAAGCGCTCGAGTTCGGCCGCGGCCTGTCCGCGGAAGGCGAACCCGACCTCGTCCGGCGGGATCCGACCGGCGCCGTCGAGCTGTGGATCGAAGTCGGCCTGCCGGACGAGCGAGACGTGCGCAAGGCGTGCGGTCGCGCACGCGAGGTTGCCGTTCTCGCCTACGGCGCGCGGCGGGTGGAAAAGTGGTGGAGCGACAACGCAGCGGCGTTCATGCGGCAATCCAACTTGCGCGTGCTCACGCTGACCGGCGAGGAGACTGCCGCGCTGCAGACGCTGGCGGCCCGCACGATGTCCCTCACCTTCACCGTGCAGGAACAACATGTCTGGCTCGCATCGGCCACATCGACCATCGAGCTCGCCCCGGTCTGCAGAACGCCTTAGGACTGTTTTTTCCTTGCGTCCAAGCCCGCGGCCTTTCTTCGCCGCCGATCCTCTGCCCGGCATTGCTCGTCAATGAGATCGTCGATCAGCAGCTCCTGCGCCTCCGAAAGGACACCGATCTCGGTCAGGATATCCGCGCTGATCCACTTCGGCTTCTGGTCGAGCCCGTTCTCGCCTGGTACCGCCCAAATCTCATGCTGCCTTGACCCACCCTCCCATCCCCGCATCGGCTGCTGCTTCTCGACGTCGTAGTAGTCCCACTCCGGCGTATAGCTGTACTTCACACGAAACAGGCGCTCGGACTTCTCGCCGCCGAGGCCGAACGTAATCGGTACTCGGATAGCGCCCTTGAAGGCCGGATACCGTTGTGAGTGATTGAAGCGCTCCATTTCCTCGGGAGTGAGGACGCTTTCCATACCCTCGCCGTGCTTGTGCACGTCTTCGACAATCTTTTCGACGTCGATTTCGCACTTCTCGGCGAGGCTGAGCAGCTCGTCCCTGGTCATGCGCGCGATGCCGGCTGGATCATCCAGATGGCGCCGCAAGCAGGGACTGTTTCGAAGTTCCTGCGTCACGCGATCGCGCGCGGTTACGGAAAGTCTGATGTCGTTCTTGACGGGAGTCATCGGGAGGACGATATCGACCCGTGCGGCCTGGCGTCTGACGCTGCGCGCCATCCGGTTTCCCGCACGCGCCAACATTGCGGTTTCCGACCCAAGAAGAAAACGGGCTGCATCTCTGCAGCCCGTAGACCTCACAACAGGAAAGCCGGCGGCGCTACTTCGCGGCGGCCGGGTAGGCCGGCAGCTTGGCGATATCGCGCATGTCGTGCTGGATGATGACCGTGGCTTTCAGGTTCTGCTCGAGCTTCTTCACCCGCTCGATCGAAGCCAGCGTCTGCGCACGATCGAAGTTGAACCAGGGCACGCCGTTGCTCTCGTAGTTCTCGCGGAAGTGCACCAGGTCGCCGATCAGGATCACCGGTCCCTTCTCCTTCAGCCGCACCAGCAGGCAGCTGTGGCCGGGCGTGTGGCCCGGCGTGCGCAGCACCACGACCGTGCCGTCGCCGAACACGTCCTTGTCGATCGCCAGCGGCTCGACCTTGGCGCCATCCTTGATCCAGGGCGTGAACCCGAGCGCGTTGGCGCCCTGTGCCGGCGGGTTCGAGCTGACGCCTTCCCAGTCGCCCTTGCCGATCAGCAAGGTCGCCTTCGGGAAGTTGATCAGCTGCCCGGTGTGGTCGCCGTGGAAATGGCTGATGCCGACGTACTTCACCTGGTCGGGCGTGACCTTCAGCTCCTTCAGGCGCTCGACGATGCCGACCTTCGGCGCGTTCGGGTTCGATCCCGGCGCGAAGCCCGTGTCCCAGACCATGTACTCGTCACCGTGCTTGATCAGGTAGCAGCTGAACGTAAAGACGAGGTTCAGATCCTTGTAGGCGAAGGTGTCGGAGAAACGCTCGTTGACGTTGGTGGGCTTGGCGCCCGTGCCGCAGTCGATGCGCGTGAGCGTCACTTCGGGCGTCTGCGCCGAAGCCGACAACCCGAGCAACAAGCCGGCGCAAAGCGCTAGCCAGTGTTGAGTCTTCATGGACTTCCTCCCGTTGGTTACCGAATCATACGCAGAAGGACGTAGAGCGGCCCGTTGTGCCTTCATGCTGGCGCGCATGGCTTGACCTTGCGAGGCTTGCCGAGGAACGCGCTGATCTGCCCGGCTATGCCCTTGTTTTCCTCGACCTTGCCGTAGTTGGCGACGAAGTTCTCGAGTAGAGCGCGGCCGTCGAGGCGTTCCTGCTCGAGACGCCGGCACTCACGCTCGGCTGCCTCGCGCGCTTGCTGCTCGGCGAGCAGGCGGGCACGGGCTTCTGCCTCCGCCTTCTCCTTAAGCAGGCGCTCTTCCTCGGCCTTGCGCGCGGCCTCGGCCTCCAGCCGGCGGCGCTCGGCGGCGAGCCGCTCCTCCTCGGCAGCCCGCTGCTTCCGGGCGGCCTCTTCCAGGGCAAGCTGCGCGGCGCGCTCACGCTCGAGGCGCTCGCGCTCGGCGCGCTCCTCGGCTTCCCTCTTGGCCCTGGCCTCCCGCTCCGCGGCTTCCCTCTTGGCCCTGGCCTGCCGCTCTTCTTCCGCGGCCCTGGCGCGGCGCTCGGCCTCAGTGACCTCCCGGCACATCAGGTTGCCGCCGTCGGTATCGATCGGTCTGCTGCAGTCCTGCTCGCTCACCTTGCGCGTCGCATCCATCGGCGGCACGGGGGCTCCATCCCGCGGGTTGCTACTGCAGCCGGCCGCGAGCACGAGGAGGAGGACGGCGGTTATGTTCTTGTTCATGGCTCTCCCTTATGGTTGTCGGCGCAGCGCCAGAACTGCGCGATTCGACTTAGAAGCGAAGGATACGCTCAGCGCGCTCGGCGCGCTGCGGCACAATCCCTATGCGGGGTGCCGTGGCCTGATGTGATCCTGTTTCGAAGCCATGATTGTCGTTCCGGGCCTGCGGGCCTACTGTGTCGCAATGTCACTCGTCGAGGAGGCAACGTGAAGCTCAAAGGTCTGGTATTTGTCGTCGCGCTCGGGGCCGCTCTCGGTGCGCAGGCGCAGCAGGCGCGCTCGCTGAAGATGCAGTCGTCCTGGCCGGCCGGGATTGCGGCGCAGGATCATTTCCGCATCTTCGCGGACCGGCTGGACAAGATCAGCAGCGGCTCGCTCAAGGTCGAGGTGCTGGCCGCCGGGCAGATCGTGCCGGCGTTCGAGGTGCTCGACGCCGCGAACAAGAAGGTGATCGACGGCTTTCACTCGATTCCGTACTACTGGGTGAACAAGAACCGCGCCGCGGTGCTGTTCGCCGGGCCTCCGGGCGGGCCGTTCGGCATGGACCACGTCGATTACCTGGGCTGGATGTGGGAGGGCGGCGGGCACGAGATGTGGATCGAGTTCTATCAAAAGGAGCTCAAGCTCAACCTGATGCCGTTCTCCGCCCACCCGACGAGCCCGCAGGCCTTCGGCTGGTTCAAGCGGCCGATCAAGAACCTGGCCGACTTCAAAGGCATGAAATGCCGGCAGACCGGCATCAACGCCGAAGTGTTCCAGCGCATGGGCATGGCGACGGTCAACATGCCGGGCGGTGAGATCCTGCCCGCGGCGCAACGCGGGGTGATCGACTGCGCCGAGTGGGTGGGCGGCATCGAGGACCTGCGCCTCGGCCTGCACCAGGTCTACAAGTACCACTACACGCCGGGCCTGCACGAGAACAACACCATTGGCGAGCTCACGTTCAACCTCGAGGTATGGAAGAGCCTTTCGCCGGTGAACCAGGAGCAGGTGCGCTCGGCGCTGCGCGACGCCTTCATCTCCTGGATCGCGCGTAACCAGAAGGAAAACGCCGACGCGCTCAAGGAGTTCCGCGAGAAGCACGGCGTGCAGGTGCTGCGCACGCCGCCGGACATCCTGCTCGCTTATCTCAAGGCGTGGGACGACATGGCGGCGGAGGAAGCCGGGCGCAACCCGTTCTTCAAGAAGGTCTGGGACTCACAGCGCCAGTGGGCTTCGGTCGTGGTGCCGGCCAAGCGGTTCATGCAGCCGCCGTACTCTTTCGCGGCCAACTACTACTGGCCCACCGAGAAGCCGGCTGCGAAGGCGGCTGCGAAAGAGAAAAAGTGAGCAAGCAGGAGCTGATGGTCGACGGCCTGGCGCCGCCGATCAGCCATTACTGCGACGCGGTGCGCTTCGGGGACCTGCTGTTCATCTCCGGCGTGCCGCCGACCGATGCGAAGGGCGCGCTGGTCGGCGGCGACGATGTCGCGGCGCAGACCCGGCAGATTTTCAAGAACATGAAGCTGGTGCTCGACGCCGCGGGCGCGAGCTTCGCGGACGTGCTGAAGGTCACGGTCTATCTGCTCGACGTGAACGACCGCAGCAGGATCAATCCCGTGCGCAAGGAGTTCTTCGGCGCCGCACGTCCCGCGAGCACGCTCATCGGCGTGCGCGAGCTGGCAATTCCCGGCATGAAGGTGGAGATCGAGGCCGTGGTGGGGCTGCGGACAGACTAATACATTACGCGCAAGAAGCGCCTACTTGACCTTGTCGTCCCCCAGCATCGCGGTCTTCATGTCGACGGCGGCGCCTCCGGCGGGCGCCGGGACTTCGGTGACGCGCTCGTCGATGTCGTCGAACTCCAGGCGCAGCCCGCGCGAGAAGGTGGCCCACGCCTTGTAGAGGCAGGTGACGTAAGTGAGCTCGAGGATCTGCTCGTCGTCGAAATGGCGCTTCAGGCGCTCGAAGGTCGCGTCCTGCACCCGCCCGTCGGCAAGCACGAGCTCGTCGACATAGCCGAGCACGGCGCGCTCCTTCGCATCGAAGGCTTCCGCGGAGGCCCACGCCGGCACCGCGGCCACCTTCTCCTCGCTCAGCCCGGCGGCGCGGGAGAACTTGCTGTGCTGGGAGAAGACGAAGCGGCTGCCGCCGGCAAACCCGGTGCGCAGGATCGCGAGCTCGCGATAGAGCTTCGGCATCTTGCGCCGCTCGCTCGCCCACAGCGCCGAGCCGATCGTGAAGTGGTTCATGATGTCCGGCGAGTTCGCCATCACCGTCCACCAGTTGCCGGGCGAGCCGGTGACAGTGCCCGGATGGGTCACCGGATCGCGCTCGCCGAAGCGCTTCTGGTACGCCGCGAGGACCTCGGGTGCAGCACCCGCTCGTCTGACCTGCTTCAGCCTTGGCATGTAGATCTCCTGGAAAAAAGCAAAACGGCCCGAAGCAGTGCTGGCTTCAGGCCGTTGATGTTTGGCGCGCCCGGCAGGATTTGAACCCACGACCCCCTGGTTCGTAGCCAGGTACTCTATCCAACTGAGCTACGGGCGCGAAGGCGCGATTATAGCTCGCGCCCGATGCGCCGATCGATCGAATAGGGTCCGCCGCCGCGCAGCGCGATGGCGAGCATCACCAGGCCCCAGAACAGCGGATATTCGTAGCCGCGGTCGGTCCAGCCGAATTTGGGCAGGTGGTGGTAGACGATCACCGACATCTCGATCACCGCGGCGGCGGCCCAGAAGCGCGTGAACAGGCCGAGCGCGATGCACAGGCCGCCGATGGTCTCGATGGCGATGAGCGCCACCGCGAGCGGCTCGGCGGGCGCGATGCCGCGCTTCACCAGCGCCATGTTGGCGGTGGCGCCGACGCCCATCATGAGCTTGGGCCAGCCGTGCGGAATGAGCATCAGGCCGGCAGTGATGCGGATCAGCGCCCAGGAAAGTGGTTCGGCCCAGCGGTAGAACGGCTGCAGCTGCGGAACAACCAGTCTTGATTCCATGTTTTCCTCCCCGTTCGGTTAGATTAACCGAAAGGAGGTTCCATGAGCTTCGTACTCGCAGTGCAGATCCGCATCAAGCCCGAGAACGTCGACGCCTTCATGAAGAAGCTCGCCGACAACGCCGCGGCCGCGCGCAAGGAGCCGGGCTGCAAGCAGTTCGACGTGCTGGTCGACCCGAAGGACAAGACCAAAGTGATGCTGTACGAGATCTACAACGACGAGAAGGCGTTCGAGGCACACCAGCAGACGCCGCACTTCAAGAAGTACGTCGCCGAGGCGGTGCCGCTGCTCGCCTCGCGCGAGCGGCAGGTGTTTACGAGGGTCTGAGCGCCAGGAACAGCGCGGTGATCACGAGCAGCACGGCAGCGCTGATCGCGAGCGACCAGTGGATGCCGATCAGGCTGCCGCCGAGGCCCACGGTGAGGCCGCTGAACGCGCGCAGGCCGAGCGCGGACATCGCGAACAGGCCGATTACGCGGCCGCGCACCTGCGCCGGCGCATTGACCTGCACCAGGGTCTGCGCCATGGCGAAGAAGGCGAGCTCGAGGAAGCCGGCGGCGAACAGCAGGAGCAGCGCGAGCGGATAGGAGCTCGCGAGCGCGAAGGCGCCGATCGCGACGCACCACAGGATGGCGAGGATGAGAGCGGTGCGCGGATTCGGCGGCAGCAGCCCGCGCCCCTCGAGGATGAGACCGGCCGCGAGCGCGCCCGCGGCATCGGCGCCGAGCAGCGCGCTGTAGGTGATGCCGCCATCCGGGTGGCCGAGGTCGTGCGCGAACTCGGGCATCTGCGCCTGGTAGGCGTTGCCGACGATCAGCGAGGCGCAGCCCACCAGCACCACCATTGAAGTGATCACGCGGTTGCCGGCGACCGCGCGCCACGTCGCCACCACGTCGGCGATCGCGCGCACCTTGCGATCCGCCGGCATTTCGCGGCGCTTCCATGGCGCGCGCGCAAGCCAGACGATCACCGGGATATAGATCAGCGCGTTGAACAGGATGCCCCACGCCGGGCCGAGCGCGAGCAGGATGACGCCGCCCACCGCGGGGCCGAACAGCAACCCCAGCCAGCGCGCGGTCGCGGTGAGCCGGATCGCGCTGTGCAGATGCTCGCCCTCGACGATGTCGTGGATGAAGATCTGCGCAGCCGGGCTCCACAGCACCCCCGCGCACCCGTGGAGTATCAGGAGCGCGGCCGCGTGCCACATCTCCAGCGAGTCGGTGAGAAACAGCACGCCCCAGCCGATCGACGCCGCCATGAACAACGCCATGCCGACCTGGATCAGCCGTCTCGGGTCGTAGCGATCGGCGAGGCCGCCCGACCACAGCGAAAACAGCAGGAAGGGCAGCCAGTGCGAGATCACGGCGAAGCCGGCGAGCGCCGGCGACTGGAACTTCTCGAACATGATCCAGTAGCTGATGACGTGCTCGATGCTGTCGGCCATCATCGCCGCGGCCGCGACGAAGAAATAGCCGCGAAACACCGGATGGCGCAGCGCGCCGAACGACTGTGGAGGAGCGGTCGTCACGTGCTACGGAGGCCCAAAGCAGTCGTCCCCGCGAAGGCGGGGACCCCGTTCGGAAAATTAGAAACCCTGCTCATAACTGGGTCCCCGCCTTCGCGGGGACGACCATGGCTTTTTCCCTAACCGAGAAGCACCGCGCCAAGCACTCCGCCCGCCGCCAGAAACCACAGCGGGTTCACCTTCGTCAGCAGGATACCGGCCGCGCTCGCCGCGGCGATCAGCCAAAGGCGCCAGTCGGGCGTCGAGCCCGGCGTGGCGAGCACCACGCCGCCGGAGAGGATCATCGCCACCACCACGGGAGCGATGGCGCGCTGGATGGCGCGCCGCCAGGGCGATTCCTTGAACCGGTCCCACAGGTCGACCACGAACCAGGCGAGCACCGCCGCCGGCCCGCACATCGCGGCGAGCGCAACCAGCGCGCCGGCGAGGCCGGCGACCTGCCAGCCGACCAGCGTGGTGATCAGCATGTTCGGGCCGGGCGCCGCCTGGCCGACGGCGAATGCCTGCATGAATTCCGCCGGCGACATCCAGTGTTTCACTTCGACCACGTAGCGCTGCATCTCGGGCATCACCGAGGGCAGGCCGCCGACCGAGAACAGCGACAGGACCATGAAGTACAGGGCGATATCGAGGAGGATCACAACTTTCCCCGTCTCGCCAGGAGAAGCGAGATGCCGAGCCCGACCGGCAGCACGATGATGAGCGAGATGCGCAGCACCGCCACGCACACGAAGCAGGCGGCGATGATGACCAGCACATAGGGGTTGTTCGCGATCGGCCGGCCGAGCTTGATCGCGGTGCCGATGAACATGCCGGCGCCCGCCGCGCCCACGCCGGTCACGATGGCGCGCAGCAGCGGGCTGGTGGCGGCGAAGTCGGCATAGAACGCGAACAGCGTCAGCACCCAGACGAACGGCAGCGCGAACAGGCCGAGGAAGGCGACCAGCGAGCCGATCACCCCGAACCAGCGCTTGCCGTAGACGATCGAGGCGTTGCCGACGTTCGGGCCGGGCAGGAACTGGCACAGGCCGATGGTCTCGGTGAAGTCGGCCGGCGTGACCCAGCGCCGCTCCTCCACCATGACGCGGTGCGCCCACGGCATCACCCCGCCGAAGGAGCGGGCGCCGATGGAGAGGAAACCCAGGAAAAGCTCGGTGAGCGAGCGCGGCGGACTTACTTGCATTCTTTCGCCGACTATACTGGAGGGATGCGCCTATTGCTCGGCTCTCTCCTCGCCTGTTTCATCACTTCGGCCTGGGCGCAGCCGTTGCCGATCTTCGACGCGCACCTGCACTACAGCCACGACGCGTGGGAAACCGTGCCGGTGCAGGACGCGATCGCGATCATGCGCAAGGCCGGCCTCAAGCGCGCGCTGATCTCCAGCTCGGGCGACGACGGCCAGCAGCGGCTCTACCAGGCGGCGCCCGACCTCGTGATCCCCGAGTTGCGCCCGTACCGCTCGCGCGGCGAGATCGGCACCTGGGTGCGGGATGAAACGCTGATCCCCTACCTGGAAGACCGGCTGCGCAAGTACAAGTACGCCGGCATCGGCGAATTCCACCTGTATGGCGCCGACGCGGATCTGCCGGTGGTACGCCGCATGGTCGAGCTCGCGAAGAAGCACAACCTCTTCCTGCACGCGCACTCCGACATCGACGCCATCGAGCGCCTGTTCAAGCAATGGCCGCAGGCGCGCATCCTCTGGGCGCACTCGGGCTTCGAGCGCCCCGAGCGCGTGGCCGAGATGCTGAAGAAGCACAAGAACCTCTGGTGCGACCTCGCCTTCCGCACCGATCACGCGTCGGGCGGAAAGGTCGATCCGGCGTGGCGCACAGTATTCGTCCAGTTCGCTGACCGCTTCATGGTCGGCACCGACAGCTACGTCCCCGAGCGCTGGCACTACATCCCGGAGCACGCCGACTGGTCGCGGCGCTGGCTCTCGGACCTGCCGCGCGACGTCGCCGAGCGCATCGCATGGAAAAACGGCGAACAGGTCTTCGGCTCGCTGCTGCAGCGGCCGGACTAGTTTTCGCCGGCGCGGCGAGCGCCTGCGAACCGGGGCTCCAGGGGACGCGCCTCGAGTCGCCGCGCTTCGTCCTCGCTTTCCAGCCCGAAGCCATCTCGGTTTCCCAGCACTTCGCGCTCGACATTGCCGTCTGCGCGAAATCCGCGACCAGGCCCGAGGGGCTGAAAGTCGATGCGCAAATGCCGGAGCACCGGCACGGGATGAATTACGCGGCCGAGGTGAAGGCCACCGGCCCGGGCCACTGGCGCGCCGAAGGGCTGATGTTCCACATGCCGGGCAAATGGGAGTTCGTGTTCGAGGTGCGGGCCGCGGGCAAGACCGATCGCATGGCCTCCAGCTTCCAGCTCTCCGAATTTTCCAGAGAGGAAATCGCCAGGATCCTGCAGCACGGCCCGTGGCCGCCGCCGGCGCGGCGCGATCCGAGCAACCGCGTCTCGGGCAAGCCCGAGGCGATCGCGCTCGGCGAGAAGCTGTTCTTCGAGCCGCGGCTCTCGGGCACCGGCTCGGTGCTGTGCGCGACCTGCCACGCCCCGTTTCGCGCCTTCCAGGACGGGCGGGCGCGCGGCTTCGGCCTCGAGCTGGTCGACCGCAATACGCCGACGGTGCTCAACGCCGGCTTCTACCGCTGGTATGGCTGGGACGGCGCGAACGACAGCCTGTGGTCGCAGAGCATCCGGCCGCTGCTCGACCCGCGCGAGATGAACGCGACGCCGGCGCATGTCGCGTCGGTGGTGCGCACTATTTTCCCCATCGAGTACGAGAAGGCTTTCCAGAGAAAACCCACCGGCAACGACGAGGACATCCTGGTCGACGTCGGCAAGGCGCTCGCGGCGTTCCAGGAGACGCTGGTCAGCGGCCGAACCGCGTTCGACGAGTTCAGGGATTCACTTCAAAAAGGTGTCGCCACGGACTACCCGGCGGCGGCCCGGCGCGGCCTGAAGATCTTCGTCGGCAAGGGCAACTGCAGCACCTGCCACTTCGGCCCGCATTTCACCAATGGCGAATTCGCCGACACCGGCATTCCTTTTTTCATCGCGCCGGGCAAGGTGGATGCGGGGCGGCTCGAGGGATTGAAGCGCCTGAAAAGCAGCCGCTACAACCTGCTGGGCCGCTACAACGACGATTCCTCCGGAAAGGCGGCAGTGGGTACGAAGCACGTGGAGATGCAGCATCGCAACTTCGGCGAGTGGCGCGTGCCCGGCCTGCGCAACGTGGCGCAGACCGCGCCCTATATGCACAACGGCACCCTCGCCACGCTGCGCGACGTGGTGAAGCACTACTCCGAGTTGAACGAGGACCGCCTGCACGCCGACGGCGAGCGCGTGCTGAAGCCGCTGCGCCTCACGCGGGCCGAAATCGAGGACCTGGTTGCGTTCCTCGAGTCATTGTCGCCGGCGCGCTAGTCCGACCGGATCATGGGGGTCGTGACCGATTTGCTTCGCCGTTGCGCGGCTCTTTCCTAGCATGGAGTCTCCTTTAGTCGAAGGAGGCCTCATGCAGCTCAGGAAAACGCTGATCGCACTGGCGCTGGCAATGCCGCTCGGCGCGCTCGCCGAGAACCAGGACGACCTCATCGCCAAGTACACCGCGCTCGCCGGCTCGAAGCAGAACGCGACCTCGCTGGTCAGCGGGCTGCGCGACGGCAAGCAGGTGAAGCTCACCAGCGGCCGCGCCACCGAGACCTTCACGCCGCCGACCGGCAAGATGGGTTACGGCAACGTCGACCACACGCTCGCGCTCGCCGAAGCCTCGCTGCAGCAGAAAGGCATCACCAAGCCGACGCCCGCGCAACTCGAAGCGGCGGTGATGGAAATCACCCGCATGCGCGCAGACGGCAAGGGCTGGGGCCAGATCGCGGACGCGAAAGGCTTCAAGATGGGCGAGGTGAAGCGCCCCGAACGCATCGCAAGGGCGGAACGTCCGGAGAAGCCGGAGAAACCGGAGAGGCCGGAAAGACCGGAGCGGCCCGAGAAGCCGCATCGTCCGAAGTAACCGCCATGGCCAGAATCGCGGCGGCGCTGTGCGCCGGGCTGGCGCTCGCGTGCACTGCGCAGGCGCAGGAAGATAGCCCGCTCACCCTGGGCGCCGGGCTGCATTACAGCTCGGGCGACTACGGGACCGGCAACACGACACGCATCGCTTCGCTGGTCGCCACGGCACGATACGACGCCGGCCCGTGGACCTACCGGGCGGCAGTGCCGTATTTGCGCGTCGACGGCGATACCTCGGTGATCCCCGGCGTTGGCCCGGTGCGCGGCGGCACCGCCAGCAGCAGGACTGAATCGGGGCTCGGCGACATCGTGCTCGGCGCAACCTATGCCGCCTATTACGATGCGGCGAGCACGTTCGGCGTGGATCTCGCCGGCAAGGTGAAGCTGCCGACGGCGGATGAAAGCAAGGGGCTGGGAACCGGCGAGCCCGACTTCGTGTTCCTGGTCGACTTCTACCGCAGCTTTGATCGCGTCACTGGCTTCGCCGGCATCGGCTATCACATCCTTGGCGACGCGCCCGGCCTGCCACTGAATAACGTGTGGAGCGCGAGCCTCGGCGCGAGCTACAGGCTCGACCAGCGCGATAGCGCCGGTCTCAGCCTAGACGGGCGCGAGCGCGCGGCCCCGGGCAGCGCACGCCAGCGCGAGCTGACCGGCTTCTTCACGCGCAAGCTCGACCGCTTCTGGAAGGCGCAGCTCTATGCGCTGATCGGCCTCGCCGACGGCAGCCCCGACTGGGGCTTCGGCCTGTCCGCCGCGCGCCCCTTCTGAGCGCAGCATTCCTGGAATCGCTCTCGGCGGGATGACAATTTTCGGCCGTCGCTGACGCAAATTGCGGCAGTCGCTGACGCAAATTGTCATAGGGAAAATTGCTCAGCCGCGCCGCCAAAAGCGCTTCCGGCTCGTCAGATAGTGCTCACCCTCGCCAAGAAAAGCGGCGGGGCGTGACTTTCGGCCCTTCGCGTTTACGAGCGCATCCCTACCATGGTCACGTCAACTTCAAGGGAGTCGACCATGAGATGGAAGAACGTACTTTCGATAGTCGCAGTGAGCACGCTTCTGGGCGTGCCGCTGCAATCGGTCGCGCACAACGACGACCACAAGCGGAACGATCATGAGCAGCACGCGAAGAAGAAGGCGGAGCGCGACGCGCAGTTCGAGGCGAAGCTGATCGCGCACTACACCGTGCTGGCGGGATCGGCCGCCAACGCCACCTCGCTGGTGCAGGGTCTGCACAACGACACGCTGGTGACGCTGACCAGCACGACCACCGGAGATGTGGTTCCCTGCAGCGGCCGGATCCCCATGCCGGGATGCGGCGAGGCGAAGACCGTGACCGTGACCGAGACCTTCACGCCGCCCACCGGCAAGCTGAAGTACAAGCAGGTGGCCATCGCACTGGCGTTGATGGAGGCGAAGCTGAAAGACCTGAATCCGGGCCTCGTTACGGCGACGCCGGTTCAGATCAAGACGGTCCTCGCCGGCGTGCCGAATGGCATCCTGACGATGCGCGCCGCGAAGAAGAGCTGGAGCCAGATCGTGCGCAGCCTGGACCTGTCCATCCACACGATGCAGGTCAACGCCAGGAAGGGCGAGGGCAAGCATAACGACGACGATGATGACGACGACGACTAAAGAAGTCGTCCGGTAATCACCAGCATCAACTTTCGGGGCTGCCCGGCGACGGGTGGCCCCGATCTTTTTTTCGGGAGGGGATGAGCAGCAGGCCAGCGGCGAGCGCGATGGCGGCGAAGATCGCCCACGCCGCGCGCCAGCCGAACGCGTCGCGCAGCACGCCGCTGAAGAAGAGCGCGCTGCCCATGCTCACCGAGGCGACCAGCGCCCAGGTGCCCTGGTAGGCGCCGCGCCGGCCGGGCGGCGCGAGTCGCGCCACCGTGGCCGGCACCGCCGAGCTGAAGATCACCTCGGCGAAGCTGAAGACCATCGTGCCGACAAGCAGCGCCGCGGCGACGCCCGGAATCGCGGCGTAGCAAAGGTGTGCGGCGGCCACGATCAGCGCCGCGGCGCCGAGGTAGAGCAGCGGCCCGTGCATTTCACCCGACCTTTCGATGCGCGCCGCGACCGGCAGCGCCAGCAGCGCGACCAGGATGCTGTTCGCGCCCAGCACCAGCCCGATGTAGCCCTCGCCCACACCGGCGTCGGCGGCGAAGAGCGGCGTCGCCGATACCACCAGGCCCATGCTGAACGGAAACACGAAACCGACCGCGGCGAAACGCAGCAGGCTCGGGTCGCGCAGGCCGTCGAACGGCATCAGGCGCGCTGCGCGTTCGAGGGGTAATACTCCCCTGAGAGAAAAGAAGTAAAGAAGAGCGACCAGCACGTACCCCGCGCCCGCGGTGGCGGCGAGGAAACCGTAGCCCTGCTCGGCCACGTAGCCGGCCGGCATCACGCCCAGCGTATAAGCGACGCTCATCGAGGTGTAGTTCAGCGCGAGCGTCGACTGGCGGCGCGCGGGCGGCGCGAGGTCGAGCAGCAGCGCATTCGCCACCGGCATGTTGACCGCGCCGGTCAGGCCGAGCGCGAGGCTCCACGCGAACAGGCTTGCCGGTCCTTCCACCAGCAGGAAGCACGGCAGGACCACGGCCGTCATCGCCGCCGAGGCGATCAGCAGCGAGCGGCGGCCGATGCGGTCGGAGAGCGCGCCGAACAGCGGCGCGGCGGCGCCGCGCAGCAGGTGCTCGCAGAGGAAAGCGACGCCGACCGTGGCGAGGTCGATGCCCGCCTTGCGCACGAAGTAGATGCCGAGGAACGTCACCAGCGACATGCGCGCGGCGACGGCGATGAAATTCGCCGCGACGACAAAAACTATGCGGCGGTCAAAAGCCCCAGTAATCGAGACCCTCGGGCAGCGGCTCACCGAGGGTGAGCGAGGCGAGCTTGGCGTACTGACCTTCCGAGTAGAGCAGCGGCTTTCCCTTCTTGCCCAGCAGCACCTGCTCTACCTGCCCGAGGAAGATGGTGTGCGTGCCGTGCACCAGGCTCTTCACCACGCGGCAGTCGAACGACACCAGCGCGTCGATCAGCACCGGCGAGCCGGTCGCGAGGCGCGTCCAGTCGCGCGACTTGAAGCGCGCCTCGCCGCTCTGCGCGCCGCTGAAGGTGGTGGAAAGCTCCCAGTCTTCCGAGCGCAGCACGTTGACGCAGAAGGCCTTGCTTTTCGCGACCGCGTCGTGCGTGCTGGCGAGCTTGTTGATGCACACCAGCACCGTCGGCGGGTCGGCCGTCGCCGAGCACACCGCGGTCGCGGTCATGCCGTAGCGGTGGCTGGCGTTGGTGCTGGTGATGATGTTCACCGCGCCGGTGAGCGCGCGCATTCCCGCCTTGAACTGCTCGCCGTCGACGGGTTTTTGTTCCATGAGATTATTGTACTCATATGGAAACTCACGGCTTTCTGCAGCAGGCGCTGGTCTATCTCACGGCCGGCGTGATCGCGGTGCCGCTTTGCCGGCGGCTGCGTTTGGGCTCGGTGCTCGGTTATTTGATCGCGGGCGTGATCATCGGTCCCTGGGGATTGCGCCTGATCTCGAATCCGCAGACGGTGCTGCAGTTCTCCGAGTTCGGCGTGGTGCTGCTGCTGTTCCTGATCGGGCTCGAGCTCAACGCGCAGCGCGTGTGGGCGCTGCGGCGCGCGATCTTCGGCCTCGGCAGCGTGCAGGTGATCGCGACCATCGGCGCGGTGACGGCGATCGCCATGGCGCTCGGCCAGCCGCTCGCGGTCGGCCTGGTGGCCGGCATGGGGATCGCGATGTCCTCCACCGCGATCGGTCTCGCCACGCTGAGCGAGAAGAACCTGCTGCAGACGCCGGGCGGCCAGGCCTCGTTCGCGGTGCTGCTGTTCCAGGACCTGGCGGTGATCCCGCTGCTGCTGGCGATCGCGATGCTGGCGGGCGAAGCGGCCAGCTTCTCGTGGTGGGAGCTCGGCAAGGCGCTCGGCATGATCGCGCTCATGATCGCCGCCGGGCGCGTGCTGGTGCGCCCGGTGCTGCGCTACGTCGCCGAAGCGCGCCTGCGCGAAGTGTTCGTCGGCTTCTCGCTGCTGGTGGTGCTCGGCACCGCGTCGCTGATGGAATCGGTCGGGCTGTCGATGGCGCTCGGCGCCTTCCTCGCCGGCGTGATGCTCGCCGACAGCGAGTACCGGCACGAGCTCGAGCTCGACATCGACCCCTTCAAGGGACTGCTGCTCGGCCTGTTCTTCATCGCGGTCGGCATGTCGATCGACCTCGGGCTGTTCGTGCGCTCGCCGTGGCTGGTGCTCGGCATCGCGCTCGGCATCGTCGCGCTCAAGATCGCGATCCTCTATCCGGTCGCGCAGCTCTTCGGCTACTGCAACCGCGCCGACGCCGGCATGTTCGCGGTGGCGCTTTCGCAGGCGGGCGAGTTCGCCTTCGTGCTGTTCGCCGCCGCCGCGCGCGTGCTGCCGCCCGACACCATGGCGATGCTGAACGCCGCAGTCGCCTTGTCGATGCTGGCGACGCCGTTCCTGTTCATGGCCTACGAAAAGCTGCTGTCGCGGCAGGGCCGGCTCGAGCGCGAGCCCGACGCGATCGAGGAGTCCAACGCGGTGATCGTCGCCGGCTTCGGCCGCTTCGGCCAGGTGATCGTGCGCGTGCTGCGCGGCCTGGGCATCGAAGCCACGGTCATCGACCATGATCCCGGCCAGGTCGAGACCGTGCGCCGCTTCGGCTTCAAGGCCTATTTCGGCGACGCCACGCGCATGAACGTGCTCGAGTCCGCCGGCGCCGCGCGTGCGCGCCTGCTGTTCGTCGCCATCGACGACCCGGCGGCGGCAATGCAGACGGTGCAGCGCGTGCGCCAGCGCTTCCCCAACCTGCGCCTCGTGGTGCGCGCGCGCAGCCGCACCGAGGCTTTCGAGTATGCGGAGCTCGGCATCCATTCGGTGCGCGAGGTGTTCGGCTCGGCGATCGAGGCCGCCGGCGAGGGGCTGGGCGTGCTCGGCTACTCCGAGGATGAAGTGGCGCGCATCCTGCGGCGCTTCCGCGAGTACGACGAAGCGCAGATCGTGCGGTCCGCGCCGCACCGCAACGACCTCAAGACGCTGATCGAGCTGCAGCAGCGCGGGCGGCGCGACATCGAGCGCCTGCTAGCCGCGGAGGTTCACCAGCGCGATGCCGGCGGCGATCAGCAGCGCGGCGGCCGCGAAGTGCGCGCTGAGGGGCTCTGACAGGAACACCACGCCGAACAGCATGCCGAACAGCGGCGTAAGGAACGACAGCACGCTCAGGCGGGCGGCGAGGTAGCGAGTCAGCAGCCAGAACCAGGCGAGGTAGCTCGCAAACGCCACCAGCACTCCCTGGTACGCCAGGCTCGCCAGCACCAGGCCGTTGATCGCGGTGACGCCCTTCTCGCCTAACAGGAAAGAGGCGCTGGGCAGCACCAGGGCGGAAACCGCGAGCTGATAAAACAGCGTTTTCGCAGCGCTCACGCGGGCGAGGCCGGTGGCGCGGATCAGCACCGTGGTCGCCGCCCAGAGCAGGGCCGCGATCAGCCCGCAGAGATCGCCGATCCAGGTATTGCTGCGTCCGGCCGAAAAGCCCTCGGCGAATGCCAGCACCAGCCCGCCGAATGCGAGCGCCACGCCGAGCCATTGGCGCGCCCCGAGGCGCTCGCCCGCGACGAAGAAGTGCAGGCCGAGCGCGGTGAGCGGCGGCGCGAGGTACACGAACACCGACATGCGCGAGGCATTGGTGTGAGCGAGGCCGCCGTAGATGAACACGAACTCGAAGGCGAACAGCATGCCGGCGGCAACGCCTGCAATCAGGGTGCCGTCACGGCTGAACAGGCGCTCTTTCGTGAAAAATGCCCATAGGACGAGAAGCAAGGTCGCCACGATGGAACGAATACCGGCCTGCGCGACGAGAGACACATCGGCCGCGATCCACTTGATCGTCACCTGCTGGAATCCCCACAGCGCGGTGAGCACGAGCATCACCGAAAGCGCGGTCGCGTCGAGCGTGCGGCGGCCTTGACTCACCGCGCGGATTTTGGCGTACCATGGGCTCATGCCGCGGGGGAAAAAACCGGCCGTTTCGAAACAGGACACCGCTCCGGACATCGCGCCGCAGGAAGAATCGGTGTCGGTGCCGCTGCCGGGCCGCGTTCTCGAGCGCCCCGACGGCTTCTACTGGGAATCGAAGGCGACCAAGGAGCTGCGCGGTCCCTTCGCCACGCGCGCCGAAGCCGACGCCGACCTGCTCGCGGGCGGCGGCACCGACGACGAGTTCGAGCCCGAGGCGGAAACGCTGCAGGAAGCCGAATCGGAGCTGGGGATCTCCGAGTGGGTCGACCCCGATACCGGCGGTCCCGCGGAGGACAACGTCCCCCGCATCGAAGACCACTGAACGCCCGCTTCCTCGCCTCTGTCCTGCTGGCCTGTTGCGCCTGCAGCGACGCGCTTGCCCAGGGCATGAGCAAGGAATACGACTGCCTGATCGAGGCGCGCCAGACCGTCGAGGTGCGCTCGCCGGTCGAGGGCGTGATCGAGACCGTGCACCTCAAGCGCGGCGCCGACGTTAAGAAGGGCCAGCTGATCGCCAGCCTGCATTCCGGCCCGGAGCGCGCCGCGCTCGACCTCGCGCGCTCGCGGGCGGTGATGGAAGGCGAGGTCAAGTCGGCCGAGGCGCGCGTCGATCTCGCGCGCAAGAAGTTCGAGCGCGCCGACGAGCTGCAGAAAAAGAACTTCGTCTCGGCCAGCGCGCGCGACGAGGCCGAGGCCGAGATGCGCCTGGCGAGCGAGCAACTGCGCGCCGCGCAGGAGAACCGCCGCCTGGCCGAGCTCGAGGTGAAGCGCGCCGAGGAGATCCTGGCGCAGCGCGAGATCCGCAGCCCGGTGACCGGCGTGGTGGTCGACGTGATCCTGCGCCCGGGCGAGCTCACCAGCTCCAACCAGAAGGACCCGATCGCGCGCCTGATGGAAATCGACCCGCTGCACGTCGAGCTGATCCTGCCGTTGAGCGAATTCGGCAACATCAAGGCCGGGCGGCGCGCCACGGTGATGCCGGAGAAGCCGGTCGGCGGCACCTACCAGGCGCGGGTGGAAGTGGTGGACCAGATGTTCGACGCCGCCAGCGGCACCTTCGGCGTGCGCCTCACGCTGCCCAATCCGGGCCGGCGCATTCCCGCCGGCCTCAAGTGCAAGGCGCGCTTCTAGCGTTGTTGTTGCTGGCCGCGTCGCCTGCCGTCGCGGCCGAGATGGCGGTGACAGTCGAGGTCCCGGCCGGGCAGACACGCACCATTCGACTGCGCACGGTGCCGCAAGGCGCCGCGGTTTCCGTTCGCATCGTGTCGGACGGCCGCGTGCTCGTCGCCCTGGTCGCGGCCAAGCAGCTGAAGAACCCCGGCACGGAGCCGAAGCCCCTGTTCCGCGGCTCGACCGATCGCAAGCTGTCGTTCCGGGTGACGATTCCCGAGCGCGACGACTACTTCCTGCTGCTCAACAATCGCGCCGGCACCGACTCGCGCAGCGTCGAGGTCGAGATCCGCTCGACGCAACGTGCGCCGAAGCCGGCGCCGCCGCCCTCCTACTCGCCGCGACCCGAGAAGGCGAGCTGGTCGCTGAGCGATTCGTCCATGGTGAGCAGCGAGCGGCGCGCGCGCGAGTGCGCCGCCTCGGCGCGGCGCTGCGCCAGCCAGTAGAGCAGCCGCCCCGCGCGCTGCGGCAAGAGCTTCATGTGGATGAACCACCCCGCCGCAACCGACGCGTGCATCGTCGCCAGGTCGTCCTCGGCGGCGAGGATCGCCTCGCAGCAGCCCGGATCGCCCTGGCGGCCGCAGCGGCCGAACAGCTGACGGTCGATGCGCCCCGAGTCGTGGCGCTCGGTGCAGATCACGTGCAGCCCGCCCTTCTCCACCACGCC
>Ga0207675_100000561_pt1 | contig 36340 bp, 48 predicted proteins | sample KBSSwiS42_FD_184305 | JGI IMG/M metagenome (GOLD analysis project Ga0207675, IMG submission 184305) | Switchgrass rhizosphere microbial communities from Kellogg Biological Station, Michigan, USA - KBS Switchgrass S4-2 (SPAdes) (version 2) | ecosystem: Host-associated > Plants > Roots >...
CCATCTCGCACAGCCAAATGGAATTCAGATTCTTTTAGGTCAAAGTTATGGAGCATTGCCCAATCAACCCCAAGCATCTCCGACACCGGCCATACGGTTTTACCGCTGACCGCTTTGCCGTCGAGGATTCTGCGAAGGGAAAAGGGATGGATGTTGGCTCGCTCTGCTACCTTGAGGTCACTCAATCCCAGAGTTTTTATTCTGAACCGTAGAAGGTCATGCCGGTAAAGACCGGGGAAACGAGTAACAATGGCAACTGGATTCCGTCTCATGGCGACTGAGAATAGTCGCTCGAATCGGATTTGTCAACAAAAAACTTTGTCTGACGGAGACAATTTTCAGTCTCAAGATTCTGTTAGACTCGGGCGCATGGTCCGTAGGAAGGTCTCTGTGAGGGACGTTTTAGCCCGTAAAATGCGGGAAGCAGGGGGGATAACGCCGCCTGAAATCTCTCGCCGCGCGGCTGAAAAAGGCTACTTGGTCAGTCCGACCGCCATTAAGGAAATGTTGCGCGAGGGTGGGACGGAGAACCCCGGCCTGTTCACACTGGAGGCGGTAGCCCTCGGATTGAACGTCTCGCCCATGCAGCTTGCGGCAGAGCTTCTAGGCGACCGGACAGACGATCCTAACTTCAAGTCAGGCAAGTTTGCCGTAGCCGCGGAGATGTTTAAGGGAATGACGGCAGCGCAAAAGCAGAGGGCAGAACCGCTAATAGACGGGCTAACCTGGCAGCTCCAACACATCAAGAATCAGAAGTAGGAACCAGCTTTATCAGCCTTCGGTTCCGGTCGTGCTCGCGCTCCTCCTCAGAAGCTTGAGTAAAGGAGTACACAGCGCGCTCGACGTGGTCGCACTCTACCTCATGCCGGGGGTCGCTATTGCGGGCGCTGAAGAAGATAAGCAGATCGAGGAGAGTCCCAGCCAGATCTGGATCGCTCTGAATGAGGAGCAACGCGCAATCGAGAGGCGTCATTGCAGTACTACTTTCGCGTGGTGGGTCGGTTTCCGCCTTGGGAAGAGAGAATCGTATATTACCCTCATAGCCCCGTAATTCTACGGGCAAACGGTTTTTTATTTTCTGATGCGTTTCCCTAAGTTCGCTCAGTATTTCCCCTGATTCCACTAAGGCCAACCCCTCGTTTATCGCCAACTCTGCTTGCTCTCTTTTGCCCTCCGCTAAATACGTTAATGCTGTTTGATCCCACGCCTTCGCCTGGAAGGCTCGATCCCCGAGTTGACGGAACAGATCGCGGGCCCGCTCCGCGTAACAGTGCGCCTTGACGTATTGCTCTGTCTCCAGGTAAACGCCGGCCAGATTGTTCGCCGTTACTGCCTGCCAGCGGGCACTCCCAACCTCTCGAAAGAAACTATCAGCACAGTCGTAGTCGATGATCGCCCGGTCAGTCTCTCCCAGCAGGCGAAGGATGCGCCCGCGTTGATTGTGAAACTTACCTTTATGGAGCTGATCGCAGGAATCGTATATCGGTTGGATTCTCTCCAGCTCGGAGAAGGCGGTATCTATTAAACCTCGACGGGTATAAATCACCGCCCTAAGCAGTAGGACTCGGAACTGTGTTGCGGTATCAATGTCGGCGCTCAGCAGGCTTTCAGTCTCGGCTAAGGCGTCATCAAGCCTTTCATTCCAGTACAGGTTCCATGTCAGCCACCCCCTTGCTACCAAAGACCGAGGGTCTGAGCCAAACAGCCGAACACTTTCACTGAGCATCCTTCCAGCATCGGCCTGATCCCCTCCGTGCTGAATTCCGCCTGCCACAGACGCTATTACGCCCGCTTCCAAAAGCCGCTCCGCTTGCGCGAGGCTGCCCTGAGAGACGTTTTCCGGCCATTCCCCGACTCGTAACCCTGCCATTTCCGCAGCGGCTCCGCATTCGCCTCTCTCACAGAGGTCGAGCGGTGAAAACGTAAGTACAGCTTTCAGCATAGATTTAGGGTATGAAAAAACTAATCGCCGCCACACTAATCATCGGTCTTTTGGCCTTCGTTGCTATCGCCGGGGACATTGACTCCACTGGCAAACCCGCTCCAGAGCCGACACTAATCTCCAAGATCATTACTTACCTTTTCGGCTAGGCCGTCCGTTCGGGACGTACCGAATCAGCTCTCCCAGGTCGCACTTCCACGCCTGACAAATCTTGTCCAGCGTTGGCAGCTCTGGCGGAGGCTCGCCCTCCCATAGCCTTGCGGCGGTAGGCTTGGACACCCCTACATCCCGGCTTAACTCGGCAGGATTCTTTAGTTTTCGTTTCTCGGCAGCTTGCCGTATCAGTACTTTGATCATGCCCTTAGAGTAATACTAACGTTACCGATAAGCAAGCGAATTTATTTTAAGATCGTAACTCGTAGCCGCTAAACGAGATAGGCTAAATTTCGTCTGTGAGAGACAAAATAGTGCTTGACGTGCGGTAACGTTAGCGTTACTCTGTGTAAGTCAGGGCGAGAGCCAAAGGAGACCAAATGACGAACACCACTGAACAAAAGCCAAAACGCAGAATACGTCAGAACCCTTACGGCAACTGGTATGGCTACGAAGGCAACCGTCGCGTGATTGAGTTTTCAAACTCGGTGTTTGGCAGTCAGGAAGAGTACGCGAACGAATGGCTGGCAGGGAAAGAGAACGAACCTGACTCGCTTCACTCAATGCGCTGGAACCCAAAGACCACGGAGAAACAATGAGCGCATTACTTGAACAGGATTTAGTGAGCGTTGGCCGAGCGGTTCCAATCCGCCGCGTGTGGGCGATGCCATCAAAGAACACTTTCGACATCCCGGCAATAGGGGCGCTCGTTAAACAGTATCTCTACGCCGCCAAGGTTTCGGTTGATCCCTTCGCCCGAAACAACCGATGGGCAACACACACAAACGACCTCAACCCTAACACCGCCGCCGAGCACCACATGGACGCAGAAGACTTTCTCCACGCGTTGCGCGATGAAGGCGTCCTTTGTGACTTAGCGATTCTTGATCCTCCGTATTCCCCGCGCCAGATAAGCGAGTGCTACAAGGCCGCAGGGTTAACGGTCGGGATGGCTGAGACTCAGAACGCGGCGCTGTACTCCAGAGTTAGACACGCGCTGTCTCAGGTCTTAACACCCGATGCCATTGTGATCAGTTGTGGCTGGAACAGCTCAGGAATGGGCAGCAGTTACGGAATGGAGATAGCGGAAATGTTGATCGTCTGCCACGGCAGCGCTCACAACGACACGATAGTTACGGTCGAACGGTCAACGCTGATCACGCAAAGTAGTTTTCTTCTTTAACAGAAAGATTCTTATGAACACCCAAACAATAACAAACGAACCAATCTTCGAAATCTCAGGAACAACCCTGGTGCTTGAACCCCGCGCAGTCTTCGAGTCAATGGGACTTAGATTTGTAGGGAAGCAGGGAATTGGACGAGGACGCCCCGACGCCTACCTTTTCGATGCTCCTGATAATTCCACCTTAATGATGGATGCGCCGATCTCAGTTGAGACTGTCAACGCGAAGTTAGCAGAGCATGACGAGATAGTGCGGAAGTTCAACGCAACTCTTACTGACGAACAGATGGTTTTAGCTATTCAACGTGAGGAGAAATTCCAATGGTAACGGCAAGCGAGATACATGGCGAAATAATGACGATGACTTACACCGATCCAAGTGCGGTCGCAAGCGCACTGGAGCACATTGCCGAGCTGCTGTGTGAATTTGAACGGCGCATAGAAGCGTTGGATAGCAGCAAGGAAGACCGTCCTAACGATCCAAGGGAAAGGGCTGTGGGGGCAACCAAATGAGCAACGGAATCTTACAAATCCACGGTTACGAACTGGGCGCACTACTCGGTGACTTTGAAGAGAAACAGTGTGGAAATTGCGGGGACTTAATACCCGTTGACGAGCCAACTGTTTGTTATCCATGTTCCCGAAGGATCGAACGGGAAGCAAATGAATCTGAGTACTGGAGAGAGTTCACTGGAACTTGTCAGGGGTTTACAAGAAAGGATTTAGGACGATGAAGGGTCAGGTTAAAGAAGCGGGCGCTCCTTTTCTTGCGGAGGAACTAGATGATTTCTGCGCGAAACTTGAAGACGCCATGAAAGCCGGGAATCGCATTATCAGAACGATTCGATCTGCGCCGACCCGCGATCAGGAAGTACTGCTTGGCTTAGGACGGATTGGAAAGATAACGCTGAGAGCCGTTCGGGAGATGGAGATTCGTCACGATCTGTTTACCGTGATAGCGAAGAACCCGTTAACAGAAAGAGGAAGCAATGACTAAAGGAATAGAACTAGGCTATCAAATACCGTGGGCAATGAGTGAGACCTCAGGCCGACTCACCACCTTAAAAGACATGACTCCTGAGCAGAAGGAAGTGGCTATCCGTGGAGCAAGGACATGGACAGCAACACGCGATCATTGTTCACGGTGTTCGAAATACTATGACGAGCCTTCGCCCGACTGTTTGAATCGCCTTGAGCATGCCCCTGAAAGGAAAGCAACCATGTGGATCGATACGAACGATTGCCACGAGCGCTTCCATCAAATTCAGAGAGTAGAAGGAAAGCCAGTTTGTGTTCACGCCGACGATTCGGAATGCAAGGAATCTGAGTTTCACCTGGAGGCAGCGTGACCTACGAAGAATGGGAATCAATTCCTAAACTCTCTCACGCGTGTCAGCACGTTAACCATAATCACTGTACAGGAAGACGGTTTGAGACCAGCACAGAAGATGACTGTCCGTGTTCGTGCCATAAGAAGGCGGTAGAAGGTTTAGATAGACCAAAGCAGGTAGAAAAGAAAGTTGCGTAAGCCGTGGAAGATAAAAATCATTTAAGTGAAGAAGCAAAGAACTCCTCTGGCGGACGTGTTGAATCCCCGCGTTCCGCGCCGGAGGCTGGCATGGTCTGGTCGTGGCAGTTCGACCCACTTGAGCCTGAGCGTGGTGTGGAAATAGCCTACGGTGGCAAGGCGTGTGCGGTCACCCCAACACTAACTAACGCGGATCTGTTAGTTGAACGTCTGAACGGCTACGACGAACTGCGCGAGATCGTTCAGCTTCTTGAAGAATGGGTGTCCGCTAAATCTGAATACTTCCGTTTTGGGCGCGACGAGTATGCACGGAAAGCCTCTCCGCTTTACGCCAAAGAACATAACTTGTCGGCGGATGATGCGGCTAATCTTCAGGCGGAGGTAAGAGAACAACTGAAAAGGCTTGCTGACGCTGAACATAAAGCTGAGTGGGCTTTATATGAAAAGGTCAAGCAGTAATGATCCGCACCAAGACCGCCAATCTCTTACGGCGCATTAAAAACGAGAAGCACTTCAATACTCAGGATGCGGAGAGGGTGCGCAAGCGTGGTTTAGTGCATTTCTCCATGTACTCGAAGCGGTTTTACCTATCAGACAGCGGACAGATGGCTTTGTTCTGGTTCGAGTTTGAAAGGCTTAAGCGAAAGTTGCGTAAGAGTCAGGTAAAAGAAAACCAAACCCCACTATCCAGTCGTCGGGGTCACTAAATACACAGGAGGTTGAGTGAAGCGTTCGTGGATTAAAAGATCAAACCCCTCGAAGCGCCGGCGTCGTGCACTGGTAAAGCGTGTCTCAAAGAAAGTAGAGATTGTCTGCAAGGCGTGCGGTAAGAAGTTTATGGTGTATCCATACCGTGTCCCCACTGTTATAGCCTGCTCAAGCGCTTGCAGAGGTCAGGTGGCTCGTACGAGAGTGACCCGGGAGTGTCAAAACTGCGGCAAGGGGTTCTCCGTGAGCCCTAGCCAGTTTCGCTATTACAAGGGCGCTGGCAAGTACTGTTCGCGGGAGTGCTCTTACCAGGGGACGATCAAACAAACCGCTCTCAAGCCGTTGAGGGACAAATACGGGCGGTCAGGACGAAAGGTTGATCAAGACTGGAAGAAGGCGGTGAGGGAGAAGGACCAAAACACTTGTCAGCGATGCGGGAAAGTTGAGAAATATATTCACACTCACCACGTAGCGCCGCGCTCCCAAAGGCCGGATCTGAGACACGACGTTTCTAACGGCAAGTGTCTCTGTAACAGTTGCCATTCTTGGGTTCACGAGCACCCTATAGAAGCAAAGGCTGCCGGTCTACTGTCGGGTGAAACCTATGAATTAGCCAGGAAGAAGTTGCAGGGCGAACAGCACGGATGCGCAAAGCTGACCGAATCAAATGTTAGGGATATTCGCGCCCGGTACGCCAACGGCGAAAGTTCTCCTAACCTCGCTGCCGAATTCCACGTAGATCGCGTTCACATCCATTCGGTTGTGACGCGCAAAACGTGGAAGCACATTTAGCCCTGCCATAGAATTATGGATGAAGAAATGTCTCACGAGGAGATGCTGGCGTTTACTCAATCAGTGATCGCAAACAGGAGAGTAGCCGCGTGACTACTTTAGCGCCTCAATCATAATCTCCAACGGTAAATTTAGAATTGCCGCCGCTGGCACTTTTTGCCCTGCCACTTGAGCCGTTATCACAAATTGACAGTTACGCCTTTGGAGCACTTCGGACACTTCAGCAAAACACAACTCCTCAGTCTTCTTTGTTTCCTGAGCTATTAACTCTCTTGCCTGAGCTAGTGGGTCAGTGCCGTTCTGTACTATTTCCATCATGTGATTACTATCCCGCCTGCCGAGACCCTTGCCGCGTCCATCGCTACGTTTTGTTCCCACTGGATAACCTTCTCTTTCAATATGGTCGCAACCATCCTCTTGGCGAATGCGTTTCTCGTTTCAGGGTTAGCAGAACCGTTGATAAGCGTCTGGTAGTTGTAGAGACCGCACACAGCATCGACCGCTCGCGTCAAGTCCGTTCCGCTGGGAATATCAATAACTATGGTCGGCATGAGGACTCCTTATGATTGCTTACAAAGTCCAAGAGTCTGTAAAAGAGTGATGAGGTTATCAACCGTCTTGCCTGTGCCCGTTGCGAATACTTGTTGTACTACCGGAGTCACGCCCCAAAAGGAAAGTTTCTGGCCCGTCGCTGTTCCGAGTTGCGTTCCCGCTGCCGTTCCCAACACCACGTTGCCATCTGAGAGGGTAATGCTTGGAACTACTACCGAAGTGCCAACGTACACGGTGCGTGGTCTGGTTGCTCCCGCCGCCCCGATGTCATAACTGTTATCCGTTCCCGCGATGATGTGACCAGTGCTTTGAATAGTCCACTTCGCCGTACCACCTGTGGCCCCAGTGAAGAATCCGATAGTTCCCGCCGCCTCACGAGCGTTGATAACAATTCCAGAGCTTCCGGTGCTTGCCAGTAGGAGTTTGTTTGTCCACGCCGCCACTGCGGTATACGAAGCACTTAAAGCTAAAACCTGTCCAACAGCACTCCCGTTCGTGGCCGTGAAGCCCGCAAAGGCCGAGGTGCCCGCTGTCGTGTTGGTGATCGCCACGTCGGAACCAGCGTTTTGATTGAAGGTTATCGCGGCCCCGCCACCGCTGATCGTCTGCGACCCAGTAAACGAATTGGCTGCATCTGTTCTGGCTATCGTGGCACTCGTGGTCGGGAAGGTCATTGTCGTCCCGTCCGTCCCGTCCAGAGTGAGAGTCTTGTTTACCGTAAACGTCTTACCATCCAGAATCGTCAGCGTTGATCCAGTAGCAGGCTGGGTCAGAGTAACTTTACCTGTGCCAACTGCGGCCAGCCATGTATTGAGTGCGGACGAGGTGTAAATAGTTGGGGGAGTAGTCGTGGTGAGTATAAACGTGTCTGTCCGTCCTGCCCCTGTATTACACGTCGCGGGGAGACTCGTTCCCGACATAATCCGTCCAGCGGTAGGTCTTGATTCAGCCATAGTCAAACTTTAGCTAAATTCACATACTTACGTTTACACACCAAAGCCCCAACCTTTCGGCTGAGGCTTCAATGTGTTGTTCGACACGGGCTGATCAGGTGTTGACTGCTGGAATCCTACCACATCCACATCAAAACGTATATCTCAAATCCGTTGTAGGCTTCTCCTGTTGTTAGATACGGAGTGATGAACCTACCAGTTCCCAAACTCCGAACCAAACACATTGGCCTCGTTACTTTGAACTTGAGGTCACCCGCAAAGGGGAAGCGCTTGCCGCTAAGAGCAAGAGAGCCGTTTCGGAGACTCGCATACGTCCGTTGTCCTCATTCTCACGCGGTCGCTGATAGAACCGAACGGAAAGATTCAGGGTCAGCCTGTAGTCCCTCTTGCTTGCGCCCGAATGTTTGCGGGATATAAATGCAGTCACCCGCCGCAAAGTAACACGCGGAAACTCTGAACATTTGGGGAACCGGCACAAAGCGATCCGATAGGCCACACTGGGCGGGATAGCATTGTTCACCGACTATAGGGGAAGGTGAACTCTGCTCACCTCCTGACCTCCTAAGCGGTATCCCAGGGCTTGAAGGGATGGGAGTCTAAGAGTAGAATCCATTCCCCAATGAGGCGATGGCTTAAACGGCACTGGCGCGACATCGTTCTAATCGGCATTTTCCTGATTGCACTAATCGGATTGCTTCACGACGTATTACGCTGATGTACCTCTCTCACGCCAATTCACTTCTATTCCGTTTCTCCCACGGCGCAAGGTTCCGCAAGACTCTGGAACTCATAGACGCGAGACCAGGGGAAGTCGTTCTCGACTACGGTTGCGCGGATGGCCGCTTACTCAAGATGCTCCCCGAGTCAGTGAAGGGAATTGGCTATGACCCTAATCCTGAATACGGCATGAGTGACACGTCTCACTTACCCTGCTGTTCCTGCGACGTAATTACGGTCTGTGAGGTCTTTGAGCATGTCTCTGAATCAGAAGTTACCCGCATCCTGAAAGAGTGTCACAGGCTCTTAAAACCGCAAGGACGACTGATTGTCAGTGTGCCTATCGAGGTTGGTTTATCTGCGTTGGTAAAGAACCTTGCGCGGTGGATAAAAGTCCGACCATTGGAGAGGCAGTTGACGGTTAAGAATGTTTTGAGAGCTGCTTTGTACTTCCCGGCTAAGAGGGAGCCTGAGTATTTAGATGTGTACGGTCACACAGGATTTGACTATCGCAAACTTAAATTGAACGGATTCACTGTTGCCCGAAAAGAGTTTTCACCGCTACCATTCGGGCCGTTACTCAACTCACAAATCTTCTTAGTTCTTCTTATAGGCCAGCCAGTATAAATTCGTGGCGTCGTACCAGACTTCCGCCGATTGCTTCGGGGTAAGAGTAATGTCTGCGGCAGTCGAGCAGTAAAACCTGTTCGCCGCCGCGCTCCCGGCGTTTTGATGCTTCAGAACAATATCCGCCAATCCGATGTTGATGATCGTGTGTGTCTCTCCGTCCGTCTGCGCGGTCGTGAAGGTTAATCCGGTAACGTCGCGCGAGGCGTCGCTGATCCATCGTTGATAGGTGCTGTTCCCTCCGGGGTTGTAGTTGTTTTGATTCGACGTTATCTGCGCCGGGGAAGTTGGCGGATATGCTTTCCTTTGAGTGACAGAGAGAGTGGTAAAGGATGCCGCTCCCGGCGTAGTGTTCCCGATAACTCCCGGCGATTGAAAGTTAAAACTCTTGCTGGTGATCCACCATCGTGACGATCCGAGGTCAAATACCGCAGTGCAAAAGCCCACCCCGCCGCCCGGTATCACCGTTACTACGTTGTCTGGGTTACCTGCGTCCTCCTGCACGACGGTTACGGTATTAGCGGAGGCGTCGACCTTCTTGACTGTAACTCTTTGCCCTGTCGGTATTCCGGTGGGGAAGGGATTCCAAATAGGCAACGTGATCGTCTTATTCCCCGACGTAGCATCTACGAGAATTATCTGCTCCCCGCCTGACGCCTGACTAAGAACCGAATAGTTCGCCGCCACGTTGATTACGTTAAGGTCGGTCATCGCGGCGATCCTGATATGGCCGGGGACGGTCGGAGGGCCAAAAGTACACGTCTGCCAGTCAATTCTTCCATTGCCAACGATGTTGTCGTATTCAGTCTCCGTCCAGACTACCGAACCGTCTGCAATCGTACCCGTGTTAGGCCATACAGGTTCAACCGCTCCCGCTGTTCCTGACGTGGTAACACGATAGAGTTTTGGCCCAACGCTCACACTGGTCTTAATAAGCGACGCTCCCGTAGCGTAGTTGCCAAATGCGCTCCATGTAGTTGCCGCGCCGAAACGTTGGGATAAGCCGCGAATCATCATCGGCACGCCGCTGCCGCCCTTGAAGTGAACTAAAGATTCAGAGTCGGAGGCGTCGTTGATAATGTATCCGCCAACTGACCCGAAAGACGCGTCAATGTCTGCCCCGCCTGCCGCGATCTGCGCATAGCCTCGCGTACTTTGAAAGGCAACTCGATACAGCGAGAAGGTGCCATTCTCAGCTAAGATTCCAGTGTTAAAGGCTTGAAAGTTTCCGCCAAGGAAAAGATTATTCAGAGCGTTACCACCGCGTATGAGAACTAATTGATCTCCTGAGATAAACCCTGTGTTGATGAAGATGTTCTCACTGCCCTGTCCACTAGATGAACCTTGACGGCAGATAGCAAACGCATAGCCCGCTAAGTTAGCGGCGTCAAAATAGCAATCTGTGAAGTTGTTGCCTTGAACGCCCTGAGTGTGCGATCCGTCGTAGTTTCCATCTAACTCAAAGACAGCTTTCCCAGCGTTAGCTGCGCCTGCTTGGAAGTAAAGCCCCTCAAACTTCGATCTCCAGATTCCGTTGCACTGAACAGCAGGGAAGGCTCCAGTAGAAACAATCTTCGTGTTGTCTGTTCCCGCACCGATGAACCCGACGCCTTTAATTTCCAGAAGACTCAATGCCGCGCCGACGTTATAGGTTCCCGGCCCAAACTCTACGAATCCAGCCCCGTCCGTCTTGGCTGCATTGATTGCGTTTTGAATAGGAATGCGATCATCTGCTACGCCGTTACCAATCGCTCCATAAGCCTTCACGTTGTAAATGCAACTCGGTACTCGTCTGGTTGCAATCGAGCCAATGATCGTTGAGCCGCTACGCTGTAAGAGTGTGTTGTCAGCAATCGCCCCAAGACTCAAAACAGTTGGCCCACTACTCTCCTGAACCTGACTTGGGATAATCCCCGTCCCTACTAATCCAGAGACAGTTCTGTAAGCAGCCAGCAATCGATCGCCAGTCTGCGGTGGCAACAGATGCGTGATCGTCGCCCCAGAGATCGTGTAACTCTCTGTTCCTGCTCCAAGGCTTCCTTCGGGTTGTAAGTTGCCATTCAGAAACAATAGAACTGAACCAGCTAACGGTGTGTGGCTTAAGGTAAACGTTCCATTGACGCCATTGATTACTCCCGCTGGTGTCTCGGTGTAAATTCCCTGCGTCTGTTGATTGAGTAAATTTTGTACCTGCTCAAGAGTCGGGTGTGGTGAAGCAGGAATGTCCCGTCTCATGGCGTTGACGGTTTCCAACGCTCCCCATGATGTACTTGTCGGTGTAGAAGGAACCCAGAACGACCCAAGACCGTTAGGCATGAATACGTCACGAGGCGAACCGTCCACAAATACCTGGGCCTGGTATCTCGCGAACTTCCCGTCATTGTTCAATGCGTCCTGAGTGGACATCAAAGTAACGACAGGAACAGTTGCAGTGAAGTTTACAGTAGAGACAGTGAGGGTGTAGGAAACGTAATAAACGTCATTGTCACCGCGACCGGGAACTACTGTTCCATCGGCGGCAATGAAGGAACGATCACAGAAAATACGAAGCTCGTGAAGTGTTCCTACCTCATGGTACGAGGGCACTACAGTTGAGGCTATCGTGATCGTTGCCATTTATCCTTTACCCGCCGTTCCCGCCATTCCACCTCCAGCACCGCCCCCGGCCATCGCGCTCGCCGCTTGCTGGGCGTTGTTCATTACGGTGAATAACATCTGTTGCCAGAACCCGGGCTGGCTGGCTAATTGACCCGTAGACTGCGCGTAGGAGTTTGTTTGGCCTCCGAGTGTTCCAAGTCTTGCGCCTTGTAGCCCTGCCGAAGTCGCCGCATCCTGTCGGGCTTGGCCCTTCGTTGACTGTACGGCGTCTTGGAATCCAAGAGCGTCCATTTCTCCCGCCTTGCCTTCAAGGTTCGCATTCAGTCCTGCAAGCAAATTAGGATCGGCATTCTGTGCGCCGAAAGTAGCAGCTCCGCGATTCTGTTGGGCCTGTTCGCCTTTCAGTTTCGAGTAGAAGGTGGGCATGATAAGCCCCGGCAGTCCGGCATTGTCGCCCTTGTAGCTCAGCACGTCATGGGCGCTCCTGCCCAAGTCCGTTTCACCCTGTGAGGGTTGGAGCTGCGCTTGAACTACCTGCTTATTGGTTGCCGCCGCTTCGTCGTGTTCGGCTTGTCTACGTTTTTGCCCTGAAGCCATACACCCTCCTTACGGATAAACCCTGATTTCTATCGTCGTGCCGGTCAATAAATCGTCTTCCTGTATTCCATCAACAACGGAAACGGTATTCAGACCTACGGTGTTGACACTAGCTTGACTTGCAAAGCATTGGACGCCCAGCCCCGTTCCGTTTATGTCGGGACTTACAAGAACCGTGGTCTTATTCGCTGTAAACACGCCTGCAAGGGTAGCGATGTATTGCCCCGCACCCGACCGAGTCCAGACCAACGTTCCGCCCAAAGTGTTTGCTAACACCGTTGCCGTGGGCGCTCCCGCTGCCGCCTGTGTAAGTAACGCAACGTAGAGCAGGTATCCCGGCCCGCTCGATCCACTTGATGCTGATGTCACCCGTCCTTTCTGATCAACTGTAACAGTTGCGTTCGTATAAGTTCCCGGTGTAACTGCGGTATTCGCTAACGTCGGGTTAGGGAACGTGCCTGTTAAATCACCTCCGGCAGCGCCAGAGGGCGAGATACCCTGTGGAGGTAATTGAGCGAAGGGCGTCCCGTCACCCACCACCCGCTCAGTGACTATGTCGGTCTGGAACCACTCATCTCTGGCGATCATGTATGGATACCCGAAACGATGCCTTCAAGCGCGACTTCAATCCCGGTCGTGTTGGAATCTGTACCCTGCAAATGAACGGCATAGGTCTTGGCATCCGTGACATTGGTTCTTTGATACCTGTGCTCCGGCGCTCCGGTAGGGACAAAAGTTTTACTTTCAGCCTTCGTAGTCGTGATCAGGTTCTTGTAGACATCCATCGTCAACGTGTTTGCCGAATCATTGTCAGTAGCAAAATGTAGCTTGGTGATCGTCTTGTTCTGTTCGGGTGATCCGGCATCTCTCCATGCTGATCTAAGTTTCCATGTCGCCCCCGTACCGGAATTGAATTGATAGACGTTGTACTCAGCTCCCCCATCATCCAGCACCAGGTAAAGCTGTCCCGCGTTCGTGAACATATCTTTAATCGTTGCCGGCCCTCCTGCGGGAACAGTAACTAAACTCTCAAACTCAATAGGGGCTGACCATAGTTCGTAAGCCTTGTTGAAACAGATCAGACGTGACACTCCTCCAGAGGTGTAGCCATAGACCACCATCGTTGATGAAGGGTCATATCCAACAACTATTGAAGTGGCCGCAACTCCGTCAAACTGGCGAGCTATATCAGTGGCAAAGGCATAGTCAGGGTTCCCGTCTCCATCTATCCTTACTGGCCCTCTCGTGCCCGTGTAGCCGTACAACTGACCATCTGCCATACAAGCGTTGGTATAAGTCTGAAACCCCGTATCGGGCCAAAGCGTCGAAAGGGCGAGGGGTGCCTTGCTTGACTGACCTGTGTACCTGGCAACAGAGAGAGAGTTCTTTCCGGCGATGTAAACCACACCAGAAGCAGCGCGAGATAGAACTAAGGTTGGGGGTTCGGGTAGGGCCAGCAAATGATCAGGATCAACAGGGAAGGCTTCAGGGAATCCGGCCTTGGAGACAGCGATCATGTTCCCTGGCGTTCCCACGGCCAGAGCGGTAGTGACATCGCCATAACACCCAACAACCGCGATACAACCTTCCAAGGCAAAGGCATGAGTGCCAATCGGGGGGACAAAGTTTGTTATTGGCGCTAAGTCCTGACCAACTAAGTCTCCGTCGTACCACTCGAAGTCGAGATTACGCGACCCTGCGCCTCCTAATGCTGAGGCAGCAACAGTACTCTCTTTTACGAATCCAATCGGGGATTCTCCGGTAAGTGATGGGGGTAATAGGTAGTGTGGTCCCTTAGTGCCAAAGTCTGTAGGGGTGACGTAAACCCCCCACTTGTCGTGTCCATTTCCCACAGCAGCAGGAAAGGTGACTCGACACTTCTGATTTGCGAAAGTGACCGCAGCAGAGGATTGAGAAGCGTTGCTCTCGCATCCTGTCGTTGATCGGACAGCAGAGAGACGAACAGAGAACGATCCGTTTAACTTATTGCCCGCCGCGCCCACGGCGATAACTGGAGCTGCTGGGGCGGTCAGCCCTGCGGTGTACGAAGTGCCGTTGTACGCCCCGGTATCGAACAGACGGAACTTGAGAGTAGTGCTTGCGTCGGGGTTTCCGGTTAGGGCCGTGCCGTTGAATAACACTCTTCCTGAGCCGATGTACCAGAGTGAACGGGCGATGTAAGAGAAGACCGATCCAACGCCGGCAGAGACAGACTTCAACCCGAGACTTGCATAACCATTACTGAACTGGAACATCTGCGATCCGGCTGTAGTGCCCAAAGAGGTCAGACCTTTGAATGTTTCCGGCCTTCCCGATCCGGTAAATAAGACATTCGCGCTTCCAACCGCTGCGTAGTCCTTGGAGGTGAGCATGTCGACAGGGTTGAGCATTGACGACCCATCGATCAGCGGACGGCCTGAACGGTATCCACCTGAGAACTTACAAACATCTCTGAACGGCGCTCTAGGCATTCGCCCCCTGTTCTTGCGGAACAGCCGCCCGAGACTTGAGCATCAGCGCCAGGGTATCAATGAAGAGTTCTTGTAACTGATTAGGAACGTCGCCAATGGTCGGAACGTATTGCGCCGTAGCCGTAATGGTCGTGTTCAGACTCGTAAGTGAGCCGTCAGTGTTTCTTGTTCTCAGCGTCCCGGCGTCGTCTGTGTAGTAAGGAATCATCTGCGGACGTTTGAGACTTAACTGCGTCCGGTCAGGCAAGTGATGAAGTTGCACTCCGGTGGAAGTGACAAGAAACGCGGAGTCTAAGAACTCCTCCAACATTGGCTCCGCTGCGGTAAGAGAAGCAACTAAACTCCCCGTTCCTGATGTGACAACTATTGAAAAGTCTTTTCTGAGTAGCGGGGCAATGTCGGGATTCTTCGCAACGATCTGGGCGAACTTCTTCAGCGCGTCAGGGATGAGAGCTTCTATATCGGGAGGGTAGGCAGACGGCTCGTTGGCCTCAGCCATCCGGCTTAGCACTCTATTGATAGCCGTGAGAATGGTTAGCGCCATTAGTTTCTGCCACTCCCTGTATGTCCGGCCTTCTCAAGCCCAGCCATGCCAATCTTGTCTAACAATCCCGCTGCGTTCACGTCGTCGCCTTCCTTCAGGAATAGGATTCTCAAAGCTCGCACGACAACATTAGACTGTGACTCATCCGGTGCCTGCGGAACATTCGTCTTCACAAAATTAACCGCACTCACGCGCCCAGAGACTCCGGTGTAATGGATGTTCCCTGTTGAGATGTCGTAGAACCCATCAGTGACAGAGGTACTTGGAGGGAAGGTAGTCGAGTCCTGATTCCATCTCAGAATCTTGAACAACGGAGCAAGTTGGCCCATCCTCCACACTGCGTCTGTGTGCTGAATCTCAACTCTGCTGATAGCTCCCGTTCGGGAAGGTAACGAAGAACCGGAAGTCAATACGGTGACTGTTTCAGTAAATGCGTCGTGTCTCGGATTGGTAGGATCGGCAAGTAGCTCCCGGCACTCTTCGGCGTCGGCCTCAAGGACGGCTTCGATGATTTCCGGTTCAGGGTGTCGCGCATCTGTAGAACGACCGCCAAAGGAAACGACGTGAGCGGTAGCAGTGCTCGTGGCCGCTACGGACATGATGATCGTGGTCGCGTTGGTGACACTGGCGATAGTCGTCAATAGAGTCACGCCAGCCACCCCTGCCCCCGTCACGGTGATTGTTTTGCCTTGATCGGCGGTGACGAATTGAGCCGTTGCGCTTGTGAGCGTAGTAGTGCCGTTAGTCACTCCATCAGTGACGACTTTCCACTCAGCCGCGTTTGCTATCGAGGCAACAAACTCCACTGTTTTAGCAAGAGCGATAGTCATTAGAAATACCAGCGCGGGCCGAAGTACCTACGGTTCCCGCGAAAGTCCCTTTTCTGCACTGTTGTAGCGTTCTTATCCGAGCCAACGTACACGTCCCACTTCCGCTTCCAGTCACTCAGGTTCACAGTCAATGCACCAAATAACTCTCTCGACTCGTCAGGAGAGAAACCACAATAGGGAATAGCTGAACGCGCCCAGCGAAGTTTAATCATCGCGGCAAAGGCTTGAGACAGCTTTGGGGAGTCGGTCAGAGTTGCAGGTTGGGCGGCGACAGGTTCATACCAGAGTCGTGCCTGTACCGTCCGTTCCGCAGGGTCGAACGTCCAGCGCATCATCGTCAGTCCTGATTGGTTGTAGAACGCTACAGCATCCTGACCACTCTGGCGCATGTCCTGAATGTCGGAAGCGTTAGCAGTCATGATCCCTTTCCAGTCGGCGTCGGAAGTAGATGCCAAGTCGCGGATCTCCATCAGGACTGGATCAGAGAAACCAGGGGCAGTCACTATGTCGGTGTCTTTGCTTGAAGGGCTGAAGGTGTAACTCTTGAGCAGGAAGTTCTCGTCTGAAATTAGCAGGTCAACAAGATAAAAGTCGATCGAATCCAATAGGAAGGCTAAGGCTTGTCCAAGGTTTAGTTTGGACTGGTCAACGCGGCCAAGGTATTCATAGCCTCCGCTCAATAACTCGCTGACTGTGTTTCCCATTGTTCATGTAACCCTACGAGGGGACGAGCCTCGGGAACCGCCCCCTCGCACCTTGAATATTCACGACAGAACCTCTCCAAGTTGTGCGCCGTGAATCCTTACTGACTCGAAACCACGTACAAAAGGTGAACTTCAAAGATCCCCGCCGTTAAAGCGGTGGTGGCAATCGTAGTCGTAATCGACCCTGCCGCCGTCAGCTTCACGTAAGTAGCAGCCGTGAAAATGGGCACTAGCGCCAACTGCCCTACAGTCCACGAAGCTATTGCTGTCGCACCTTTCAGCGAAGTAGTGGACGATCCCGCCGAAGTCCCTAAAGCTATCGTTGCTGACGCGCCTACGGGTTGAACGATGATGTCAATCGTGCCGCCGAGGATGATTGCACCCTGCGGAAGAAAGTTGCGACCATAAGGATCGGAGAGCGTGATTGTAGAAATCGCGCCACCGAGTACGGCGTTCTCGTATCGAGCATGTGCCCACCTTGGATAATTCTTTGCCATCTAACCCTCCACCATTGAGACGTGTGGTTCCACGTTTACAGAGCTGTGTTTTCGAGCTTGATCACACCCACCACGATTACCTGAGCGGCGGGGTCAAGCGTACCGGCTGAAGTGTTCATAAACCTTGCGGTGACCGTATCCGCCGCCGAGACGAAGGCGTAATAGGTCACGTTCGCTACCGGAGGTGTGACGAATCCAATCACACACGGATCGCCTAGTCTCGCTCCGGTAACGGTGACGGTTACGTCGCTCGATACAAGCGTGGCTGACGAGGCAAAGTCCATTGATGCGGTGGCCCAAAGACACTTGATTGAGCCTTGTTGTGTTCCTGCGAGTCCTGCTGCTGCTGGCACTTTAGTACCCTCCCCTTATTTCGATTGTGGGCTAGGGCGCTTGGCCGATAGCCGTTCAGTTGATTCCAGTTCAAGGCGGCGAAGCGCAAGCTCCTCCGCTTTAAGTTTGTTTTGCTCTTCCAATGCCGCCACCAGCGCGGAGTTATCGTTAGTCTTCATTGCACCCGCAATCTCTTTACCAAGCTGCGCGGTGGCTTCAAGCGGTCTCATCTCCGGTAAAGTCTTCTTTAGTTCCCAGAAGTACTGAATGTCTACCGAGTCCACTTTCCTCTTACCCACTCTCTTCTCACCTACTTGTCCAATCTCTTCTGAGATCGCGTTCGTGTAAGCGGTCATGTACTCGCGGGCGACATAGGCACCCTGAAGACATTCCTCACGGAACAGTTCTGCCCTAGGTTGCAAATTCCCAAGGAAATTAGGTTGATTGGCGTAGTCGTGTTCGAGAAACTCAATCACGTCTACAAGGGGTCGCTCCGCGATGTTCTGAGGTAACACAGCGTTGAATATCTGATCCGCCGTAGTCTCGTCGCCCATCAGGACTTGAGAGTTGATGAACCCCTTCGGGCCGTGGGTCATCATCATTTCTCGCATACAGACAGCAGGGGACTTGTCCATGTGCCTCGCGCTCTCAAGTGGACTTGGAGAGAGAAGCGCTCCCCCTGGTCTGTCCAGATCGGCAGAGTCTTCTGCTTCATTCCGTCCGGCTACCAGTTGGCGGGTAAAGCCAATGAGTTGACGACGGGGTATCTCAAAGTGTCCCACCCAATACTGACCTATACCGGGAAGGTCAATCTTGGCCGTTCCACCCATGAGAACTCCGTAACGGATAGCCCATTCGTCTCGAAATACCCGTGTGCGCTCAACTGGTGTAGTCTGAGGAAGTATGCTCATTTGTGTTCCTTCTTAGCTTGCGCGGCCTCGGCAGCAGCTTCCTTCTTCTCGGCAGCGGCTACGGCGGCAGCGGCTTTTGCGTTCTCCGCTTCTGCTGTCTTGGCAGCGGAAGCGTTCGCGGCAGTTTGCTTATCTTCCTCTGCGGCGGCTACGGCGGCTGCTTTGTCCTCTGCGGCCTTAGCGGCAACAGCGGCATCGTGGTCAGCCTTGACCTTTGCGGCAGCCTCTTCGGCTACAGCCTTCTTGCCTTCTGGTGTCGCAAGGTAAGTCGCATAGTCATTTCGGAGCGCCACAGCGTCAGCGTCGTTAAGCTCCTTAGCCTGACGAGGGGTCAGCTTGCGACCATGAAGGAAATCGAAGTACACGCCTCGTCCTGACGCGGCTTCTGCTTCCAGTCGTTCGATATACTCTTTCGATGTAAAACCCTGGCTCTCAAGGAAGTCGAGTAAGACCATTACGTCGTCAGGTTCGATACATGCCCTTACATGCTCGAAGTTGCACGCCCTTAGTTGATCGGTAATCTGCTGCACTGTATTGCTCATATCTTTTGCTCCTCTATTCGGTTAACTCTGGCGATTTCTTTAATCAGTGCCTCCGGGTTGTCCTGTACCATTTTTCGCCAGTCCGCCCCGAAATCCTGCTCTACATCGTCGGCCATCTGCGCCTCAAACTGGTCTTCTTTAGCCTTTTGCTTTTCAACCATGTCGCGGATGTACTCTTCGTCCGTCTTGACCTTCTTAAACGCTTCGTGCCACTGGATTGCTTTGCGTACTTCGTCAAGAACGTCCTCACCTAACTCTCGAAACTTGCCCCAGCGGGTTCCGTCGTCCTCCTTGACGACCAAGAGATCGTCGTATCGGCCTTCGCTGGGCCACGGGCCGTTAATGTCTGTCCACTCCTGGCGTTTGGTCTCAGGGTTGAACCACCATCCATAACGGTTACGCTCCCAATTGAACGGCCCATCTTTCATCTCCAGTGGCGAGCGGTAATACTCGACCACAAAGTTGGAATGGCCGAACCATGTAACCGTTCGGCTGAGAAGTTTCCTCACGCCAAAGAGTTTTGGATCTTGGTTGTCAATGACCTGTTGCTCGGTCTTGGCGGTGATCTCGCCTGTCTCCGTATCCTTTAAGCCCCAGAGCCATTTCTCTTCTGTTCTGGAGCCAGCCGGATACTTGATCTTGATACCACCACAGGCGAACTTAGTTTCCGTAAGAGCGCTTACCACCCGAAGGCGAGGCATACCGTTCGTATGCCTCCCTCCGATGGTTAGAAGTCTCTCGTTAAAGAGTTCAATTGCCCTCATTACGCGATGTGGGGGTTGACTCCGGTTCCGACTGACAAACCAGTCATCTTGGTTCCGCTCAACGCAGGATTCCAGCTTCCTATCTGGAGCTTCCCGACGATGTACAGATTGTAGTTGTCGCTATGTCCTGTTCCTCCAGCAGCGTTTCTCTGGAAGAGAATCCCACCGCCCTCAGACTTGCGTGGGCCAGTCGGCAACAGTTCAAAGCGATTGATGTAGTCGAAGTCAGGCATGAAGATGGAATCATCAGGACAATCCACGTCCACTGCTGTGGGATTATTCCCATGCGTCACACCATCGAAGCCGAGATCGAGCTTCTGTGCGCCCGGCTGGACAAATTGTTTAAGGTCGTAGCCGAGGTTCAGATAACCCTGTTTCTGTACCGGACTCCAGATGATCATTCTCGACTCACCTGAATGTCCGTCTTCCCCGGTCTTGTAAGACCCCTGGTTGATCATTGAATCAATCAGAGATTGGGAAAGGGCAGCGCCGCCGGCAGCAAGAACGGAAGCGTTCAGTGCCGGATAGGTTGTTCGGGAAAGAGTGTGGATAGTTCCGGTGTTGGCAATGATGTTTCCGAGTCCGTTGAACGCGGCATTTACTGAATTAGCGAATACAGCCACGTCACCAGCGGACAGGGTAGGAGCAGCGTCCAGCACAATCGTCTTGGCGGCGCGGTCTACCGAAACGACGGTAAAGATTTGTCCTGAGTTGCGAACAGTCGCCAGTGTCGAATCGTAGAACTGAATCCTTGCGCGCTTGTCGAACTTGCGAGCGCCGAAGAAGTTGCCAGTCGTGGACTGGAATACGATTGAAGTTGTGCCTGTGCCCGATAGATAACGACCGATTTCCCCCGAACCGTCACCAAAGAACATGCGGTTGTAACTCTTCTTGAGTTTCTTGGTGGACTTCGCGGTAGCGAGTCCAATCATCCCGGTGATCTTGTCAGGGTCTTTATCGAGATCCGCCACGTCACCCGTGAAACCGACGGACTTGGTAACTCTCGTGTAAGTGATGACAAGGTTCTTCCAGACCGGGACATCTACAGGCGCGAAGTCAAAGCCTTCATCCGAGTGCCATTCCTCAGAGGCGTTGTCTTCAACTTGTATGGGCATTCTGAAGCCGAGGGAGTTAGTTGACAGAGGAGGCTTCTTTTCCATCCTGTCGAATGAAGTTGTTTTCTTTTCGATACCGTCCTCAACTACTTTCCGAACCTTTTCGATAAGCAGGGAGGCTACGGACGGAGTGCCCGTCGAGAGTAGAGTTGCCATGTGTGTGTCCCCTTGTCTCTAGCGCCTAGTTATGAAAGCTGGCAGCAAACTTCTGGGCGAAGTCAGGAGCGTCTATATCCCAGCGCTCTTCCTTCTTCTCACCTTGTTCTACTGAGCCTGTCACATCCGGGCGAACGCCATTGATCTTGTCTTGCTGGCCGTTCAGGGTGGCAACACTTCGGGACTTTAAGAGGTTGACGTGTCGTTCAGCGGTCTTGATCAGGGTTGCGTGGTAACGATTCTGCAATCTAATCTCTGCGGCCTGAGCTGCCGCCATGTTGCCTTGTTTGTAGAGATTGTCGATCTGCATGTATGCTGCCATGTTTTCCTTAGCAAACCTCGCCTGAGCGATGTAGCCAATATCTTCTGCGGTGTCGGCAAATAACTGTTTATCTGCCTCGTTCGCCCCTTCTGGTGCTACCAGCTTGAAATCTTCAGCAAGAATCCTTTTGGTTGGCTCTTCAAAGAATCGGTTTGCTAATTGCGCCGATCTTTCATTAGCCGCCCGTTGATTGCGTTCTGAAATCTCCCGCTGTCGTTCGGTGCGAAACGCTTGTTGCTCGCGTCTCCACGCCTCACGTTCAGGATCTATTTCAGTCTCAGGAGCATTCGCCAGAATTGACTGGATCTCTTCGATTGATCGCCCTTCAAGCAATTCATCTGAAATTGCCTTGAGGACTTCGGGGTCGGAGAGAAACACGCTTCGATTACCAGGATCGTTCAGTGCCGCCCACGCCAAGCCTTCAATATGCTCCGCTGGGAGCATTGACTGGAGCGTGGAAACAACATTAGCCGTTGGCGAACTCGGATCGGTTAAGACCTTGAGCTGCGGAGCTAACGCCTGAACAGTGGCTATGGTTGACTGGATGTCTTCGGGAGTTGTCGTCCCGTAGAGTTCCTGTGCGGCCTTTTCCAGCCCTGTGTAAGCGGGTTTGTACGCCTTTAAGTCTTTCTCCAGCCCCTTGAGGTGATCTCTAAGCTGTTGTGGGACTCTTGGGTCGTCTTCCGGTTTCGTTTCCTGAGTTTCTTCGACCTTTTCCACACTCTCTTGAGTGACGGGCGCGGCCTCTGTCGCGTCAGGGGTCGAATTGTCAACGCCATTTGCGGGGATGTCAGTGGCAACATCGGGAGTGGCGGTCTCCGCTGGACTCACACTGAATTCGTCGTACATAGGGGTACACGTTTTAACGAGATGACGCTCGCGGGTTCCTTCTGAGGCTAAATATTACGAGCCTTGCACTCGCTGGCCTCAGAAAGATAGAAACACAGAAACGGGATTTATTTTTTAGGCGTGCTTACTTGCGGAGGGTTTTGGCTTGGCTTTGAGCATCGCTAAGTCGTGAGCGCGTTGCTTTGCGCCCTCTTCACGCTCATGCTTGCGCTGGCGTTCGTTCTCTTTGTGGTCTTTGTCCTTGCTCTTTGTCTCTAACTCATTCTGATGCGCGGCTAATAGAGCTTGTTCTTGATTCTGTCCCGTCTGTATTGCTCCCTGATGTTCAGCAACGCCTTTGTCAGCCTCAGCCTGAGCGTTAGGGTCTTCCTGACCTTCATCGTTCAGGGCTTTCTCAGCCATAGCCGCTGGAGCCTGTGCCAACGCCTGCTTAGCGTTCATGTCGGAAGCTAATCCCATGTCCATCTGTTCAATCTCATCAAGTTTGAGTTGAACGGCCAATTGGAGTGCGGGATCAGCATCTATACCTTCCTCGTTGTCAATCGCAGACTGTAGAAAACTCTGAAAGACCTCTTTAAACGCCGGCAGGGAACTATCATCCCTCTGTTTGTTCAACTGAGCGACAGAGGAAATACCCTGCGCGACGGCTTCAGGTGGAGGTTGGACACCCATCTCCGCAGACATCTTCTGAGCGTACTTAGCAGCCTGCTTCATCTTCTCCAACAGAGTCTCAGCAACTCGCTTACTTCGGGCGTCAGGATCGTCTTCTAAGGGAATCCTTAATTGTTCTAAGCCGTACTTACGGACGCCGGGAATCATTGGCAACTCTGGATTAGCAATCCCAGAAGAGATAGCAAGCGCAATGTCGTTTCTTCGGCCTAGTTGGTCGCGGGGAATCTCGGAGTCCTGCGTAGCGGTGATCTTCACCATCTGACGGATCAGACTTTTGCCTTTTTCGTCCTTGCAGTTTCTAAAGGCTTCGGCGTCGGCGTCGCCCCAGCTTCCGGCAATCTGTTGGTAGTGGGCATCTGAGGCGAACTCCTGAACGAGTTCGAGGTACTGGAAGAAGCATTCGATTTCAGCTTGGGTTCGGAGTTGTAGGGCAGGACCAACCATCCCGGAAGCTGTTTGGAGTTGCTGCGTTTGGCCTCCGAGAGTTTTGGCTCCCGCACCTTCTCCTTGTCCACCTCCGAGAACGTCATAAGTACCTCCTCCAGCCTTCGGCATAGCCTCATCAACTACGGCAAACAACTGCTCCATCACTCCATTGGCTATGGCTTGCTGTTGGACGTTGTAGACAGCCTTTTCTATCGTTCGCCCTTCTACCTGTGCCCCTGGTTTGAGCGGAATAGCCCCGCCAACGCGATTGTTTGCGTAGTCTGAGGCTTCTACCATCATTGGGTCGTAGAGACTCGTTCCTAGCGCGGCGCGCATGACATAGGCGAACATCAGAGACACGCCTTCATCCTTCATCTCCTGAAGGTTTCTCAGCCCTGTTCGCCCTCTGCCGTAAGGTGAAGTAGGGTCAACGGTGTCAACACCACCAACCCAGCGACAGTTCTTGTCTTCGTTGAATAGAGCAACAGCTTTGCCATTAAATTGCTCGATATACCAACCATCAGGGAAACGGTCGATTAGCTTCTCGCCCTTCTTGAAGTCCTGCCCGCCATACTTACAGTCGTCTTTAGCAACGTAGTTCTTATAGACCTTCTTATCGAACCAGTACTGCCTCTGAAGAACTCTGTGAGTGTCGCTCTCTTGAGACGTTGCAGTCTGCCCACCAATGGACATCTCCAGACTTCTCTTGTACTCCAGCGCGTCGCTTCTCTCGGTTGCGGCACTAGCGGGGTCGGTAGTCTTTTGCCAGTCGGGATGAAGGGAGTCGGCTTCGTAGTCTCGTAGGTAGCGCTCCCGGCGCATCCAGTCAGCCTTGGTTACGTTTCCAGCTCGACACTTCGGATCGATCTTTATCTCTGTAGGATCGACCAATTCGACTTCTGGCTCAATCTCCGGCATTGATTGAGTTCCGTTTGGTATCGGTGCGTTAGCATCGTATCCAGGTGAACTAGCCATTTCAGATCCGCATTCGGGACATCGCTCTCCCTCTCCGGTTGCAGCGCCGCATTTCTCGCAGTAGTAGGTTGACGGGGAACTGATTTGCTTTTGGTCGAATTTGGGGACGGTGACTTTCGCATTCTCGTTTACCTTTGGTCTGGTATTGATGAAGTAACAAGTAGAAAGCATGGCAAACTTCGCCATTGACTGCTTGAATACGTCGTTCCAGTACTTCTCTCGATAGGGTTCTAATTCTTTCTCAACGTGACGACGGCAGGCCTTAGCCTGATTGGAATCCGCAGCTTCTTCGATAGATAGCTCGGGGCTGGACTGGGTCCATTGAGCAGCCTGAGTCTCAATGGAAAACATGAAATCCGAGGTGTAGCGGAGGTCTTCCATTTCATCGTCAGGCAACGTCTGATAAATCCCTTGAGCGTTGAACGTCCCATAATGAAAATCCCGGTAGAACTGAGTATTGAGAAACCACTGACGGATACGCAGGATACGCTCTGTCTCGCCCTCCGTGTCCACCATACGGATCAACTTGGCGGCGAACTCGGAAACATTTAAGTCTTGCTTATCCAATTTCTTTCGCGTCCAGAACGGTGTCGGTCGGGGTCTCTGCTTCTACCGATTCAAGCCATGCAACTACAGCATCGCGGGTCAAGGTAGGATTCAGGAGGAACCATGCGTCTAAGGTGCGGATCATCACGGCTACTTGAGCGTTGTCTTCTTCTTCAATACTCATTGGGTCAAACTTTCTTCAATGCGGCGCTCATCTTCTGGGGTGAGCTGCGCGTTAACTGGCTCAACCATCTTCCTTAACCTCTGTCGTCCCGTTAGATAGTGAGGGATGTGTGGCCCCGCTGTTACTGTTCCCGTGGTCGTTACCATCCCATGCTTATTAAACAGTCGGTCACGTAACTCTTGAATCTCAACTTTCAGACTAACGATCTGCGCGTCCTTATCCGCGATACGTGCGGACATCTCGCGCTCCAGAATCGGGTAAGCAAAGATGCGGGTAAAGATATTCATCCCCAGAGACTTCTGGCTATGCAGTTGACCGTATAGGTTCCCGATCCGGCAACCAGTTTTAGATACCTGAACCCGGCAAGTAAATCAGGACTCAAGGTGTAATTCTTGGACGCAGCAAGGGTCGTCAAAGTCAGGATAGCGGCTACCTGAGTAGCGCTGACATACCACACATCCTGAAATGTGACTCCGTCATTGCTCCCCTGAAACGAGCACGTAGTACCAGCGAAACCGGAAGGCAACTCCAGCCCAACCAGTGCGCCCTCCCCAAGGTCAACTACGGCGCTCGTTGTTGAGGCTGTAAATACAGCCGGATGGATTCTAGTTGTGCTCATTGCTCCCCCTTACCATGTTCCTGACTTTCTTTTCTTCCATCGGGCTACTGAGTGGACTACTACTGACTGCTTATCAGCTTTAGTCAATTCGATCTGTTTCTCGCGGTAACTATGAAGTGCGCCATCCCGTTCCGCTGGCGGTAACTGCATGATGTCTTCAAACGTCCTCCCATGATACACCTTCTCCAGTTGTCTCGTTACGCGCTCATCTCGACTAAGGGGAACTATAGGCGCAAAGTACTCCGCCCCTGCGGCTCTAACGGTGTCCATCGCGTCATTGAACAGGGGATGAGGAACAACCTCGACAGCCGTTTCGCCGGATCTTAATTGCTTGTAATGATACGCGGGGAACTCTTCGCGCCAACGCGCCAGCCCTCGATCATCTTTCGGAAAATCGAGCTGGTCGTCGTCAACGACAAGATAAAGCGATGGACGGCCCACGGTATGCTCATTAAAAGGGTGGGCTTGGTCCCTGTGTTGAATTTCAAGGTAATTCCTAACCTGAGCGATTCCCCGATTCCGGTCAGCCTTCCAAGCGGCAAAAGGGATACCAAATTCTCTGTTATAGGCGATTCTCTCGGAGTTTCCTTCATGCGACATCCTCCAGACGTTTGTACGGTTCTTCTCTGTCCTTCCAACGGTGTTTATGTGCTCTGCTAATTGTCTCACTGTCCAGTCATAGACGCATTGGCCGCGATAGAGAAACACACTTCCGCTCAACGGCGCGTTCTCTGGTGCGGTAGCGAACCATGAAGTGACGTTAGGATGCCCTTCAGTCGTTCCTACGTCCATGAAGCACGCTAACTGCCAGTGTTGAGGGATACCATCACTTCGGTAGAACTCATTGAACGCTGACCACGGGATAACGTGATACTTCTCGTCCCACATGGGGTAAATATCGCCACGGTCAACGATGCGCCAGTCGCCTTTCAGTAACTGTTCTCTAGTGACGGGATCTAATTCATTCAGTGACGCGGCGTAGGCTTGTCTATCTAGGTAAGGATTGTCGTCCAAGCGGGCAGGGATGAATGCTCTACGGGTAGGATTGCCGTCTAGGTCTGCTCCTTCTTTCCACCAGACTTCGTTTCCTTCGGCGTCGTGAGGGGTGAACTTCTCGGGGACGAATCGATGGTGAACCCACCTTGCTCCGATACCTCCAGGATTAGACGCGCTCCGCATTCGCAATGGAATGTCACTCGTTGAAAGTCTGCGTAGTCGAGAGAATAGGTATGTATATGCCGACTCGGTAAATTGGGTGAGTTCGTCGAATCCGACATACTGATACTCTGCCCCCTGGTACTGGTATTTGTCGTTCTCATTCTCCAGATAGCCGAATGTGAGTGTTGCTCCACTCGGAAACGTCCATTGCTTCTTTTGCTCATTCCACTTCGCTGCTGTACCTCGTAACCATTGGTGCGCCCTGTCCATCAGCGCCCCTGGTTTGCTCAAATCAGCGTATGTACGCCTCAGGAGTACCGCTGCGTATCCTTTCACGTCCACGAACTCTAAAGCGGCCATCAGTAGAGCAGAAGACTTCGCGCCGCCGGCAGCGCCACCATAGAAAACCTCTCGATTGTCATTCAGAGAGAGAAAGAGTTTCTGTTTCTCAGTAGGAGACTGAGGACACCACTTGGAGCGCGGATTAGCCGCCCGCTCAGCTATCTTTGCGCGGATACCGTCTCTTATCTTCTGATATGAGTCTTCGCTTAGAATTTGAATGCACTCCCTTGACGCGGGTTTAACTTTACTGGCGGCTTGGCACGATCTCCGTAAGTATTCACACCTACCCCAACGAACCCCGGCGCAGTTTTCGCTACTCCGGTTAATCCCTCTTCCTTGTAAGCGTCGTAAAGGTCTTTCAGGAACAATGGCGTGATCAATTCAAGGCTTTCACGCCCTGCGCTGGTCTTCTCGCCTATTGCGTTCTTGCCTTCCCATACGTTTCGACCGAACGCAGCCGGGGGAGACAGCTTGTAACGTAGAAAGCGGTCTACGTTGTCGCTCAGTCCCTTACCGAACGGGTCTTTCTTGCCCGTAGCCTTGTTCTCGGCGTTCTTTAATAGTGACGCTGCTAATCGCACGTACTGACCTGTCCCGTTCGATAGATCGTAGCGAGTATTCCCCACGCGAGCCTTCATAAACTCCGACTCTTCAGGGTCAAGACCCACTTGAGCGCCCATTCCATACTTCAGCAACAGTGCAGCAGTAGACATCGCCCCAAAATACGTGGCCGCCTCTCTCATTGCCGTTGTACGCGCGCCTTTTGGTAGTCTTGCATACACTCTGGGGTCAAATATTTGTACCTTGGACGCGGCGAACTTCGGAGCAAAGAAAACAGCATTCAGAAACGGAGACATCTTGTTCAATGTGCCCTTACCTAAGTTCCCTCTACCCGTTCCGATGTTCACGAAGTTAGCAATCGCCTTGTATTGCTCTGGAGTAATCTCTTTTCCTTCCGCTTTGGCCTTCAATTCAGCCTGCGCCTTCAACTGCTTGAACCATGACACTCTTGCGGTAGTGATGAACGTCGAATAAGCCCGCTCAGAGTGGGACACTCCTGGTATCTTCCCCGCTATACGCGACATGAACGCCTCTTCACGTCCTGAAAGACTGTTAGGCCGCTGATCTGCGATAGGTAGAGCCAATTCTGAGCGGGTCATTAGCGGGTAATCGGGATCGGACTCCAACTGATCGACATATCGGTCGTAATTAACCTCTCGCATGGCCTTCAGTTGCTTGCCAAAGAACAGTTTTGCACCCTGAACAGGGTGATTGATCATCCACATCGCCCCTTGTCTCGGGGCTGACAGGTCAACAGAAGACTTCAAACTGCGAGGGATGCTGATTACGTCAACAGCGGTAGCTTTCACCTTGCCAAATTTGGTCAATGACAGGTCTTTGAATAGTCTCGATAGCTCAGCTTTGTGCGTTCGGGCATCCTTACGGGCTAATGCTCGCTGATTTATCACCGCTTGAATGTCTTTGGCGTTTGGTTCAGCCTTTCTCGCGCTACGTTCTGCCGCTTCCTGCGCAAACTGTTTACGCTGATCGTCGTAAACCTTGTAGGACTCTTTATAGATGGACTTCAGTTGCGGTCTGATCTCTTCCCCGAACTCCTTGATCATCGCGTCTGACCATTTAGCCAACGTGACACCTTTACGGGCCAGCTTAACCGCACCAAGGATCGCGTAGTCCGCAATATCAAGAGGGATAGTCGAAGCGCCAGCCTGAGGTCCTTTAACACCTCCAGCCTCAACGCGGGCAGCTAGTCTTGCTTTGACATCTGCCTCCATCTTTATCAAGCGGTCTTCAAGTGTGCCGATCTTTGTCTTCGGGAGTTTGGCGGATTCCTTCTGCATCTGCTCGATGCGCTCGTTCAGTGTCCCAATCTTCAGATCAGCCTGTCGGACCTTGGCCGCTTGAGCAACTAGCTTCTCGCCCTGCTCCGGTTTCAACTTCACACCCTTCGGTAACTTTCTCTGTGCGTATAAAAGTGTCCCTTCAGGAGACAGGCGGGCAATAATCGACGCTGCCTGAACCGTCTGTCCGGCCTTCGTTAAGTTCTCCGCTAGCTTCTCAACGGTATCAATGGCCTTATCCATCTGGCCTGATTTCTCGTATTCCTGAATAGCCCTGGAACCTACAGCCACGTCTTCAGGCGAGAACTCTTTACGTGATCCAAGTTCAGCAACGGCGAGGTCAATACCCTTGTCTTTGATCGTCTGATTCGCCTTCGCTACTGTTTCCTTGTTGCCTAAAACTTCGTAGGTAGAGTCTTCAGCCTTGTAGCCTGCTTCTCTAACTGTCTTGGGGAATGAACGAGGGTTGAGCTTGATTGGCGCAGCTTCAGGAGTGACGCTTGCGCTAGGAGATTGAGGCTCAGAAACAGAAGAAATTTTATCCTCAACAGAAGATTCTTTATATGTGCCCGTCCTCGCCGCTTCAGTCTTCCGAACAATTGACGGATCAAGGGCAACTAATACTTGCCCCTGCTTAATAGCGTCATAGCCTAGACGCCGCAGGGCCTTTGGCAAGAACGCTCCTACCGAGACTCCCTGCGAAGCCAACCGCTCAAGCGAGCTTGTCGGGCCATGCTGATCCAAGTCGGCCAGCAGTGTCCGTGTTCCAAGATCACTAAAGTTAGCATTCTTAGCTTCCTGCTCAATTGCGTCTCGGAGAGCTTTGTAACCGCCTTCGCCCAGCGGAACGCTCGCGTCTACGACTCTCTTAGGTTGAGCGTTAACGCTTAAGACTTTAGCCTCTGGGGTGGCCTCAGACTCACGGCCCCCAGCGTATTCTTCTGCGTGCGCCGGATCGCGTGTTAAGTAAATACCCTCTCTACCGAAGTAGTTAAACTTGGGGGACTGTGCGGCAAACTCAATGTCACCTTTAGTGCTGCCGTGGTAATAATCACCAGAAGTCACGTCTGTCGGGAACTCTGGTAAAGGCCCGACTGTCTTAGTAGAAGGCGTGATGTCCCCCACGGATGCCACGCCTTCAGTCGGTGACGTGACCACCTCCTTTCCTTGCGACTGTCTCAACCGAATTGGCTCAGCCAATTTCTCTGCTATGTGCTCGGCAGCAGAGAGCGTTGGCGCGTCATACGATCTCGCATGTCCACCAGTTTGTATTCTTACGGTATACCTGTCGCCGCGTTGGGTTATCTGAGGCGCTTCATCCTTGAACGCAGGCTGGGAGGCCGACTGTTCGACCTCGGCTGGCGGCGCGCTGGCGGCTCGCTCGGTGGGCTTAACTGGAGGCCCGTCAAAGTGTCCTAACTCATCACGCGGCTGGAGCTTTGAGTGATGTATGTCTTCTCTGGGGTGTAACTTAATGGCTTCAGGCACACCAGCCATTAGCGCGTTAGTTGCTCCACTAATCAGTGCTTCTTTAGGTGACGCGCCTCCAGCCAACTCTATACCAGCGGAAGTCGCGCCAACTCCCAGGCCTTTCGTCGCGGCCTTCGTAATACCCTGACCAACACCAGGGACTTCAAACGCCAACCCCGTTGCCGCTCCATGTCCAGCAGCCTTAGCAACCTCCAGCGGGTCAGTAGACTTGGATCTGATTGCGCTTCCAATACCAAACGTCGCTACAGGGGGAAGACCTAGAGCCATTGCGCCCAACTCAGGAGCAGAGCCAATAAACCCTGCTCCAATGTTCTGAATACCCTTGGATAGCTGTGTCCTGTCCGCTCCTTCTTCCTCGGCAGCCCTCAAGGCGGCTTCACTGTGGATCTTTGCCGTATCACCGGGAGCGATCTCGGCCAACTGCCCAGCAGCCTTAGAGCCGAACTCAGCCACCCACTTATTGGCATCCCCACCTCTGGCTTTAGCCTTCTGAATGTCCTGACGGTAGAGTTTCGTCTGTCGCTCAATCTCAGGCTGTAGCTGTGCTTGCCGTTGTGCGTCCTTAGCTTCTCTTGCTTCTCGCTCTCTATACGACTCATCCTGCATTCGAGACAGACGTGTCTGTGCGTCCTGTTGGCGCGAGTAAGCCTGGCGATCTCCCGGCTGTTCGCCTTTCATTACTCGGAGTTCGTCTTCGGTCTGATCAACGGTAGAGTCGCGTCCTGTTACTCGGCTGGCTTGCTGAACGTCGCCCATGCCAACAGGCGCACGAGGACGTAGGGCTATCCGCTTCGCTTGCTGGGTGGCGTTCATCAGTTGCGAGACGGCATCCTGAGCGCCGGGAGCCTGTTTTGCTCCAACTCCTGCTCTTGCTCGAACTAAGCCCTTCGCTTCAGACTTGGGAACTAAGTACGGATCATCCGTTTGAGTCTCACCCTTTGGAACCAGGTAAGAATCTTCCTGTGCCTGCTGCCATGCCGCAGTATTCTTCCGTCCCGGCAATGTACTACCCGGAATAGATGCCCACTCACTCCCGGCCCGCTTCATTGCCGTACTCTCATCACCCGCATTCAGCGCATCAAGCGCCCCTGTCCGTCTCAGTAACTCAACGGCGCGGATGTCCTGATTCTCCGGCGAATAGTCGATGTCGGCATACTTCTTGAGCTTTGACTTGTCGGTCTTATTAACTATCTGATACTTGCCGAATGCGGTACTCGGGCCGGCACTCGTTCTTAGTCCAACAACGTTGGGATGCTTAGAGAGGTCTGTAATCTTCCGACCGCCTACAAGCGTGTCGTAGTCAGCGCCTTCGGACTTGCCTATCTTGTCGAGGAAGGATTTGACTTTAGGATCGGCCAACGCTTTACGGTTGGGGTCGTCCACGAGTTTCTTGGGTATGAGATACGGATCATCGGGCATTAGTCCACCACTTCAAATCCAGGATGGTTCTTAGCCGCATAAGCCTTGGCATCAGCAGCGGTCTTGCCTTTGTTCTTTGGGTCACTCAGAAAGCGGCGAATAGAGAAGGCATGAGTGGTGGGAGCAGGGCCACCGCCACCCTTGACGGACGCACCCGCGCCAACTTCCGGCCCTGTCGCACGTCGTGGCTTAGCCTTCGCTCCAGCCTTCAGCTTCTCGCCCACTAAATCATCGGCCCGTTTGCGCTGGTCTTCGGCGTAGGCTCGCTGTCTCTGAGCTTCAGCGGTCATGCTTGCTACATTCGGGTCTTTGGTAGGATCGTAGTTCTCAACCGATCGTGCCTGCTCAGCAACATACTTCTTTACGTCGGCTTCAGCCTTGTCTGCTGCTGCTCTAGCTGCTGCCTCGTTGCCTCTGAACTGCTTCTCTACTCCAGCTATGTCTCCAGACCTGTCGGGAACTTCATCGGTCGGCTTCGGCGCACGCTCGGTAATTAAATTCCCTTTGGCGTCGTATCGCGCTTCACCAGGATTGAGACTGAATCCACCCGCGTCCTTTCCTGGTCTGTCGGGGAGGCTGGCAATCGGTTTACCATCAGGCCCGTAACGCACCTGTCCGGGACTAAGACTGAACTCATCACGCTTGTTCAACTTAATGCCAGTCTGTCGCTCAATCTCCTTTAGATGGTCTTCATAAGCCTGATCCTTCTCTAAGCCTGACTCTGCTGTGCGCCTCTTGAGGTCAATCCCCTCAATGTTCGCCTCGTCACCTAATGCTCGTCTGGCTTGCTGCTCTGGTGTCCCTCTGGGATGCAAAATGCTCTGTAGGTTCAGCCCAATCCCACTGGCTGCATAGTTCCCCAAGCCTTCAAGGATCTGTAACCCTTTGTTACGCTTGTGGGGAACCCACTCGCCAGTCTTAGGGTCAGGATGCAGCCCTTGATCGTACTTACGAACAGTCTCAGCAGCGTCTTCTACTCGACTCCGAGGCTTAATAGGTAGCGTTGGAACGGCTTCAGGTGGAGCAATAGGAGCCACAGGTGGAGCGACTGGTTGATTAAGAGGAGCACGAGCGCCAATAGGTACGGTTGGACTCGGAGGCACTTCAGCAATGGGAGTGACAGGCGCGGCTACGTTGCGCTTCTTGCCTAACAACATCTGAAGGAAGGGGGATATACCGGCCATGTTGCGGAGTTTACATCACGCAGCGGCTTTAGAAATTAAGGCGAACTCTCGGCCAATGGTATTGATCGTTACACTAATCATGTCTTCCGACCATCCCCAACGACGTCCGAGCTTTATTCCGTGCCTCATCCAGTAGTCAATCGTCCGGCAGCGACAATCGAGTAGCACCTTACCGTCAATGCACTCGCTTAGGTGACACCAGGGGAGCTTGATGTGCTTGGGTGCTCTTGTCCATGTACCTTCGTGGACTCGGCCTGTCACCGTAAAACTGCCAAGAATCACGGGCGAGCCATAGATAATCGCACCGTCCAACACAAGCGGAGCCACCATTCCGCCGCGTAGTGAAGGACTGTCGCAAATCTCTGCTCCACGAACGGCAACTACAGAATCAAGCATGGGCGAGCCTGAAACCTCGGAACAGTCGAGTTGGCTACATCTCGCTTTTGGGCTTCCGGCAACTATCGTCTTACCGTAGATAAGGCAGGTGCGGAAGTCCCCACCATACACTTGGCAGCGATCTTCCGCATGAGAGCGGTTTTCAAGCCTGCAATCCCTCAGCTTCGCCATCCCTGACGCGCTGCTGTCCTTAGATATATAGGTATTAGCGTTGGCCTCAGCGTCGCCGTATAAACGTCCACGGCCATTCTTGTGCAGGAGATATTCAGGCATCAGAAATTGCGGCCAAAGAGAAGCCATCCGTAGTATTTGCAGCGCCAACTTATCGCCACCCTGACCTTGAACCGCATCCATTCGTAGTCAAGCCAGTCAAAACGACGATTGCCTTCCATGTCTCTTGGTATCCAACTCATTATCGGTCTCCCGGCTTAGGTATTGGCTTGCGGTTAGCTCGCTAGCTCTGAATGATTGCTTGCCCTTCCTTGCTCGTGGCCGACGCGCAAACTAATCCCGACCGCTCATGGATATCATCGGTAGTAGTAGCGGGGCTTCTAAACGCAGCCGACCCGACTAATAACGTAATGACATCAGCCTGAGAGAACTTCTTGCCCTCAGCACTTTGGCGCTCAGACTCATCAGCGATCCACTTCGCAATCTCTTCATCCAGCCGGCAGTTAAATTGCACTTTCGCCATAACTGAAGTGTATAGCAGCTCCGCTAGTTAAGTTGGGGATGTATAGCAGTCAGGAGAGTCGCTTCTTCAGGTCTTCTATGCAGTCGGAGCAGAGCATTGCAGTGAAGTCAGGAGCAGTAACGGCTGGTTCGTCGCCAAAATCAAAGGTTATCTCAACACAGTGCGGCTGATGCTCTCTTCCGCAATTATCGCAAGTCTCATTATCAAACCACTCACAGTTGATCATTGAACACCCTCAATCTGCTCAACCTCAATTCCTTTAATAGTTGCTAACCATTCAGCTAACTGCTGAGCTTCAATGTCAGGAAACTCCTCTCGAAGTCTCTTATACTCCCTGTTTGCCTGCTCAATTACTAAACTATGCTCGATTCTCTCTGTTGGTTTGCCGTAAGCATAAGCCAACAAAAGCGACGCTGCCTGATGGTTTCCATCGACTGCATTACGGTGCAAAGTCTTGATTACCTGGACTCGATCGGCTATCGGCCAATGAGCGTCTAAGAGAGAATGTAGGGTCAATTCTACCGACCTTGGGCTTCTTCCAGATCTGCCTTTAATGCCAGCCATTCTATAATCCTTAAGACTAAGTGTTACTTTCGGTTACACCCGCCATCGAAGTCGAAATCCTCATCTAATTCGTCGGGGAGTTTCATCGCCTACGCCTCGGCTTAAACATCAGCCGTACGCCGAACCAGTAGAACAATACCCCTACCCCGTATCCTTCTGTGCAGCAAGGGCAGGGGCTAAACAGGTACGGGCCGATTCCGTGATTCTTTGTAAGCTCAGGAAATGGGACGCGAAATATACTGATGCTCATGTTACTTCACCACAAAACCAAACTCAGCCCAGCCCAGCAGGAATATTAGGATCGCCAACAGGCCATGACCACCAAGCAGTCCGTAGTCAGTGCGGTAACGATAACCGCCGTACAAGATCCAGATTATGAATAGAACCCAAAAGAACATTGATAACGGCATCTCAACCTCCTAAGCATTTCGGCCACGGGCCGCCGTAGCCTGTTTCTTCGTGCACAATGCGCTGAAAGTCAAAGGCTGCATTCTCTGCTTTGATTAGCGCCTTCATAACCCGCTCTCCGTCGCGCAACTTCCCGCCATGCCCAAAAAAGAACTGCAGACCTTCACAGGTTGACTCAAACACTTTGCCAGCCTGATCTCCGTCAATAATGATCTTTGTTTGACACGCTAAATCACAGAGCGGGGGAGTGTCCGGCATTGTTATCTCCTTCTATCCTTTTCCTGCTGGGTTTCAATCCTTATCAGCTTTTCACGGTCGTTATGAATATAGACCTCAAGTTGTGCGAGCTTTTCTTTGACCGCTGTTACCTCGGCCCGTGAGTCAGCATCTCTGAGAAGGATCGTTGTGTTCAGGTTCGACACTTGTACCTCAAGCGTGATGATTCCCGTGATTAGGATTACTCCAAGTGTGAAGAGAATGCCGAGTAGTGGGTAAGGGATGAAGACGCCCCTGGCTTCTTGTGTCATTCGTGAAAGCCTCCCGTGAGGTAGGAACTTAGCGAGCACAGAATGCAGAGGAGATTCTTTTTCATGCTCAACTGGCCTGCCAACTCTTTCTGCCGCTCGTAGAGATCGTGCGTGTACATTCACTTGGTTTTCCATCTGCTCACAATAAGAACCCCTCAGTTCTTTCTTGCTCCCATTCGGGGATTGGTTTAATGTTTCCCGCCACTTTGCCGAGTCTGGCCTGATCGTTAGGCTCGGTGCTGTGGTAGTTGAGGGCATTCTTTCGGGGGTGCCCTCGCTCCTTTTTACTTCCGTATGTAACTAAACACCACAAGTCCAGCTAACAATAAATAAACAAGCCATTGAACCAACCTCTGCTGATCCACCCTGCCGGATACATTTCCTTGCTGGGCACTAACAAAACTCAATACGGGCGCTAACTGCGCTTCAATCTTTGACCCTAACGCCTGGATCTCGCTGTGGTTCTTTTCAGCAATAGCACTCACCTC